>JGI24695J34938_10001094_pt1 | contig 24501 bp, 12 predicted proteins | sample TergutCo191P3_FD_34938 | JGI IMG/M metagenome (IMG submission 34938)
GGTATTCTCGCGTGCAGGGATTTAAAATCTCACATGGATACCCTTAGCTCTCACAATCTNGGTTCCATCGATCTTGTCTGCGTCAATCTATACCCATTTTTCGAGAAGGTTAACGAAGGTCTTTCGCTTGAGGACACAATCGAATTTATCGATATTGGCGGGCCCGGTATGCTGCGTTCCGCCGCGAAAAATCACAAGGATGTAATTGTTCTTACAGACCCCGCCGATTACTCCAAGGTAATTGAATGTGTAAGAATTGGAACCATTTCGTATGAGTTTAAAAAACACCTCGCCGGCAAAGTCTTCAATCTTACTTCCGCGTACGACGCCGCTATTTCACGTTTTCTTTTGGATGATGAATATCCGCCATACCTTTCGCTTTCGTTAAAAAAAGAGCAGTCGCTTCGTTACGGCGAAAACTCTCACCAAAGCGCGTCTCTTTATTTTAATACAGATATTCCGGGCGCTCTTTGCGGTATGGAGCAGCTTAACGGCAAAGAACTTGGCTACAACAATATTAAAGATTTGGACGCGGCGTGGAAGGCTGCCTGCGCTTTTGGTTTAAAAGCTGACGGGACAGAGCCCGCTGGCGAAGATGATTTAAAGCAGCTAATCCCTTCCGCGGCGAAAGGTTTTAGAATCTGCTGCGCCGCTGTTAAGCATAACACGCCCTGTGGAATAGCCTTAGGCGACAGTCTTCTTGACGCTTACACAAAAACTTATCATTGCGATCCTGTATCAATATTCGGCGGCATTATCGCGTGTAATACAAAAGTTGACGAATCAACAGCGATTCGCCTGGGTGAATTATTCTTAGAAGTTATCGCGGCTCCTGAATATGACGACAAGGCTCTGGATATTTTAAAAAGGAAAAAAAATCTTCGCGTAATAAAATTAAAAAGAGCTCCTTTGCAGCCGCTTGAATATGTCTCTGTGGACGGCGGCGTTTTGGTTCAGCAGACCGACAGGAAATTAATCGAAAAATGGGAACTTGTAACAAAGACTCAGGTAGAGGATCGTGATATTGACGATATGATCTTCGGCATGAGGGCTGTGACTTTTGTAAAATCAAACGCTCTTGTCGCAGTTAAAGAATTGTCCGCGATAGGCATTGGAGGCGGGCAGGTTAACCGCATATGGCCCGCGAGATTCGCTTTACACAGAAGCGCCGATACTTTGTACGCCGCTTCTCAGGAAACCGCCGACACAGGCGGCAGCCCATGGAATGACAACAACGCGGCGAGGGTGCTCGCGTCTGACGCTTTTTTCCCATTCACAGACATAGTAGAAGAAGCAGCGAAGGCGGGAATAAAGGCGATTATCCAGCCGGGCGGCGGAAAAAACGATCAACTTTCTATCGATGCCTGTAATAAACACGGAATAGCCATGGTGTTTACAGGCACGAGACATTTTAAACATTAGCTGAAATATTTAACAGCGCCCGAGAATATATCCATTTCGCGGATACTAGGTATATTTTTATACAAACCATTCTCAAAGCGTTCGTTATGCGCCATTCTTCCAAATACTCTGCCGTCCGGTGATGTTATTCCTTCTATCGCGAANGCTGAATTATTGGGGTTAAAGCGAATATCGCAGGACGCGTTTCCGTCAAAATCAACATATTGGGTGGCNATTTGCCCATTAGCCGCCATTTCGCGGATAATAGCTTCATCACCGGCGAAACGGCCTTCGCCGTGGGAAATTGGCACAATATAACTGGAACCAAGTTCTAAATGAGAGAGCCACGGTGATTTATTCGATATTATTTTTGTATTAACTAAAGTAGATTGATGACGTCCAATAGTGTTATAAGTAAGGGTAGGACTCATATCTGTCATATCGCGTATTTCGCCGAAGGGAACAAGCCCGAGTTTGACAAGAGCCTGGAAACCGTTGCAGATACCCGCTATAAGCCCGTCTCTTTTTTGTAAAAGTTCCATTACCGCCTTACTGATTATCGGGTTACGGAAAAAAGCGGTTATAAATTTTCCCGANCCGTCGGGTTCATCTCCGCCTGAAAACCCTCCGGGGATAAAAACAACCTGCGCTTTTTTTAAAGCTTTTTCAAAGGCGATTACGCTTTGGGCGATATCGGCGGGGTTTAAATTGCGTATAACAAAAACTAAAGATCTTCCTCCGGCTTTCTCCGCGGCTCGGGCGCTATCATATTCGGAATTTGTGCCGGGGAAAACAGGAATTAAAAACAATGGTTTTGCTTTAACTCCTTTTTTTTCAGTTCGTTTGTGTGGTTCGTGTGGTTCGTGGTAATAAAAATTCTCAACTTTACCATTTTGTTTGACGCGATATGGATATACAGGTTCCAGAGTTTGTTCCCATGTTTCTTGCACCTTCTCTAAAGAAATCTCGTATGATGGAGTTTTAATTATATAATCTTTTATTGTCTGCCCCAAATATTCAAATTTAATTTTCGTTTTTGAAGGAAGCATAGGTTCTAGTTCGTGTGGTTCGAGTGGTTCGTGGTTGAATTTTTCTTCACATTCAACTACAAAGCCGCTAAAGCCGCCGCCTGTAAATAATTCACTCCCGGCGTTAAAACCGATATGGTTTCCAAAACACATTTTAATTATCGCTTCCGCGCTTCCGCCGGAACCCGCCGCCCAGCACGATAAAATATTTCCTTCTTTTATTAATTCTTCCACCGCGTTAAAATATTCGCGTAACGCGGGAAAATCGCCGCCCTTTTGTTTGTCGCCCGCGGGTGATTTTAACAAGTAAACAAAGCTGTCCGCTTTTTTAAACTCAGGTGTAATAATATTGCCAAGTTTCGCTGTGCTTACAGCAAAGGAAACCAGGGTAGGGGGCACGTCGATATCCTCAAAACTTCCTGACATTGAATCTTTCCCGCCTATCGCCGCGAGATGTAAACCTATCTGGGCGTCAAGCGCGCCAAGCAGGGCGGAAGCGGGTTTACCCCACCTTTTAGGGTCGTCNCGTAACCTTTCAAAATATTCCTGGAATGATAAATACGCGTTTTTTCTGCTTCCGCCCGAAGCGATTATTTTGGCTATTGAATGTGTAACGGCGAAAACAGAACCATTGTAAGGGTTTTCTTCCGATATTTCAGGATCAAAACCATAAGCCATAAGAGAACAGGTTTGTGTTTCGCCGTTTAAAACAGGGATTTTTGCCGCCATCGCCTGAACAGGTGTTAGNTGATATTTCCCGCCNAAGGGGGAAGTAACAGTAGCCCTNCCTATGCAGGAATCAAAGCGATCCCCTAAACCTTTCTGCGAGCAAATATTTAAACTNCCAATAAAACGCGAGAGATCTTCTTTGCTGACGATAATTTTTTCCTTGCCGCTTTCTGATTCCTGTTCACTTGAGTTTGATATATGAACCTTCGCTGATTTTTTCGCTCCGTTTGAATTTAAAAATTCGCGCGATAAATTTACAATTTGTTTTCCACGCCAATTCATTATAAGACGGGGTTCTTTTGTAACACGCGCGATAACGCTTGCTTCAAGGTTTTCGTTAGACGCTAAAGCTATAAACTTTTTTATATCTTTTTTCGCGATAACTACGGACATTCTTTCCTGGCTCTCGCTTATTGCAAGCTCTGTGCCGTCAAGTCCCTCGTATTTTTTAGGCACTTTATCAAGGTCTATTGTTAGGCCGTCGGCAAGCTCTCCAACGGATACGCTCACTCCGCCCGCGCCAAAATCGTTACAGCGTTTAATAAGCCGCGTTACTTTTGGGTCTCTAAAAAGACGCTGAAGCTTACGCTCCTCTGGCGCGTTGCCTTTTTGAACATCAGCGCCGCAGCTTTCCAGCGATGAGAGAGTATGCGATTTTGATGAACCTGTAGCGCCGCCTATACCGTCTCGTCCTGTTCTGCCGCCAAGAAGTATGACAACATCGCCAGCCTTTGGTACGATACGAACAACATTTTTAAAAGGAGCGGCACCTATTACAGCTCCAATTTCCATTCGTTTCGCGGTATAACCCTTATGATAAATTTCGTTTACAAGACCAGTCGCGAGTCCTATCTGATTCCCGTAGGAACTATAACCGGCGGCGGCTGTCCTGCAAATTTTTCGCTGCGGCAGCTTTCCCTTTCTTGTAAGGGAAGCGCTCTCCAAAGAGTTACCGGCGCCTGTTACGCGCATAGCCTGATATACAAATGATCTTCCCGATAGCGGGTCTCGTATCGCTCCGCCAAGACAGGTCGCGGCTCCTCCGAATGGCTCAATTTCTGTAGGATGATTATGCGTTTCGTTTTTAAACATCAAAAGCCAGTCCGCGTCTTTGCCGTCAATGTCAACTTTTATTTTTACGGAGCAGGCGTTTATTTCTTCTGATTCATCTAAATTTGGAAGCAGACCTCTTTGTTTTAATGCCTTAGCTCCAATTGTCGCCATGTCCATAAGCGTTACAGGTTTATCTTTTCTTCCTGTCTCTGTCCGTAATTTTAAATAGTTTTCGTAACTCCGGCGGATTTTATCATCATCAATTTTAATATCATCAAGTTCTGTTAAAAAGGTTGTGTGGCGGCAGTGGTCGGACCAGTAAGTATCTAGAACGCGGATTTCTGTTACAGATGGGTCGCGTTTTTCCTGATCGCGAAAATATTTTTGGCAGAATTCCATGTCGGATAAATCCATCGCGAGATTCATTTCCTTGCGCGAATTCTCCAAGCCGTCACTGTTAAAAGAAATAAAGCCGTTTAAAAAAGCGACATCCTCCGGCTCAGGATATTTTTGAATTAGGCTCTCGGGTTTTCGCGTACCCGCTTCACGGCTTTCCACAGGATTTATAAGCCATGATTTTATTTTTATAAAATCATCATCGCTAATATCGCCGTAAAGCGCGTAAATTTTTGACGAATGAATAATCGGCCTTTCTTTACCTGTCGCGAGCGAAATACACTGAGCGCATGAATCAGCCCTCTGATCAAACTGCCCCGGAAGAAATTCGACGGCAAAAACGCGTTCGGTATCAAAAGAAGGAGGGGAATCGTAGATTATATCGACGGGAGGTTCTGAAAATATGGTGTTTTTAGCGTTTTCAAAATCAGATTCAGAAATTTTTTCCGCGAAATAACGATTTATTACCCGAACCTTATCAATTTTATTAATTTGAAGACCAAGACGCAAATCCGAGGCTACAGAAGCCGCTTCCTCGGCGAATTCGCTTCTTTTTTCGACATATATCTGAAAAACACCCATACTTGATTATAAATAAGAAATAAGAAATAGGGAAGAAGAGTTCTCTGTTTACCAACCGTAACTTTTTGCCTATTGAATAACTTTAATAGATATGTATAATGGAAATATGTTCAAAAAAGCAGTAATTTTAATAATTTTTGGAGTATTTTTACTTCATTTCGCATATTCACAGGTAAAAAATGAATTGGTTCTCGTTCAGGGCGGTACCTTCGTCATGGGAAGTCCGGAAGGCGAGATGGGGGCGAATCCGGCAAACGAAAGCCCTGTGCATACGGTTACTGTTAAATCATTTATGATCGCGAAATTCCCGGTAACGCAGGCGGAATACCTGGATGTGGTTGGATCAAATCCCAGTATTAACAAAGGTTCTTTAGATATGCCTGTTGATAATGTTAGCTGGAATTTAGCTGTTGATTATTGCAATAAAAGAAGCGTCAAGGAAGGGCTAACTCCTGTTTATACTATCGAGGGTAACAATGTTACATGGAACAAGAGCGCGAACGGTTATCGTCTTCCAACAGAATCAGAGTGGGAATACGCGTGCAGAGCCGGAACAAAATCGCCTTTTTCATCAGGCGATTCGATGGATGACGCCGGCTGGTACAGGGATAATTCATTTATAGTTTTGGAAAACGGCGCGAGAAACCGCTCTACATATCCTGTCGGGCAGAAAAAAGTAAACGCTTTTGGAATTTATGATATGCACGGCAATGTGCTTGAATGGTGCTGGGATTATTTCGCGCCTTACACAGCCGAAGCAAAAAATGATCCGNCAGGTCCCGATAAACCAATGCCGGGAAACACATGGCGAGTTTACCGCGGCGGCTGTTTNGATTTTATCGCTTCTCAGTGCCGCAGCGGGTATCGCTTCAGGCAGCATCAAAATTTTAGAATGTTTTACATGGGTTTTAGAATCGCAAGAAACGCGCAGTAACATAATAGTATGAGCGGCAGTACTAAAAAAGATAGAATAAAAGAATTAGAAGAACTCATTTTAAAATACCAGAATTCCTATTACAGCAGCGAAGCGGAAATCTCAGACGCCGAATTTGACGCGCTCTGGGATGAGCTTAAAGAGTTATCGCCGCAAAGCGAAGTATTAAAAAAAATTGGAACAGGATATTCTGTTGACGGTTTTCCAAAAGCAAAGCATTTAATTCCCATGGGAAGCCAGGATAAGGCTTCTAATCCTCAAGAATTTATAAAATGGTTTGATAAACAGGGAAATAAAAAATTTCTTGTTCAGTATAAACTTGACGGCGCGAGTCTTGAATTGCAATACGAAAAAGGTATTCTTGTCCGCGCGGTAACAAGGGGTGACGGAAACATAGGCGACGACATTACAGCTAACGCCAAAAAAATGAAGGGGATTGTTACAAAACTTGACATTTATTTTACAGGCGGCATCCGCGGCGAAGTAATTATGACTCATGAAGTATGGNACAATAAATACCAGTCAAAAGCGAATTGCCGTAACGCCGCTAACGGCATTATGCGCAGAAAAGACGGCGAAGGCTGNGAAGATTTAGATTTAATTGTTTACGACGCGGCAGTGACAGGCGATGATAATTTTTTTACAGACGAAAAACAAAAATTAAACTGGCTTAATAAAAAAGGCTTTAACACAACAGAAACAGTTTCTTTTAGCACAACGCAGGAAATAATTGACTATAGGGACAAAATAGCGAAAAAAAGAGATAAACTCCCCTTTGATATTGACGGTCTTGTTGTAAAAGACATTGAACTCGATATGGACGATCTTCGCAAGGCGCGCCCGGAAAAGCAAATCGCTTTTAAATTTGAGCTTGAATCAGCGTTCAGTATTTTACGCGAGGTTATATGGAGCGAGTCGGGCGCGACATATACGCCGATTGGAGTTGTTGACCCTGTGCGTCTTGCGGGAACTACGGTAAAACGCGCAAATCTTAATAACCCTGGTTTGATTCGTTCCATGGGTTTAAAAATCGGCTCTACTGTTTCTGTTGTAAAGCGCGGTGAAATTATTCCAAAAATCGAAGGCTTGGCTCCTGTTTCAAAAGGGGGTGAGCTGTCGGAAATTATTTTCCCGCGAAAATGCGCGGTTTGCGGCACAGAGCTTGTGGACGCGAATACAAGACTTTATTGCCCAAACCCTGAATGTCCAAAACGCCTTTTACACAGACTGGAAAAATGGGTTTCTATCCTTGATATACGCGAGCTTGGCGATAAATTACTGGCGCAGTTATTTGAAAAAGGCGTTAAGCAAATACATCAGCTTTATGAATTAAAAGCGGAAGAACTCGCTGAATACGACAGAATGGGAGAAATTTCCGCTGCCAAAGTGATACGGCACATTCAAACAAAACGCGAATTAAGTTTGGCGGCTTTTACAGCAGGTTTTGATTTTGAAGGAGTCGCCGAGACAACAATGGAAAAAATAGTATCAGCCGGTTTTGATAGCTTAGAAAAACTTCGCGCCGCTAAAACAGAAGAATTATCCGCTATTTACAGCCTTGGCGAAATTACTGCAAATGTAATTATCGAAGGTTTAAAAGAGTGCGCGAAAGAGATGGATGCTGTTTTAAAAAAAGAAGTAATTACAATCGCGCAAGCTCCAAAAGATGGAGAGTCGCGGCCCCTGCTTGGAATGTCTTTTTGCTTTACCGGTGAATTAAAATCTATGAAGAGGGGAGAAGCTGAAGAAAAAATAAAACTTTTAGGCGCGCAGGCGAAAGCTTCTGTTGTTAAAGGGCTTAGCTATCTAGTTACGAACGACCCGTCTTCCGGCTCTTCCAAGAATAAAAAAGCGAACGAACTGGGTGTTAAAATAATAAGCGAAGATGAATTTATCGCGCTTCTTAATTCAAAACCAGTTGATAAAAAAGAATCAGTTTCACCAGCTCAGGGCGAGTTGTTTTAATTTTCTAACCACAAACCACACAAACGCCACGAACCCTAGCTTAGATTTCTTCTCTTTGAACCCAAGAAATCTTAGACTTCTATCCGGGTTTTCTTAGGTTCAAGGTAAAGAATTCGGACGGTAAGTTCGAGTGGTTAGTGTGGTTCGTGGTAAAATTCTTCTCTTGCTTTCTTTAGTCCAATGAATTTTGGATAGTATAATAATTTTCCATTTTTTCAAATTTTTCGCGGACTTTTTGCAATCTCGCGAGTTCGCGTTCTATCGTTCTTTTGTAATTCAAGCTGCCGTTTTCTATCCTGTATGCCTCATCAACCCAGAACTGAACCTTTGGAAGCTCTATCCATCTAAAGCGCCTGTTATTCGCTTTTTTTGCCCAATTTAGAACATCATCCCAGTAAACAAGAGCGGTGCGGTAACATCTTTCGGCGGTTTCTAAACTATCAAGGTTTTGCTCCTTAAAAGGCGCGTTGTAAAAATAAGCGAAACGTTTATTCCATTTGTTGCCCAAAAACATATATTGCTCAATCATTTTGATGTTAAGATGCATGTTAAAAAGATAGCGGTATTTTTCCCATTGTGTCTCATCCTCGATTAGAGCGAGAGCGTTTAATGGATTGGCAAAGGGCGCGTTTATCGCCTTCTCAAGCCAGTAAATGTTTTCCATGGTGTCATCGGGATATTGAATAAGATGGACATGAAAAAGCCTGTAATACTGTTCCTTGTAGGTAACAATGTAGGAGTTGGCTGGTATCGCTATGGCAAAGAAAACGAGAAAAACGGCTGTCTTTAAAATTACCTTCACTATGTCTTTAGTATCGGCATTTGAGAGATTACGCTCCATACCCGGGAAGCGACTTCCTCAATATTTTGGGACGCGTCTATTATTTCGACCTTCGCTTTACGTTTACGGTAGGCAGCCACCGCGGATTTATATTTTTTCCTTACTTTTTCCTGGAATCCTAAGTATTCATAAATTTCTTTTTTTTCGCGCCCTTTCATTCTCTGAATGGCGATTTTTGGGTCAATATCCAGGTAAATTGTCACTTCCGGCGCGGGGAAGTCCTTGTTAAGCTCTTTTGGCAGCTCATAGCCGCATTCTATACCCTGGTAAACAAGGGAGGAAAGCAGGTATCTGTCGCTTATTACAAGCTCGCCTTTCCCTGTATGGGATAAAACGCCGTCAACACCGTATAAATGCTCGTTACGGTCAGCGGCAAAGAGCATGGCAAGCGTTTTTGGTTTTAGCGGGCTTTCACCGCTGAGAGCTTCCCGTATTAGCCTGCCAATTTTGCCGCTTGTAGGCTCGCAAGTGGGGAAAAAAGGGATTTTTTCCTTGTTTAGCCTGTCACACAGTATCGACAATTGGGTGGTAGTTCCGCTGCCGTCCCCGCCTTCAAGGACTGCAAAATTAGGTATAAAGACCATTTACCAAAAATAATATCATTTTTTTTGTTACCTGTCAGCTTTATTTTCCTTATAAAAGTAGTATAATTATAGTAAGAACATAGTAAAAGGGGAAAATTTGTCAATTTTTATCGTAAAGAACGGGAAAAAAAGGCTTCCTCGTTCGTTCTACTTTAAAATTCTCATCTTTTTTGGGCTAATCGGGCTGTCTGTAGTCGGAATGATGCCCTTACAAGCTGCCCTTGGCTATGGAATGGAGTATATACGCGATAATTTTATAAAAAAAGCGGAAGATTTAACAGGATTAGAGATACATTATTCATCGATTCGTCCTGTTCTTCTTAATTCCTTTGATATTAGAAATCTTAGATTTGAAAAAGACGGTAATAATTTTATTACGGTATCGCATATTAAAATAAAGTATTCTATCTGGGAATTACTGCTGAACAAAAAAACGTTTATACATACCGTAATTATAGAGAACCCGGTTTTTGAGATTGATGCGCAAAAAGACAAAGAAACGTTTGAACTTTTAGCATCCTTATTCGGTCAGAACGCAAATAATTCATCTGAATCTGGCAGCAATATAAATATACTTTCGGAAATCTTACCGCATAATGCGGATTATCAGATACATGGCGGTTATTTTTATCTTATTGACAAGGGAACTGAGTATAAAATAGATAAGGCGCATTTGGTTATCAAAGAGGAAAACGGGAGTATTTATGTAAACGGTTCATTCAACGCAGCTTATAATTTTAATTCTTCCTTTGAAAAAATAATTATTTTAAAAACTGACGTTGGCATTAACGGAAGAATCGCGGGCAATTTGGAAAAAGGGAAGGCTGATATTAGTTTAAATAATACTTTGTGTTCCCAGCAGGATATGCCTAAAAAGAACGCCTCTTTTTTTAATCCGCAGATAGTTTCCGCGCATAAACCTATCCTTCTTTTTTCCATTAACCCTTTTGATGTTAAACTTGATTATAACGAGAGGCTATTAACGGCAAGCCAAATGTACAGTAATGCAGATTCTAATTATCAGGTTCAATTAAAAACGGATTCAGGTTTTACNTCAGCAAAATTTAACTTTAATAAATTCAAGTTCAGNGAACATATTAATTTTTATGAAGATATCGAACACCTGGCGAATATTTTATTATCAGAAATTGACGGCAGCGCATCTTTTAATTATGAAAACGCTTCATCTTTTGCTTATACCGCTGATATAAAAAGCGGAGATACGCTAAGAGCGCAAAGCAATCCGCTTACCGACGCTTTTTTAATTAACGCTTACGGCAGCGATAAGAGCATTAATATTAAAAATTTTATGCTTGCTTCTTCCGCGAGTACAAGGAATAAAACAAATTTATTCCAGGGAAAAATTGAATTCGCAGGAGATATAAATTTTAACAGGTTTAAAGTAAACGGGAATATGGCAATAGATCATTTTAGCCTAAGCGGAAGCGATTCCATGAGCGCGATTTTTAATATTCTGTCAAATAATAATGAGATTAAAATTCACAGTAATGCTATTAATTTGGCGCAGGCGCAAATTGACGATTTTAACGTATATATATATCCGGCGCAAAAAGACACTGCGGTAATTCTTTCATGTTTTACAGGAGAAGAAGGAGAAATTGCCCTGGACGCCCTGTATAATAAAAATCAAGAACAGCTTGAAGCAGCTCTTTCTTTAAGAGCGCTTTCTATTTATGACATAAGCGAATTTATAAGTCCGTTTACAAAAACTGTATCGCTTCCTTCTGTAGGAAATGAAAACTTAAAAAAATCAATTGTTAACGCTGATATTTTCGTACAAAGAGACAGTAAAAATATTGTTTATAACGCGCCTAATATTTCAATAAACTACGGTGAAACAACAGGAAGGTTTGCGGTGGCAGGAACCGATAAGCGCATGGTTCTTAGCGACGGAATCTTAATTTTTGATGATGATAATGAACTGCTTATATCTTCTAATATTAATTTTTCTAATCCAAAAGATCTGTTTTTTAATTTAAGCGCCAGTTTAAAGGATTTATCATGGAACATTGACGGGCAGGTTTTGGACAGGTCTACGCTTATTGTGCGGGACCCTAATGGATTAAATATTTACGGTAATACTTCAAGTACAGGAGAAATATCGGGCTATATCGAAGGTAAAGACTACCCATTCCTTATTAATTCGCAGACTGTATATTTTAATTTTTACAGTTCCCTGCGCTTTACATCGCAGGATTTTTGGAATCTTACAATAAGTAAATTCAGCATGAGGGACAGTAATACAAATAATGGGGACGTGTTTTTTATGATTTCCGGTTCTGCAGACCAGAATGGCGCGGGTTTCAGAGATATAAAATACACAGATGCTATCGGCACGCTTGCGGGAAACGCTGATTTTTCATGGGATCCTAAATTTTCTTACATGGATTTTGATGTTATGATTACGGATGGAAGGGAAGCTGGCGAACATTATTCTCTGGAAGGCACTTTAAGAAACGATCATTTAAAATTGGATGCTGCAGTTTCAGAATTGCATTTGAATCGTTATTTAAAAAAGAATAACCCATTGCTTGTCAGCGCGGATATAAATATTACATGGGATTCTATCGATATGTTTAACGCGGATATTGATGTTAAATCTTTACGGACAAGAATCGGTGAAGAAATAATACTGGCTTCTGTCGGCGTTAATATGAATAATGATGAATTATTTATAAGCGATTTTAAAATTGATTTCGGCGAAGTGTTGGGTTATTTGCCTGAATTACAGTTGAACCGCGCAGAAGGTATAGCAAAAGCGAGAGCGGATATTTCAGGCACTGCTTTGGAAAAAACTGTAGAAGGCAATATTGATATAGATTTTAATTTTATTCCTCTTGATTCATGGCTTAGTATTAAAGATGCGCTAAAAGATTTTGAAGGAATTATAACAATTGGGAACATTCAATACGGAGATAGAAATCCTGAAGATTTTATTTTTAATTTTAAAGGAAAAGAAGGCGCTCTTTCTGTTAACGGCGGATTAAAAAATATGCTTAGGCTGGAAATGGAAAGCGACGGGACTTTTTACGCCGGGCTTTCATCTCCTTTTCCGATACAGGGAGCGGTTGTCGGAACTTACGATAAAGGAAATATAAACGCGAACTGCGGCAATTTCTTTATAGACCTTTCTTTATTATACTCGCTTGTTTCCAGAAATGACGATTTTAATATAACAGGCGGTTATATAACAGGTAATATGGAATTTGTAGGACCGATTTATAATCCGGAAATGAACGGAAGCGGTATCGCATCGAGTATGCGCTTTCAGGTTAAAGATTATATAAGCGAAGATTTATGTCCGGCTCCTTTTTTAATTCTCGCGGAAGGATACGAAATGACATTCGGACCTGTAGTAACAGCGGTAGGCTCGGGCGGCGGAGACATTACAGGATGGTTCTTATTCGAAAACTGGTCTCCTGTACAAATAGGTCTTGATATAAATATACCAATGCAAAGCCCAATACCATATGATTTTAATATTGCAGGATTCCTCGCTAAGGGAAATGCGTCAGGAAATATGAGCATAAATATTGACACTGTTAATTTAATTTTCGAAATGGGAGGCAATCTTTTTACAAACGACGCCGACCTTGGAATGAATATGGACAATTTGAATTCCAATACAAATAACGAATATATTGTTTTTCATTCATTGGTTGATTTGACAATAACCACAGGTTCCATGGTTGAATTTGCATGGCCTATAAATAACCCCATTATCAGGGCTAATCCGGAACAGGGAACAATCGTTTATATTTCAAGCGATACCCAGACAGGACAATTTGCCCTAAACGGCGATGTAAAGCTTCGTTCCGGAGAAATATATTATGTAAACAGAAACTTTTTTATAAGACAGGGAAACATCGTTTTTAAGGAAACCGAAACAAGCTTTAACCCAATATTCAGTACCAGAGCCGATATTCGGGACAGGGTTGACTCGGGGCCTGTTATAATTTCGATGATAGTAAATAATCAGCCTCTTTTGACTTTTGTGCCGCGTTTTGAGTCAAATCCGAGTTTAACACAGCTTGAAATTTATTCGATTTTAGGGCAGAATTTTGGAGTCGCGCAGGGTGAAGACAACACAGATCAGGCGCAAAGGTTCCTGATTTCGTCTACCGCTGACGTTTTAACTCAGCTAATAGGAACTTCCGATGTTTTATCGCAATTTGTGTTCTTCAGGCAGTTTGAAAGGCAGGTTAGGGACACAATCGGTTTTGATATGTTCAGTGTCAGGACAAGATTTATCCAGAATCTTGCGGTAACGGGGGTTACAGGGTTAAGCGGGCAGACTCCCATGGACAGAGATATCAGAGTAGGTAACTATTTTGACAATACAAGTGTTTTCATAGGTAAGTATATCGGGAAACATATGTTTATCTCGTATATGGGTACCTTAAGGTATGATGAAAACAGCGATGTGCTGGGCGGTGTCAGGTATGATCAGGATATTGGCATAGAATTGAACAGTCCTTTTGTTAATATTCGATGGGATTTATTTCCAAATAATCCCCAAAACTGGTGGGTAACAGATAATTCAATTACTCTAAGCTGGAGTATGTCATTTTAAATGATTTTTAGGAGTTTTAATGAGATTTAGAGTATTTGCTCTCTTGCTGCTTACTATGTCTTTTCTTGCATACGCGCAATCGAACGAATGGTATCAGGGCAGACCGATAAAAGATATTATCTTTACTGGAATAAAAAATGTTTCACAAAAAGAACTTGAAGAAATTTTAAATCCTTACAAGGGAAGACCTTATAACGATAATCTTTTTCTGGAAATTCAAGGTAAACTTTATGCGCTTGAATATTTCGATCGTCTTGAACCCATGATTCAACGAGCGACACCGGAAGGAAGCGAAGTAATTATAAGATTTACTGTCACAGAACGCCCTGTTATAAGCAGAATAAATTTTTTAGGCAACAGCGGTGTGCGCAGACATGAGCTAATGGATGTAATCAGCACCAAGGCAAGAGACGTTTACAATCAGGCAAAAATAAGAACAGATATCGAGGCAATAACCAATAAATATAAAGAAAAAGGATTCCCAAACGCGGTTGTATCAAGCACAGAAACAGTGTCTGGAGACTCGTCCATAATTTTAAATTTTGTTATTACAGAAAATAATAAAATTTCCATATCAAAAATTGAGTTCCAGGGGAATCAAAGATTTTCTTCCAATACTTTAAGAAATCAGCTTTCTTTAAAAGCAAAATCCCTTCTTAATGACGGAGCGTATAACGAAGCGAAGCTGCTGGCGGACAGGGATACAATAACTAAATATTACCATGACAGAGGATTTATAGAAGCGGCTGTCAGAGACGTTACTACAAAAATTGAAGTTGATGATAAAAAAAATAATATGATACTTACCTTCATGATAGAAGAAGGTTTTGAATACAGGTTCGGCGGTATTACATTTGAAGGCAATATAATTTTTACCACAGAACAGCTAAATAAACTTGTTTATTCAAAAAACGGCGAAATTGCCAATATGACCAGAATAGAAACGGATTTACAGCGCGTTGCAGACCTTTATTTTGAGAACGGCTATATTTTTAATTCATTAATAAGAAACCCCGACAGGGATAATTTTAATCTAACGCTTTCCTACAATGTTGTTATTGTCGAAAGAAGCAGGGCGTACATAGAAAATATTATAGTCCTTGGAAATAATAAAACAAAAAGCCATGTAATAACGAGAGAAATTCCAATGGAACCGGGAGATGTGTTTTCCAGAACAAAGGTTATGGACGCTATGCGTAACCTTTATAATCTGCAATTTTTCTCGCTTGTTATTCCTGATACGCTTCCCGGAAGCACAGAAAATTTAATGGATCTGGTTTTTACCGTAGAAGAGCAGCCAACTATAGATCTTCAATTCGGTCTTACATTTTCGGGCAACGCAGACCCTGATACATTCCCAATTTCCGGTTTGTTAAAATTAAATAACAGGAATTTCAGAGGATCCGGAAATGAAATCGGCATTGAGATAAATTCTTCGGTAGTTGACTCAAGCACGCTTTCCGCTAATTATTTGCACAGATGGGTGCTTGGTCTTCCTCTTTCTCTGGGCGTAGATGTGTCCGCATCTTTTACACGACGTTACGCGACTATGAATAACGGCGGTCCTTTTAATCCTATTTTTAACGGCAATGAACCAAACGCGTACCCTGATGGTTTTTATTCTTACGGTGAATATATAAACAACAGTAAGGTTCCGACAAGAGATTTTTTAATGGAATATAACCAATGGTATTTATCTTTAGGTCTTTCTACAGGATACCGCTGGCCTACATTTCTTGGTAATTTCGGCGTAAACGGCGGTATTCGCACAGGTATGGTTCGGAACTCCTATGATGATATTTACAGGCCCTTTGACCCGGCTTTAAGAGACGGAAATAATTCATGGGTGCCAAAGAATTCAATATGGTTTTCTACTTCTCTTGATCAGCGTGATATTTTTTATGATCCAAGCAGAGGTTATTATCTTTACGAAAGAATTGGTTTTTACGGCATACTCCCGACAGAAAGAGAATACTATATGCGAAGCGATTCAAAGATACAATTCTTCCATACCTTGTTTGACCTTCCTGTTTCAGATACATGGAGTTTTAAATGTGTTTTTGGCATAAATGCGGGATTATCTGTTATTTTCCAGCAATTGGGAAGGGACGCTCCAATTATAGAAGACGCGAACAAAGTTTCTGTAGACGGCATGTTTGTCGGCAGGGGCTGGAGCGAGGCATACCGCGACAAGGGTTTATTGCTTCTTGATACATGGATGGAGCTGCGTTTCCCCTTAGTCCGCGGAGTGTTGGCGTTTGACCTTTTCTTTGACGCGGCAGGTGTTGACAACCCTATTGGTACTTATTTTGATTATTTCGGCGTGGGAAATTTAAAGTTCAGCTACGGCGGCGGTTTGCGTTTTACAATGCCTCAGTTTCCAATTCGTCTTAGCCTGGCAAAACGTTTTGAAATTGTTGACAGTAAGGTTCGCTGGAGAACAGGAGCTCTCTTTGGTGATACAAAAGATCCATATAGTTTTACCGGTATGGATTTAGTTATGTCGTTTGTAATATCATATTAGGAGAAGATGGAGAAGATTATGTTGAAGCGTATAATTATTTATTTGTTTTTAAGCGTTTTCTTTATTGGTTTTGCTTATAGTCAGCAAATTACAAGAATGGCAGTTGTGGATTTGCCTAAGGTTTACACTGAATTTTTTACGGAATCAAAGGCTGTTAGAGAATTCCAGCAGCGCACGGCAAGGGTCCAATCTGATATTGACAAGATGAACAAGGATATACAGGATTTAAAAACAAAACACGCGGATGCCTTATTAAAAGATGATTCAGGAGAAGCGCTCAGGCTGGAAGGACAGATTAATAAAAGAACAGAAGACCTGCGTATTTTTTATCAGACCAGAATGGCTGAACTTGATAAAATGAGGCAGGGGCTTATGCAGTCAAACACATTTTTAAATCAAGTACACGACGAAATACGCTATATCGCGGAAAGCAAGGGATACACGGCTGTTTTTGATATTAAAAATACGCCCGGTATAATTTGGTTCAGTCCCAGCGTTGATATTACAAATGAATTGATTCAAAGTTTAAAAAATAAAGCGGCAAAGGGAAATTAAAACAAGGTTTACCAATGGATCTGTCTAAAACCAGTCCAATGCTTGAGCAGTATAGACGCGTCAAGAAACAGCAAATTGGTAATATCCTTTTTTTCCGCCTTGGCGATTTTTATGAAATGTTCGCTGAGGACGCGATAGAAGTATCCTCACTTTTAAATCTTACCCTTACATCAAGAAACGGTCTTCCCATGTGCGGTGTTCCTTACCACGCGGCTAAAACATACATCGCGCGTCTTTTAAAACTGGGAAAAAAAATCGCCATATGCGAGCAGCTAACCGGTCCCGGCAGCGGAAAAGTAATTGAACGTGATGTGGTGGAAATAATAACGCCGGGAACCACCGTAGACGAAGATTTTTTAGAAAAGGGAAGTTCCAATTATCTTTGCTGTCTCTGCTGTTTTAAAAATCAGCTTTCTTTTTCTTATATAGATTTATCTACCGGAGAATTTTTCGCTACAAGTTTTCCCATGCAAGGAGAAATCCTGCGGCAGGAACTTGAACGCCTCCAGGTAAAAGAAATTCTTATTCAGGAATCGCTTTTGGAAGAAGAAAAAGAAATCGCAGGCGCTGTAAAAGAGAGGAGCGGCATTGTTTTAAACCGCTGGGCAGACTGGCTTTTCGATCCGCAGCAGGCAAAAACAAGACTTATTAAGCAATTTGAGCTAAGTAATTTAAAAAGTTTTGGATTGGAAGAAGACAGTATAGAAATAATCTCCGCGGGAACGCTGCTTGATTACCTTGATACTACCTCAAAAAGCCTTCTTCCCCATATACGAAATTTAAAAATATACAGGGACAGCGAGTATGTAGGGCTTGATGAATCGAGCCAGCGTAATCTGGAACTTACAGCGAACCAAAGAGACGGTGACGTGCGCTTTTCACTTTTGGAAGTAATGGACGAAACGCGCTGTTCCATGGGGCGCAGACTTTTAAAAAGGCGGCTTCTTCATCCGCTTCGTGATTTATCTAAAATAAACACGCGCCTTAACATGGTAGAAACCCTTTATAAAGACCAGGGCAGTCTTGGCGGCTTACGCGATCTTTTGGGAAAAACGCCTGACTTGGAACGTCTTTGCTCAAGACTCGCGATGGACAAGGCGCACGGCAGGGACATGCTAGCGGTAAAGAACGCTATAAAATTATACCGGGAAATAATGGAAATCTGCGGTTCCTTCACGAACCACACAAACAAAGATAAAGTATGTTTTGAATGTGATGAAAACACTTCTGAAAATATTTCTCCATCTGTGTCTTTGAACGATGTGCAAGAGTTACTGGAAAAGGGTATATGCGAGGAGCCGTCAATATTGCTTAATGAGGGGAACCTGATAAAAGACGGCTATAACGAAGAATTAGATGGCTTGCGCTCGATGAGGGATAATTCAAGGCAAATACTGGAAAAATACCTCGATGAGGAACGCGAGGAAACAGGCATAACAAGCTTAAAGATACGCTATAACAGGCTGATTGGTTATTTCTTTGAGGTTACAAAAACTCACCTTGATAAAGTGCCTAAGCATTTTATCAGAAGACAGGGTATCGCGGGCGGCGAAAGATACTCAACAGAAAGGCTCGCGGCTTTGGAATCAGAAATTAACGGAGCGAGCGACAAACTTGTTGAACTGGAAAGAAAGCTCTTTTTAGATATTCGCGAACAGACAAAAAAATCTCTTGTCCCTCTTGCTGCCGCCGCCCGCCGTTTGGCGGAACTTGATGTTGCTGCCTCTCTTGCGAAGGCGGCGTCAATCAGAAACTGGACGCGTCCTGAATTAAACGAAGGCGGCGCTTTGGAAATATACGAAGGAAGGCACCCGGTTGTTGAAGCCCACTTAAACCGAGGCGAATACATACCCAACAATATTTTATTAGATAGCGCTTTGTTAATCGGAACGCCTCAGGGACAAAATATATCTTTCGCAATGATCACAGGACCCAACATGGCAGGGAAATCCACCTATTTGCGTTCAGCGGCATTAATTACCATCATGGCGCAGATGGGTTCTTTTGTTCCGGCTTTCCGCGCGAATATTGGGCTTGTCGATCGTGTTTATTGCAGGGTTGGCGCTTCCGATAATCTCGCGCGAGGCGAATCTACCTTCCTTGTGGAAATGAATGAAACCGCTTTTATATTAAATACCGCGACAAATAAAAGCCTTGTTATTATGGACGAAGTGGGCAGGGGAACCGGAACCAACGACGGGCTTTCTATCGCGTGGGCGGTAAGCGAGGAGCTTTTAAACAGGATAGGCTGCAGAACACTTTTCGCCACGCATTTCCATGAGCTTTCGCTTTTAGTTCACCCTTGTCTCGCTAACCGTTCCATGGAAGTTCTGGATAATGGCGAAAAAATTGTCTTTCTGCGAAAACTCAAAGAAGGCCCCGCCGCTGAGTCTTATGGTATTCATGTAGCAAAGTTAGCCGGTCTTTCTAATAGTGTTTTAGAAAGAGCGGGGCAAATTATGGCTTTGTTAAAAGAGCGAGACGCCGATTTAGAGTTATCGTCTTTGAATAAGATTGATGAAAAAAGAGTTCTCACGGAGACACAGATACGCAAGGAACATAAAGGAAAAGAGGATAAGAGTGATAATCTGGAGTTATCGTTGTTTGAATGATTTCAGGAAGAATTCAACCACGAACGGAACCTATGGTTCCTTCACAAACCACACGAACTTGTTATAATGGGCGCAGAGTATGTTTACAGCTAAGTTGATATTACAAATCAAGGATTTTTTATTTCCTTCTGCCTGCGCTCTTTGCGAGAAAAGTCTCTTGGGTGAGGAAGAAATTGCCTATGGTCTTTGCCTTGAATGTAAGGGTACAATAACTATAGCGGATGGAAACAAGTGCGGTATTTGCGGGAAACCGCTTGTTTCCGAACTCGATACATGCCTGCCTTGCAGGGGCAGCGCGGAGCGTTCCTTTGAACGGCTTTGGGTGCTTTACCCCTACACAGGAAAATATCGTAAACTTCTAACAGCTTATAAATTTAACAAGCAGCTTTCCATAGCCAATTTCTTCGCGCGAGAAATCCTTAACCTTATAAACAACGAAGCCTTATTACAAGACTCTGTAATTGTACCGGTTCCGCCGCGCCCCGGTAAAATCAAACATTCAGGCTGGGATCAGGTGGATCATCTTGCTAATGTTATTAAAAAGACATCAAACAGAACTATAAGCCGTGTTTTAAAACGAAGGAAATCCAAGGTTCAAAAGGAACTAAACAGGGTGGAGCGTCTGGAAAACTTAAAGGGGCGTATTTATACCCAAGGCACCGCGCCTGAAATAGCTCTAATAATTGACGATGTTATTACCACAGGCTCCACAATGGAAGTATGCGCGCAGGTTTTAAAGGAAGCAGGCGCGAAGAAGGTATACGGCTTGTGTTTGTTTTATGATTAATGTGCCTTTAAGGTTTAATAAGTTCCCCATAACCCTTCTTGCCAATCAATTCCCCATCGCGCATTACAAAGGCGCCTCTTACAATTGTGGCTACCGGGCTCCCCTTGACTTCCATTCCGTCATAAGGGGATGTTTTGCTTTTGGAATGAAGCTCGCTCGCTCGTATAATTTTCTTTTTATTCATGTCAACAATGGTAATATCAGCGTCAGCGCCGGGCTCTAAACTGCCTTTCCGGGGATATATACCCCAAATTTTCGCCGGTCTTTCGCTTGATAAGCGGACATAATCATTTATGGACAGCTTATCTTTGTTAACCTCGTTTAGCATTAGGTTAACAGAAGTCTCTGCACCGCAGAGCCCGGCGGGCGCTTCCCAGCCCGGCATCTCTTTTTCGCTTTCTTTATGAGGCGCGTGATCGCTAGCGATCATGTCAATCACGCCTTTACGAATACTATCCCAGAGAGCGTCCTGATGGCTCGCGTCCCTGATAGGAGGAAGAACCTTGTGTGTGTATTCCTCGCAGTTAAAAACAAGGTAATGAGGACAGGTTTCCGCGCTTATGTCCAATTCTTTTTCTTTAGCCTCGGCTATTAAAGCCGCGCCGTCTTCTGAGGTAATATGATGTATATGTATCTTTGTGTCTCTTTCATCCGCGAGACTAAGAATTGTCTTAATCGCGTGTATTTCAGATAGCACAGGACGAGCGTAATCAAACCAAAAGCCGTCAGGAGTATCCGTTTCTTTTTTCGCGATGCTCGTAAAGTTAGTGTTTATTTCATTTGACTCAGCATGGAAGCCTACGCGTAAACCCAATTCAGCGCTTTTTTCCATCTGTTTTACCAGAACATCAAGCGAAGGGGCGGCGATATCTCCTGTAGAAGTTCCAAAAAACACCTTAAAGCCAAGCGCGCCAGCGGTCTTTAAGTCTTCCATTTCTTTAAAATTGTCATTATTTAATAGGGCGAAAAGAGCGAAATCGATATAGGATTTTTCTTTAGCGATTTTAATTTTTTCGTTTAAATTTTCTACAGTTGATGTTACAGGGATTACATTGGGCATATCGGCTATTAATGTAACGCCGCCCATCGCGGCCGCCATGCTGCCTGTCTCAAAATCCTCTTTTTCTGTAAGACCGGGGTCTCTAAAATGAACATGAGCGTCGATTATACCGGGAAGCACATATTTACCTTCAGCGTTATAAATCTCATTCGCGGTATCGTCAGGGTCAAGATTAGATACTTTAACTATTTTACCATTTGCCACAGCGACATCACAGAGGACGCTTTTTTCCGATGTGACAACAGTACCATTCTTGATTATTAAATCGTACAGCACTCTATACCATACCGGGGACTTTTACCTGCATCAATACGCGGTTTAAGGCTATTAGCGGATCTTCATACATCTCGAACCTGAAGCGCATTTCGTATTTTTTATCAGATACAATGCGTATAGTTTTATTTATACAGTCCCTGACAGGAGTTGAGCCAATGTCCGGGAAGTACTTTGCCTTTTTGGGTGTAAATGTAAGGGTGCTGCCGTCCCTGCGGATTTCTCCAATAGCGGCAGGCATGGGAACGAGGAAGATTAAATAGTCATCGGATTTACCGCCGCCTACGGAGAAACCGTAACCGGATTTAAGAGAATGAATATTGCGTTTTCCTATGGCTGTGTTCTGGTCTTCTACATACAGATTTAAAAGCAGCGGGCCTGTAGGGTTAATTACAGTAGCCGCGTATTTTTTATCATCATAAGGCGTGCTGCGTCTCGCGCTTGAGGCCGCGAAACTATTAAGGTCCTTACTGTGATCCGCGAATCTTTCCTCGCTCGCGGAAGAAGGAGTACCGGAACGGGATGAAGAGGCAATTGCGCGGTTGGGGCTGGAGCCAAGCCTTCGCGAAGATAGAAACAGAATAAGAGCCAGCAAGAGGAGTATACCTAAAATAATTCCAATTATGAGGGGAAGGTTTGAAGTCCAGTCTATGCCCGTTCCTCTTGTTTTTTCTTCGGAAGGATAACTTGTGCTTGTTGAGCTTGTTCCGCTGCCGCTTGTTTCTTTCTTTGTATCGGTTTTATCTGAAGCGCCAGATGAAGCGCCTGTTGTTTCAGTTTTTTTTCCTGTATTTGAATCCTGCTTTGAATCCGCGCTACCAGTACTTGTGCTTGTTGAGCCTGAAGCGGTTCCAGTCGTTGTTTTGCCTGTGTCTGTGGTTGATGTAGTACCGCGAATATCTGTTTGAGTTCCCCTTGTGTCAGTTGATGAAGTAGTGCCGGTACCGCTTGTTGTCGCGCCTGCCTTGGGTCTTCCTGTTTCTGTTTGGGTTGAGGTTGATTGAGTTGACTGGGTTGATTGAGTCGCTTGAGTTGTTGAACCTGAACTCGCGGAGCTTGTAGTACTTGTGCCAGTACTCTGGGTAGTTCCCGCGCCAGACGCGGTTGAAGATGGACGTGTAGTTGAAGTTGAGCTTGCCGCGGGCCGTCCGGATTTAGGCAGATTGCTTAAGGGCTGACCGGGTGTTACTTGAATATAATCAAGGGTAGTGTTCCTGGAAGAAAGGCGAGACTTCGCGCTTGTTACAAGATTATTTGTATCTGAGCCGCCGGTGCTTATAAGAACGATCTTTTTTGGGCGGATGGGAAGCGAGATTATATATTGCTCGGCATATGATATCGCCGCTCCCACATTAGCGCCTCTTTCAACAGGGTATTGGAGAAACATACGTCCAATAATTGTCTCAACATCACCTACGCCTGAGATACGGCGGGCGGCGTCAAGGCGCGGATTTGAAGCGAAAGAAATTAAATGAAAGGTATCTCCAACTCTTAAATATTCATTCAGGAAAGGGCCGGATATATAATTATTAACATGGTCGTAAGACGAACTCATTCCTGACGAGGTATCAAGAAGCAGTACAAGGTCTATAGGAGACGAAGTCTGTCCATAAGCCTGAGCGCTTAAAAACATACAAAAAATTAATACGAAAACATGATTTTTACCTTTCATATTCATCTCTTTATAACCCCTGTAATCACCGTTTATTTTAACACAGCCGTAATATTATCTACCCGATACGAGTTCTTCTCATCGTTAATAGTAAAATCGAATCTCTCTCCGGNTGTNCTATTAAGTATAGCACTACCAAAGGGAGAAAGATAGGAAATAATATTATTATTTGGATCTGATTCCCACGGTCCAAGGATAGTAAATTCTTCGTTTTTATTTGTTGTTTCGTTAAACAGAACAACCTTTGTGCCAAACGAAACTTTGGATGTATTTANAGAATTCGGATCGAAGAGCTGAGCNCTTTCGATATCTTCCTTGAGCTTCGCGACCTGAGAATTGAGCTGTTCCTGTTTTTCCTTCGCCGCTTTGTACTCGGCGTTTTCCCTAAGGTCGCCNAGAGAAAGAGCGTATTCGATTTCTTTNGAGTTCGCGGGCACTTCCACATCCATAATATGAGTGAGTTGTTTTTTCTTTTCTTCGTACATCGCCTGCGTAACCATGAGTCCTCTTGAAACTTTTTTCTCCGCGTCGCCGAGGAATTTAAAGCCCGGGAATTTATCAATTATTTTTGAACGCAGATTAAGTTTATCCTGCGGGTCCAGATCCTTTACATCATTTATAAATGTAAATATTCTGATTATCGCTTCCTCATCAGAGTTGTCGATAAATGATACAAGGATTCCGTCTTTAAAGAGAATATTATGAACCTGTTTGTTAATCTTTCTGTTTTCTACTGTGTCTTTATGATTCTCGATGTCACGGTAAGTAATATCCAAAATGTGAATAAGAGTGATAAGCTGCTTCTCAAAGCCGATATTCGCTGATTTAAACCAGGGTTTATCTTTGGATTTTTTATAGAACCAGACAACAGCTTCGCGGCAGTCGCGGTAACGATCAAAACAATCATTGCA
>JGI24695J34938_10001096_pt1 | contig 24433 bp, 34 predicted proteins | sample TergutCo191P3_FD_34938 | JGI IMG/M metagenome (IMG submission 34938)
GCTTCCGCTTCTGTATCATCCGGTATCTCCGGCGGAGTTTCTTCGGCATCGGGCGGCACATTTTCTAATTCACTGGCACTGGCAGGCTGGTTTCCTACATTATATAACGCCACTAGTGACCGGATACCTAAATCAACACCTGCTACAATAACAGCAAGTAATAAAACAGCGGTCAAATATGCGGCTATTTGATTGCGCAAGCGGCGTTTTCGCCGCAAAGTACGGCGCTCTGACGAACTTAGCTCTTCATTATCATTAATAAATTTATCTTCCACTTTTTCTCCTTTTATTGCTCAAAACACTATATATAGTTATAATAACCTATATTTAGTATTTTTTCTACAATAAAATGAAAAAAATATTTTTTCGTTGAAATGCACAAATAGCGAAGCGGGTATTAATCCTTTGATTAACACCCGCTTCTACATTACTTTGTCCAATGGTCTAAACCTCCGTCCCTTGGCTCTGAATATTCGCTGACAGATATATCGCGTCTATTCAGTATTAAATTCAGTAAACTTTTCGCATCCTTCCACACTCTGGCACTCTAGTACCTGTAAGAGACATCTGTTCGTTCTTCGTTACAATATATGATGGATTCAATACATTTGTGTTAAGCGGCACGATTCTTTGATTCTTCAAATCAAACATACGATTTTCATTCACTACCGTTTTCGTATTCCCCGTGTACCTACAATTCTGATCGTAAATACTTATGTCGCTTCACACTTTAAAGTTTACTTTCCGTTAAACATTCCTACTCACTCGGTAAATCACAACTAATTACTCGGTGGTTTATCCCTTCCTTTCGTTGGATTGTCTATATGAATTGAAACTGTTTATAAAATAATTATAGCAAATATTTGGAATTTGTCAATACATTTTTTAAAATAATTTTTATTATTTCAAGAAAATGTGATATTTTCCATATATAAGCGTCTTGATTTTTTCCAAACAAGCGTTCGCACATGGACAAATACAGCGCTCTTCTACAGTTTATATGGTAATCTTTCTTTTTATGAGAAAGCCCATATTTAATGTCATTTAAAACGTTTACATCTACGAAACGAGAAACTATTTATAGTGTGAAATACAGTGGAGCAATCGACTATGGACGCCATGACCATTGTTAATGCGAGCGATATATCCTAAATGTCAAAGCATAGTTAAGGAACTATGTGGCGAACCCACTTTCTTGTGGAAACTCAGCTTATGGCTAAAAGGCTGATTCGATGTCTAAAAGAATACGAGCAATGATTTTACAGATTGTCTCGGAGGTCTGTTTTCCTAACAGGCGATGTCTACGTTCAAAATAATTCAAATAAAACCATCATCAATATAAATAAAAACAAAAGCAAATTTAACTTCTGCCAGATTCTGTCAGAAGTTGATTTAAACTATAGGAGATTAAATATGGCATATATAATCGCAGATGTAAATGAAAAAGGTGGTGTCGGTAAAACATCAACAGCCACTACGAAAGCTTATCTTTTAGCCAAAAAGGGGTTTAAAGTATTACTAATAGATTTTGACGGACAAGCACATTCCACATTAATAAATGGGATAAATCCTAATAATCTGGAAGTATCCATGTCAACACTAATGAGCAGCATAATACTGGAACAATCATTGCCACAAAATTATATATATGAAAATGATAATGGAGTACATATAATTCCGGCAAACTCTGATCTATTCTTACTGGAAAGAAATCTGTGCAATGTAAACTTTCGTGAAGGAAAGTTAGCTGAGCTTGTTGCACATTTTAAAGATAAATATGATTACATAATTATTGATTGTATGCCGCAGATGGGTATCTCAATGGTAAACGCCTTAATGTGTGCAGATGAAGTAATCATACCAACTCAAACTGAACTATTGTCAGTGCAAGGATTAGGTTCACTGATTAATCATATAAAATCAATCAAAAAAATGAATAGCTCGTTGAAAATCGGTGGTATTTTAATCACCATGTATGACAAGCAAACGATTTTATCATCACATATTATTGAAAGCTTAAACAATGCTTATGGAAATGAAGTAAATATTTTTTCGGCTAGAATCCCTCGATCGATAAAAGTTGCAGAAGCCTGTCTCTATGGTAAAACAATATGTGAATATCTGCCTAGTAATAAAGCGGCAATTGCATATGAAGAATTTGTCAATGAGTTGCTAAATCTACATAAAAATATGGGGGTATAATATGGCTAACATTAAATTACCACCCATAGATGTTATTGACAATTCTTCTACCAATATCATGAATAATCTTGTCTCTTCAAAGAATATAAATGATATGGTTTCCGATGAGAGTTTTCACCCCAATTATGATTTACGTTTACTAAACCCTTACCCCGAACATAAATTTCGCCTTTGGGAAGGTGAGCGTTTTGCAAGCATGGTTGAAAGTATCATCGAAAGAGGAATATTGCATCCGATTATTGCATGGGATTGTGGCGGTCAGAGCGGAAAGGTTATTATTCTATCTGGTCACAATCGGCAACTTGCATCAATAGAAGCAGAAAAATATTTCGGTCCGGTTATCATAAAAAAGAATTTAACGAATGAAGAAGCCGACCTTATAGTTACGGAGACCAATCTCCTACAACGATCTTTTGCGGATTTACGTCATAGCGAGAGAGCTTACTGTTTAAAGCAACATTATAATGCTATGAAAAAACAAGGTAAGAGGACGGATTTACTAAGCGAAATTAATAGTCTGATTACAGGCGTAAATCCGCATGAAATAAGCGATATTTCAACTTCTGACAGAATCGGTCAGAAGTTAGAAAACAGAGATAAATTAGCCGAAGAATTCGGTTTATCCAAAACAAATATTGCTATGTATATTCGCATTGCTGAGCTAAATAAGTATCTTATGAAAGTTCTTGATGATGGTACTCTTCCATTCACATCTGCTTACAATCTTGCTTTTATCGGTAGGGATAAGCAAAATGAGATTGCTGGTATTCTTGAAAACAATCAGGAATATAAAGTTGACATAAAAAAAGCCACTGCACTTAGAAGTGATTACGATGACGGAAAGCTTACATCAAGTAGAATATCTGATATCTTAAGCGGCTCAAAATCGCCAAAAAAGATTAAGAGATTTGGTGTGCAAATTAAATCATCAATTATTACAAAATATTTCACTAAAGGTGAAAACAAAAAAGAAATCTCTGATATCATTGAAAAAGCTTTAGAGAAGTATTTCAGTTAACATTGATTAATAAAGTCTCAAAAGATTATATCATTGGAGATTTATTTGCTTAGGAGATTACGAAAATGATGGAAAAAGCAATGAACTTAATACTAAAATATTATTCATTAATACAGTTCTTATTATCAGCAATAATATTAATATTATTTGCTATTGAAGGTACTATAACTTTTTGTTTCACACTATTTGCATTAGAAACAATCTATTATTACTATGGGGCATTGATATTTACATATGATAATGTATTTAGAAACATTTTACTCATTGCCTTTTTCAGTATAGTTCTAAGAAAAATAGTATCTTATTTCAGAGGGAATATTGAAGCACAATATTTTAATCAGAATTAAACATCCCTTGGTATGGCGGAAAAGCATAACAAATTTCAAATCATGTTAGTTTTAATTTTATAACTAACCATAAATCTTTAGGAAAGGGTTCATTTTCTATGACTTCAAATGACACAAATAACTGGATTGATGCAAGCGAGTTTTATAATACTGCTTCTTTTGAATATTCAAACGGTATAAATAAGCGTATAAAGCAAAAAGAAAAAGAAAGCCGAAGTTTACTAACCGGTTTTAAGTGTTCTGGTCATAAATGTGAGCGGATGGCTGTATGGAATGTAAATGGTTTTCAAGCTGCAAAAAAGTTAGCCTTAAAGATTGGGTGGACATTCGGGACAAAAAAGTATTTATGTCCCGAATGTTCTGCGAAAAAAGAACGCATAATCAAAAGGAAGTACAATCCATCCAATGTTAAAAGCAAACCTAATGCACTTTTAAAACAAAGTATTTTTAAAGAATAAGGACTGTAATATGACTAATACCAGACATGATATTAAGGGGATTTTGAATGCTGATGTTAACGATCTTCCGCTAGTAATAAATTTGCAAATATTGTTAGCTGTTATAGCAATGTTATTACAGTCATACTGATATTTCCATCATTATTTTATCCGGATTCCATTATTATGAGAATATTTGGATTCATTATTTCTATAGTACTCACAATTTTTATTGTTTCGGGTTTTAAAAAATATTTCTTTTAATCGCTTTGAAAGGAATTTAATAATGCAAACATCAAAGATGCTTTTACGCAAGATGATTATGAAAAAGATTTACAACTTATAAAGTGGATACAGTTTTTATAAATGCTGTTTGCTTTATCTGGTATGTAAGCTAAATTATTCAATTATTTTTTTACGTATTTGCTTTACCAGCTTATTTCTTTAGATAATGAGGATATCAAAAAATGGCACTTCAAATTAATATGTTTAATGAAATGATAATAGATAATTTTGCCGGCGGTGGCGGTGCTAGTACTGGGATTGAACTTGCTATCGGTCGCTCCGTAGATATTGCGATCAATCATGATCTTAACGCGATCGCCATGCACAAAGCTAATCATCCTCATACACTTCACTACTGTGAAAGCGTTTGGGATGTTGACCCCAAGAAAGTTACTTGCGGTCGCTCGGTAGCCCTTGCGTGGTTTTCTCCAGACTGTAAGCATTTTTCCAAAGCCAAAGGAAGCAAGCCAGTTAATAAAAAAATTCGCGGTCTGGCATGGGTAGCGGTAAGGTGGGCGGCTAAGGTAAAACCTCGCGTAATTATTTTAGAGAATGTTGAAGAATTTAAAACATGGGGTCCGGTACTTAATGGTCAGCCGATTAAATCTCAATCTGGTCGTACATTTAAAAGCTTTGTTAATGAATTGAGTAAGCTTGGCTACAAAGTGGACTGGCGAGAACTTAGAGCATGTGATTATGGAGCACCAACTATCCGAAAACGGCTTTTCCTTATCGCACGGTGTGACGGTAAACCGATTATATGGCCAGAGCCAACTCACGGCAACCCCGACAGTGATCTAGTTAAAATCGGTCAACTTAAACCGTGTAGAACAGCGGCTGAAATTATCGATTGGTCGCTCCCATGCCCATCTATTTTCGATACCTCAGATGTGATATGGAAAAAGTATGGACTTCGAGCAGTACGACCATTAGCAGATACTACAATGCATCGGATAGCTAGAGGAATAAAAAAGTTTATAATTGATAACCCATGTCCATTTATTGTTGATTTTAAGTTTAATAATAATTCAAAAAGTGTAGGCAATCCGCTGGGAACTATAACTAGTGTTAATAGTTTTGGATTAATAACCCTTAAAACAATGCCGACACTAATCCAATACTACTGTGAGCAATCAGATAATGAAGTTCGAGGACAGTCAATGAAAAAGCCTCTGATGACGATTGACATGACAAATAGATATGGTATAGTTACTGCTTTCATGTCAAAGCATTTCGGAGGTGGATATACTGGGGCTGGCTCTGAGCTTACCAGCCCTCTGCATACCATCACAGGCATAGATCACAATGCGCTTGTAATCTTAAATTTAACCATATTCCGCAATAACAGCGATGGACAAAGTTATAAAAACACAATTATGACCAGTCATGGACATTTTGGAGATGTTAGAGAGTTCTTGGCTAAATATTGCGGTCAAGGTGAAGGACAAGATGTATCAGACCCGATTCATACAGGAAGCTTGAAAAAAAGTTTTGGGCTTGTAAAAATCCATAGTGAACAGTATATAATTACTGATATTGGTATGCGGATGTTGACACCACGGGAATTATTTAATGCTCAGGGTTTTCCGTCAGATTATATAATAGATATCGGTACTGATGGTAAAATCTTTTCAAAAACCGATCAAATAGCCAGATGTGGAAATGCGGTACCGCCGCCATTTGCAGAAGCTTTAGTTAGAGCAAATTTACCTGAAATGTGTTGCAATAAACTAAGTAACATGGATGAACTTAATAATAAATTAGGTGCATAGCGGAGAAATGTATGAAAATAGGATTAGTGGATGTTGATGGTCATAATTTCCCATCACTGACGCTCATGAAGCTTTCTGCATGGCATAAAAGACAAGGCGATACTGTCGAATGGTATGACCATCTAGCAAATTGGAAACTTAAACCGTTTGATATTGTCTATATGTCTAAAGTATTCACTTTTACTCCTGATTATCAATATGAACCAAATGCACAGCAAATAATAAAAAGCGGTACCGGGTATTGCTACCCTGACGGTGGGATACCGCTTATGAATGAGATTGAATATATTTATCCTGATTATACCTTATATCCAAAGTATAAAAGTACTGCTTATGGCTTTTTAACCAGGGGATGCCCGTGTAATTGTGATTTTTGCTGCGTCACAAAAAAAGAAGGTTGCCGCACTATAAAAGTCGCAAATTTATCTAATTTCTGGAACGGTCAAATAAAAGTAAAACTACTTGATCCAAATATTACTGCCTGTATTAATTGGTATGAATTATTCGAGCAATTAATAGATAGCAAAGCAAAGATTGATTTTACTCAAGGAATGAGAATACACATGATGACTGAGGAAAAAGCAGAAATGATAAAGCAAATGAAAATTGAGCGTATACATTTTGCATGGGATAGATATGAAGATATGAATATCGTAATACCGCGCTTACGTGATTTTGCGCAAATCACAAAATGGGATTTTAGAAAAATGATTGTTTATGTATTAGTGAACTTTGATACAACTCTGGATCAGGATTTAGAGCGGATTTACGCCATTAGAGATTTAGGTTACTGGCCTTCTGTAATGGTATATGAGAAAGAAAAGCTTCCGCAAAAGCATATTCTGAAACGACTTCAACGCTGGGTAAACCACAGAGCAATTTTCATGAAAGTGAAAAACTTTAATGATTACGTGTAGAAAACTCTATGTAGTAGAAAGGATTTCACTATGCCGATGCCATTCACCGAAGATGATATGAAAAGAATTTTTAGTACCCCTCTCGCAGAGGTCGCTCGTGACATGGGATTTACACTTAAGCCTTTTGACCGTAAAACTTATCATGTCGATGGTATGGGTGGACTTTATATCTATAAGCCGGAGCATGGTCGCGGATGGTATCAATTCACTACCCAAGAAAAAGGAAATATTATTGATTTTGTTGTGAAGTTTGGAAATATGTCAAAATTACAGGCAATGGAATATATTCTTAATAGCAAAGCATATTCCCACATAGATATTTCTTCAAAGCAACCTGAATCTTCTATAATTAAAAAATCTTTTGAATTACCGCCAAAAGCTGATAGCTATAAACAAATGATGGCTTATCTTATCGGTACACGTAAAATTGACAAAGATATTGTTTATCAATGCATTAAAGATAAATTGATTTATCAAGCAGAAAAAGTTTTGTATGACGGTAGCAAGGTATATAATTGTGCATTCGTTGGTCTTGATAAAAATAATGAAGCTAAACATTGCCATCTTCGTGCAACAAACTCTTTTTCTAATTTTCGTGGTGATGTTTTAGGAAGTGATAAATCAATTGGATTTTCTCTTAGGGGTAATAATAATACACTTTTAGTATTTGAATCTGCTATTGATGCTCTATCCGGAGCATCGCTTATCAAGCATATTTATGGTGATAATTGGAGTAATTATCATTTTTTGAGCCAAAATGGCGTTGGAAATATTGGAGCGTTAAACAAGTATCTAAGCGATTATCCTGAAATTGAAGATGTATATGTTTGTTATGACAATGATGTAGCCGGAAATGAGGGATTCAGACATACATGTGACTTATTACTCGATAAAGGTTTGGCAGTTACATATGCGGTCAGTATTAGCAAAGATATGAATGATGATCTCAAAAATGATTTGAATATATTTGAAGATTTATTCATTCATATGCCCTTATCTCAAAATAATGATATTCATCTTATCAATGAATATGATGATATAGTTATGTAACACTATTCAATCAATAAAAGGAACGTAAATTATGGATATTAGTAAATCAAATGAAACAACGCATCACAATATATTTAATGAAATCAAATTATTTTCAAACTCCGATATTTACAATATGAACGAGAATGAAAAGAATGCTATATTAATGAAAATCCGAAATTATATGATTCAAAACGGAACTCATGCGTTTGATATCGCAGAAAACCTAAAGAAACAAGGTTATGATCTTCGTTTTTTAAGTCTATATAAATTAGAACCCGTTGGTATTTTTGAACCTATATTGCATACAAAGGATAAATAAAATGAAAAGAATAAAATTTACTAAAAATCAGCGAGAAATAATTTTCAATAAAACTAATGGACATTGCGCTTATTGTGGTACTGGTATAATACTAAAGTCTATGCAGGTTGATCATCTTAAATCGCTATTTAAAGATGGCACAAATGATATTAATAACTTGCTTCCATCATGCCGACCATGTAATCGCCGAAAAGGCACTTTTGATATAGAACAATTCAGGTTAGAAATTCAAAACCAAGTAAGTGTTCTAAATAAAAAATATGCCACATATAGAAATGCACTTAGGTTCGGGCAGATAATTGAAAATTGTGAACCTATCGTTTTTTACTTCGAAAAATATAGAAAGCGATAAGTTTATGCAAAATTTAGTGCTTAATAATCAAATAAAGCAATTATTAGCAGATATTAAAAGAATTATTGAATGCTATGAAAATGATAACCACGACATTTATATATATTCCTTTTATTGTTTTTGTTTATAGAAAGGACGATGATATGAGATTTCATAACGAACAACAAAAAGAAATAGCAACGATTAAAGAAAGAGACATAAAATTAAATCTGTCTGACGCCGATGTCAAGCGATTATTTAAGATATCGGCAGAAGCGGGCTTAACGCCAGAGGAGTTATTGGAATCGTTTATAGGTGACTTGGTGGACGGCACATATTCAAATGGTAGTGATGAAAGAATGTATGCGAAGCAGTGGTACATGCGTTGTGGTTATTGTTACGACAAACCAAAGACCTTTCTTCGTTTTCTACTGGAATATGACGATGACTATGAGGTGACTTATTTTGTTAGTCTTATTAAAGACAGGGACTCGACGATTAACAGCTTGACATTTTTTGAGGTTCCTGAAGAAATTTATATTTTGAAAAATGAGATAGAATTTTACCAACAGGAAATCGACGAGTATTTTTCAAAATATGTTGAGTGGTGCGTAGATGAGCCGACTGGCTGTTTCGATGATGAAATAAGAAATGTCATCGATTGGCATGACCGGCTTACCGATGAGATATCCCGTGGCGGGAATGTCACATTTGATGAGGTTCCAGTTTTCGAACCGGACGGGGAAAATATTGAACTCTAAGCCCCATATTTTAAGGATGTAGCCATCTATGGCAAAGAATCAGCGCATAAAAACGCTAGTGTAAGCACAGTTTAGTTCATCAGGAGGCACACATATGCACAAGTCTAAGCAAACTTTAAGTAAAGTATGGAAAACGTATAAAGTACACCATCAGCAAAGTGAAGAATACATTTCTTCTTTTCCGCTTTTTAATCTAAAAGCCGAAAAAACGTATAAGCACAGTTAAGTTCATAGAGAGGCACACATATGCACAAGTCTAAGCAAACTTTAAGCAAAGCATGGGAAAAGTATAAAGTACACCATCAGCAAAGTAAAGCACATCAATATGAAAGGAAGTAATATTTATTGAGGAAAGGTAATTTCATGAATGAGAAAAATAATAACAATATGTTGCATTATATTGAAAGCAGGTTAAAAGAGATAAAATTCGACGAGGGCTGCTTAAATCTTAGCAATCGCGAGAATGCTTTGTATATATCTGAAAAAAATGCGCTCTATGAAATGGTTATTATAATCAAAGGACTCGATGATATTGCCACTAAATCTGCTATCAAACGTCTGATTGTTGAATTGATAAACGAAGTAAATGACGAAAACTATTGCGAAAGAGATAAATGGTGGCCTATTCACATGATATTCTTTATAGAAAAAGCAATGAAGGTGGTATACGGTTCTTGTTAATGTACTGCAACCAAACTTTAGGCACACATCTGCACATAGCAAGCACTCGAAAAGAAAAGTTAAGCACTCGGCAAAAATAAGCCACTTCGTAGACGGCTTCTTTTTTTGCACATTTTAAGCACACGGCGGTGACAATTATGAAAATCGTTTTCGTTACACTCAAACTTGCGTTTCATGCCTAGAGGCAAAAAACACATTTCATAATACCGATGCACACGAATATGAAAGGCAGGAATAGCGTACTGTACCATTCGCTGAATATCCTTATTTCATAAGGGTTTAAGCATACTGTACATAAGTATTTCATACTGTATTTTTACTGTATTGTACAGCACATAAGCATTTAACGCTTATTTTATCAGCTATTTCATCATATAGCGTTACTGTACATTATTTTAGCTATAGTGACAAATTAAATAACACCCATTATCAAATAAAGGAGTAATCAAATATGGCGCGTAAAAATCATCAAAACGGATTAGTACAAGTTACCTTTCAATATAACCCGGATAAAGTAATACAGCTTGATAAAATGGCGGATAGACTTAAAATATCTCGCTCAGAACTTTTGAGGTATTTTTCCGATGAAGGTCTAAAGGTTAATGCTTATGAAGAAAATTATGACAGCTTAACTAGGATAATAAGACAGGAAGTTAAAAGTGCATTAAATATTGATGATTTCCGTATCATTAATACAAACAACACCGAGCGTATGATAAAGGTGATGATAAAATTAGCAAAGCCGCTTGTAGCCAACTATCTTTTGCATATGTGCTATCTTAATGAAATCGCACCGCCCGAAAGTATTATTGAAAGAGTAACTCAATCAGTTAAATTTTCGATGGAATATATGTCCGACAATGATAATAAATACTTTAGTGACACGGATAAGCTAATTAAGTTTGTTGAGCAATTACTATAAATATATTTAAGCGAAAAGTAACTTCTGCCCGATTCTGTCAGAAGTTACTTTATCCTTTGTTTTACCAATCATTTAATGTTTTAAACCGTAATGACAAGCAATCGTGCTTGTTTTTTTAATATGTGAGCGGTACACTTGGAGGTCATGTCAATGGAATTTAATATTAGTTTTAAACCAATCAACAAAGGTAAATTTCTTGGTTCTGCAAATGTAACATTCGATAATCAATTTAAGATTAATGGGGTATCTGTTTTTGCAGGAAAAGAGGAAGGGGCTGTTTCAGTGGTAATGCCATCTTATAAAAAGATTGACCCTGTTTCCGGTAATACCGAATATCAACCTCTTGTAGTTCTATCGAAAGATCTGGGAAACCGTTTTAGAGAAGCGATAAAGGGTATGATAAACGATGATTTAAATCATTATAGTTCGAATCCTGAATGGCTTAAAGCAAATGACTTACCGCATCTATTTACTTCTGTAAAATGTATCACTCCTTTTACCGGCGGCGAAAAGAATCCTAATTTACGCGGTTTTGCAAATCTCTCAGTCTTTGATGGAAAAGATAATGATATTATCCACCTAAACAGTATCTGTATCCGCGAAGTTAAAAACAGTGAAGGTCAAAATTTTCTTACGGTAAGTATGCCGAGAGAAAAAGTTCCCGTAAAAGGCGGACAATTTACATGGCACGATCAGTGTCATCCAATTACAAAGGAACTTAGAGATGATATAAGCAAGCTCGTTCGTGATGAATATCGGAAAGCGGTTAATGAGCATGGCACTCCCGATAAAGCGAATGAGGCTCAAAATACGAGCGTTAATGATGAAGTTAGCGCAAACGAAAACACCAATAGTCTTAATGAAGAGTTTATCGAAACCGACCTTTCAAAAGAGCTTGATAATAATGAAATGGATGTAACTATTGGAATAGATGAAGCGGATTCCATAATGGAATAAATTTATATCGCTTCATTTGACCTCAATTTAAAGGAGTGAATATGAACAAAGTTATTCTAACCGGTCGCCTTACACGCGACCCCGAAGTAAGGTATACACAAAGCGATAATCCAACGGCAATCGCGAGATATGCTTTAGCAGTTGAAAGACGCTTCAAAAAAGATGCCGATCAAACGGTGGATTTCATTAATTGTGTTGCTTTCGGTAAATCTGGCGAATTTGCCGAAAAATATCTTAGAAAAGGTACAAAGATTGTTATTACAGGTCGCATTCAGACAGGCAGCTACACTAATAAAGACGGAGCGAAAGTCTATACAACAGATGTTATCATTGAAGAACATGAGTTTTGTGAAAGTAAAAATTCTGGTTCAGGTAGCTCTTCGACCACAGATAGTGATGGGTTTATGAGTATCCCGGATGATATTAATGAGGAATTACCTTTCAATTAAAAACGCAAATATAGCCCGGGGTTATCATGTCAATTATCGTTTATAAACAGCGGCATTTCAATAAACAAGATGTCAATACTCCCCGAACAGCCTATGGTTATATTCGTTATATTGCAACAAGAAGCGGTACGATTAATAACGATGGAATGAACCATGGATTGTTCGGGCGGTTAAATGCCGGAGACAGCATAACAAGCTTTAATGATTATCGCAATCTTGCAAGACGTGCATATTTTGATACAAGCAGAGGACACACATATTTTAAATCAGTCATAAGCCTTGCTGATGAAGATGCTTTTGATGCAGGGATTTTTGAAGAAAGCATAGATAATATTACGAGTGATAGAAAAATTGATAAATCTGATCGAAGCGGATGGGAACGTTACATTGAAAAACATGTATCGACAATAGCATCAAAAAATAATATCCGCATTGAAAATCTATCATGGACATGTGCAATACATATTAAAGACGGACACTCTCATGCGCATCTCGTTTTCTGGGATAAATCAGAGGAATCAAGGCAGCATACGGTGGCTGTTAATAAGATTGCGGGAAAGCGAATTAACGATTTAAGAAAGCAATTAATAAAAGATACTTTCCCGCATAAAATTCGTGATTATATGAAGCAAAGAAAAATCGCGTATCATTCTATGCGTGATATGACGGGCGACATTATTGATGATTTCAATAAAAACAGAAACAGAGAGTTATATTGTGATAACGATGAAGCTTATGATACTTTGAATGCCGATCTTAATAATCTGCGTGAATATTTTAAATCAAAATATAATGATTTGCCTATCTTTAATAATCTTGATAATAATGACAAGGAAATTTTAATTAATTCCGCCAAAAAACTAATAAATTTCGTACCGCTAGTAAAGCAACTTGTAGACCATTACATTCAAACAAAGCTAATGGAAGATAGTTTATTTCAGAAAAACTCATATTCTAAGACCGATGATGAGGACATCGTAAGTGACGCTCAGACTAAAAAAATAGAAAAATACGAAGAAAAACTAATGGAAAAAGCTGTCGAATCAATTGCCAGAAGGATTTATAACTCTATTAAAAGCGATATAAATAATGAAAGGTATAATGATAATCTTGTCTTTCCACTTCTTACAGCTATCGTCAGATTGCTTAAAAACATGAACGAAAAGAATAATTTGCCAAATATATCAGGTATAGGTTATCTCGGCGAATTATCAAAAGCCGCAAAAAAAGAACGCTATCTTAAGAATCAGGATAAGGGTTTTGAACATTAAAATAATAAGGAAATTATGAACACTAAAAAAAACATAAAACAAAAAATAATTCTTTGTAGCATCCTTTATATTATCGGTTCTATATTGCTTATATATCTAAGTGCTATTATGGATAAGATTCTAAGCGGTAATGATACAAAAGTCACTTTTTTAGATAGCATTAAGGGTTTATGGCTTATATCCGAGCAGCGTTCTCTTTTTATTATTTTTAATATTTTACTATTGACCGCTTGCGCTCATATGATAGTTATTAATTTTCATACGTATAAATCTAATCTGATAAAAGTAACCGAAGATATTTTCATTCCGGCGGCGGATGGTCAAAATCAGCACGGCTCAGCAAGATTTGTTACGGATGATAAAGAAATTGAATCACTTTATAGTATTGAATATGTTGATCCAACCGTCTCCCCATTTAAAGAGATGCTTGAAAGTGGTCTAATTGAATATCACAGACTCGTTAATGAAGCTGCTTTGAGGCATGAACTTGAGCGTTTCAAAAACTTTCCGTCTAACAATGATATTACTAAAATTTCCGGTGAGATCGTTAAAAATCTACCCGGTGATATTGAACGAGATAATGCGGCTTCATACATTCGCGATTTAAGTATAGAAAATGAGGAAAACCTTTATTTTAATGATTGTATTAGTGAAGATGAATATAATCAGCTAAAAGATGATGAGTATAGCTCAGAACTTGATATTGACTATGATGTAATAGCCGCTGAGTATGAAGAATTAGTAGAAACGCAAGATTTTGACGATGATGCCGCCGTTAAGATGTCTTATATAAGAGATGCCGTTATTTCGCAAGATATAAAGCATATGGCATTTAAACCGCCTTTTAGTAAAGGCGGTTTAGTCGTTGGGATGGAAAAAAACGGTCAAATAGAAAAATGGTTTTTACATACCGACGATACTCATAACCTAATTGTTGGTGCTACTCGTAGCGGTAAATCAAGAAGCTTAGTTATCCAATCAATCTTTGCGATGGCGATGGGCGGCGAGTCACTTGTTTTAACTGATCCCAAAGCCGAACTTTATCAATATACTTCTGACTTTTTAAGAAATATATGCGGTTATACTGTGTGTTGTATTGATTTTCGCAATCCAGCGAAAAGTGACCGCTATAACCTCTTACAGCCAGTCATTGATGCGATAAATAGAGACGATGTTGAAAAAGCCGAAGAAGCGGCAGGGGACTTAACCAATATCTTAGTCAGTGATGATTCGCATAGTGAAAAGATATGGACGAATGGTGAAAAAGCGATTATTGCCGGTTCAATCATAGCAGTCGTATTCGATAATATGAAACACCCAGAATTTCAAAACTTGACTAACGTTTATTGGTTTGTAGCGGAAATGGCGAAAGAAGTTCAGGTTGGTCAGAAAATGCGTTCACCTCTTGAAGAGTATGCCAAAGCATTACCAAGTGACCATCCCGCTAAAGCCACTTTTGCTATTGCTGATGTTGCTCCCGGACGAACCAAAGGAAGCTTCTATACCTCAGCCCTTACTACATTAAAGCTTTTTACTATGCGGTATATGTTTAGTATTACATATAAAACTGATATAGATATTGCTTTAGTCGGCAAAAGCAAAATGGCTTTATTTATAGTTTTACCTGATGAAAGGACAACGTATTACCCGATCGCATCTTTAATTATTTCTCAGTTATATGAAATTTTAGTCAGGCAGTCAGATGAGCGAGGGGGCAGACTCTTAAACCGTGTTAATTTTGTTTGTGACGAATTCGGCAACTTTACTAAACTTACTGATTTTACTAACAAGATAACGGTTGGGGGTGGACGCGGTATACGCTTCCATTTATTTTTGCAGGCTCTTACACAGTTAGATGAAAAGTATGATGAAAAAACTGCCGCCATTATTAAGGGTAATTGTGAAACATGGATTTATCTAAAGACTGAGGATAATGAGACACATGAAATCATTTCTAAGAAGCTTGGTAAATATACTACGAGCGCTTATCAATTAAACGCAAACCATTCTAAATACGTTAATCCGCAGTCAGGTCATTCAACAAGCCTTATCGGCAGAGAGCTATTATTCCCCGATGAGGTCGGCAAGATAAAGCGCCCGTATCAATTAGTGATTTGCCGCGGGCTTCCTGCCATATTAAAATCTTTTGATTTGTCACAGTGGTATTTAAATCAAATATTGGCTATGGGTGATGAAAATCACAATATTGATTTAAGACTAAGCAGGGAAGAGAGCCGCGAGAAACGATCCGATTGCGTCAAAATATCTCTATGGGGTATATGGAATGATATTGGTAAAGTCTTAGAGGATTGGAATATCCTTTTCATACAGAAGCAAGGGAAAATCGAAAAGGTTGATTACGATTTCATAAAAAAGCGGCTTGTATGGGCAGCTACAGGGGTATTATCAAAAGAACAAAGCCATGAAGAAGCAAGGGAATATCAGAAAAGGAGGATGGAAGAAAAAATACTTTTTGCTAAGCAAAAACAATTGGAACGGTTTTTAGAAGCTGAAAATAGTAATAGGAAATTCATTAATTAATAAGGAGAAGGAAAAAACATGTTGGTCTTACAAAAAAGAATAAATGAGCATTTAAAATTATATACAGCCATAGCTGTATTTTTTTTAGCGATCTGCACATATGGTCTCAATACTTTCGCTGGAGACTTGGCTGACACACAATTAGTAAAAGGAAGTATGAAACTTGGTAATGATATTACAACCATTTTATTAATTGCTTCACCTATTGTGGGAATTTTATGTATTATCTATTTTCAGATTCGTAAAGGTGCAGCTGATGAACAGGATCAAAAGCAGTGGCATAATCGTACAGTTACTACGATTACGTGTATTATTGTTGCCGTAACTATTTCAGGTGTAATTAAGATTATCGTTAATAGTTACATGGGTGGAAATATCTAAAGAGAGGATTTATATTATGAAAATCAAAGAATTATACTTTCGCGGTAAAACGTTTATTTCTGAAAAAGCAAGTATGCTTTTCTCATGCAAAAATGGTGAAAGCTATATGGATACCGCTGTGAAAATTATTATTGCCCTTGTACTGGGTGCTTTAGTACTTGGCGGTCTTTACTTACTGTGGGGAGATGCAATAATGCCCAGTGTTAAAAATGAGGTAGAGGATATGTTTAACTACTCATAGAAGTAGCTTAAGTGACATGCGGCATTACAATCGCGTATGTCACTTTTAAGAATTTGAAAGGAATTTAATGCTTAATACTTTAATGATGACAATATATCTGATACCAATACCCATTACCCCTATTATTCCCCCCAACATTCCCCCTAAATCGGATTTCTTCAATTTCGATTTAGGGGAATTGCTATATGAATCATTAATGGGAGTTATCGCTAGATTGCTTGGTGGTTTCAAGGAAACATTTATTGTAATAGACTTCTTTAAGACACAACAATATAGATTAGCTTTTCAACTTGAGGATATCTTTGGTAATACTGTTAAACAGATGTTTTCTTCAATTTCAACAACAACCATTTTTTTCGCATTATTCTTAATCGTTCTTGTATTCATCAAAAAAGGAATTGAGTGCTATATACTTTGGTCAGATGGTGATCCCGATATAAGCCCCAGCCAATTGGTTATCCGATTTGTTATAGCTATTGCCACTGCTATTTCAACTTTCCTTTTATATGATATAGTGCTTAAAGTCGCTGGCGAATTAATAATTGTACTAGAAAAAAGTACTGCTATTACGATGACATATATTGACTTTGCTTCACTAGTTACAGGAATACTGGCAACAAGTAATATTTGGATAATCATTTTCGGATTCATTTTCGTAGTAATGAGTCTCATTGCGTGCTTTAAGCTGATTACTGACGGACTTATGCTAATAGTAATAAAGTGGTTACTTCCGATAACTTGTATAGGATTACTTGATAATGATAAGGGTCTTTTTAATGAAACATGGAAAGCGTTTATTCGTATTGTTGCAACCGTTATTATAAGATATTATCTGCTAAAAATTAGTTTTTTTATTATTCTGGATATAAATGGCGGAATATTTGGAACCATGGGAGCCTTTCAATACATGGTCGCTATTGCAATAATCGGTTCGGCTGATAAAGTGGCAAATCTCTTAACGCAAATCTTCGTCCCTGTTCAGCAAGGCGGTGGTTTGATGGCTAAAGCATATCCGGCTATGATGGCCGGGAATATGTTTAGGAGTTTAGTTAAAAGATAAAACAAATTAATTATGTGAGGTATTATGATTAATTACATATCTATTTCAGCAAATGATTACGGAGCAGGTACAATTTGGATACTTATTATCATCTTACAAGGATTCTGCTTTGTTGGCGGAGTTGCCAGATTCATTTATTGTATGGTTCAAGTAATGCATGATGAAGCAGAAGCGCAGACTAATATAAAGAGGGCAAAACATGCAGTAATTTTCATAATTCTTGGAATTAGTGCATTGCAGATCGCGAACATTATCACAAGGTATTTTGGCGGTCCGTCATTAACAGGTTAAGAAAGAGGGTAATCATGGATTTATATATTCCTGCAAATGCAAAAATACAATCTGAAATATTTCCCGGATTCGGAAAAAAAGAATTAGTAAAAAGCCTTTTTGGTATTACGTTTGGTATTATCATAGCAATGATACTGCATTTGATAACGAAAGAAATATCTGTCACTATCATTTCTATTGTGGCAACAGCATTTATAAGCGTTATGATGTGTACGAAAATCGAAAATATCAGGCAATCGGTGGTTGATTTAGTTATTGATCATATCCGTTTCAGTAACAGTCAGAAAATCTACCCATATCGCTATCTAAATGAATGGGAGGATTACCTATGTTAGCTGTGATTTTAGAAATTGTTAACGTAAGTATCTTTTTTATCATCGGCGGAATTTTGTTTAAAGCCGCACATGCTGATATATCGACCAAAAGTGTAGAAAATATTTATCCGTTTACCATTCTGGTTATTGCACTTACTAATAATTGGCTTAAGGGAACTCCTATTTCATATTTAATGGGATTATTACTCGCGATACCATTCATTATAGCTTTCTATTTAAATAAATTCGGTGGTGCGGATGTTAAGTTGATTATTGCACTGTCAATTTATCTGGGGTTTTATAATAGCTTTATTCTAATTATATCAGCTTTAGTCTCATCTTTAATTATTGAATTAATTAAGAGGGTAAGGACAAAATCAAAAGATAGCTATCCGTTTGTTCCATATTTATTTTTTGGATTTTTGGTTACGGCTATGCCAACAATAGCGAAAATGCTTTGGAGCTGAAAGGAATTAATATGCCGGAAGAAATTGTAAGAACTGCTCGTACAAAAAGTGTTGAACAACAAAAGCTTGATGCCGCTTTAGAAGAATACGGCGGTGAAGAACCATTTTATTATGAAGAACTCTTAAATTATTGCTCATTAAGTATTGATGAATATTCTGATATGCTGTGTTTAATAGAAAAAAGCCTTGATTCATATTTCATTAATTTGGGCTTAACCAATCCCTTTACGAGTTGCGATGTTCAGGATGGTTTAAATGATTACGTTGTTAATATTGATATTCACCCTTGTGAAGAGGATGTTGACTATATAACCAACCGAATGATAGCGAATACATTGACCGAAGAAGGCGCACTATGCTTCCGTCTTTATGATCTAACGTCTGCGTCAATTATTATTGATGATGTGAGTATGTGTTGTTTCAATGATGGGTTGGAGATTTAATGGAATCTGAATCATTCTTTTTCATTCTGGATGTTTGTTTAGGTGTTATTAGCTAGTCAAAAATAAATTTTGCTATGGAGCTGAAAGGCGTTAATATGGAATATAATTTAAATGACACTAATACCGTTTGTGATAAAGAAATTAGATTGTATTTTAATCGGGACGTACGATATTTTCCAGATAATCAGAGCCGGTCAAGTGATATAAATGATACGAAAGTAGTCACGCATCTAATCGCAAAGCAAAACTTATGCTTTACATATTCAGATATAATTGCTATGGATAATGATAATTTTCTTAAAGATGCCAATCTTGAAAAGATTTATTTTCTTTATCGGCATGGGAATACCGGACGTTTTACTAATGGAAATATTGCAAATATCGTTTTTATTGACAGCCCTGATCAGGAAGGCAAGCTTTTAGATATTGAGATTAAATTGGTTTTAGAATCTTGTAAGTTAAATAGTGAGCCAGAATATAAAGCCATTTTTACTACTTTTACTATTCCAAAAGAGTGGCAAGATTTATATGATAGGAATGTCAAAATTTGCGATAATCTAGCCAGAAATAATGAAATCAGCCTTGAGGAATTTGCACGATTTGATTCTAAGATAGGTGATAATGGAGTAATTGAATGGGTAACACATGAATATCTGTCTGATGAATATATAACACATGAATATCAAAGCAACGAATATTATAACAATATGTTAAGCACTTTTATAGACGGTGAGGAATTGTAGAAAGTGCAGATTTTTTAAGAAATATTGGTAATCATAAACTAATAATTATTTTAGGGAGGAAAAAACATGGATAGTACATTAACTTTGAATGAAATGTCAAATTTGCTTGATGACCTTATTACCGATCTGGAAGTTGAAAAAATTGAGAGAATGAAAGCTATAAGCCTATTAATTCAACTTTGCGCAAGCGAACAATCAAGAAGTGATAATGAAGTTAATTCACTTATTTCGCGCTTAGAAAATCTTAAGTCATGCGTTGATTATGAACTTTCTATTGCTATGAACGAAGAAGAAGCTTCAATGGTCGCTATGCAGTCAATTAATTCTGAAACTGTTGATAATGAAATCGGTGAAGCTGATGAATAAATATAAGCTCACTCTCGATGATGTTGATAAGTATCTTGACAATACCTATTCTTCGCAAATCTACACTAATGATGACGACTTTCGAAAGGTACAAACTGAACTTAAAAATTTATTAATAGCGCAAGGTATAAATTATGATACATGTGAGTATTCAGCATTTTAATGGAACACATATATTTATTTATCGGAGCGCAAAGAAATTGAAGGCAAAAGGCTTTATAATCTTGATAAAGAAACCTATGGTAAACGTTTGTGGCAAAATATGGCATGGAGAAATCCAGAATGTCATGAAATATGCCCTTTTGGTACCATCTTCACTATAAAAGATGAGTCTTATTGTTTCGGCCAAATAGAAAAAAATATCCCTTATGAACTATCTCCACAAGAAAAGTTTGATATAATGCATACGGCATGGCTATTTATTTTAGAAGGTTATAAATTTCCTCGTGGTTTTATAAATGATAGATGCTTATCGGGATGATACCGAAAAAATATTAAATAAGCAATAAAAGGGCGAAAAATCGTTTATTTGTTCCATTTCAATATATAAAAATTACCAACGAGAAGAAATGCTTCTTTAATTAGGATTATTTGAATATATCAATAAATTTAGTAAATGATTTAATATATATTCTAATCAAAATGAAAGTCCGTTTTAAGGGACAGCTAATGTGCTATCGTTAATTTATCAACATAGTTTCTTCTCTCTAAACATACTATATCTTGTATTTGAAAAATTTGTGTTGCATTATGTTGTATGAGGTGATAATATGATATTATCAAATTTTACTCAAGGGAAAAAATTTATGCCCAAAATAATTACAGGTAACGAATTAAAAGAGTTGTTAAAAGAAGGTATTCTCGTTGAAAATTCGGCTATTGAGAATGCTGAAGGGATAAAATATGATTTTAGATTGGGAACTAAGTTATTAAAATCATGCTTTAATGCCCCCATTGACATTGAAGAAGATTTAATTGGTGTAGATCGTCAAAAAGCTGTGGTAGACCCCGGCGAAGTAGTGTTTATACTTAGTAAAGAAAGATTAAATTTACCCAATAACATTTATATACAGCTAAGTCCCAAAAGGAGTTTATCACAGGATGGTATAGAGTTACTTGGCGGACTAACAGTTGACCCCGGATATGAAGGATATTTGGTTTTTGGTTTGAGAAATATGGCAGGGAAGCCTTATCCGCTATTAAAAGATACGAAAATTGTCGGAGCTAATTTTTTTAGATTGGCTGATGACGAATCAATAAATGAATGTAAAAAACCACAACCTATAGATACTTTTCCTCAACGCTTACAGGATTTGATTGATAAATATAAGCCGGTCAATCCGCAAAATCTGGCTGAGGAATTAAATAGTCTGAAGAAAGCTTTTGAAGATAGTCAATGTATTTTAACAAGAGATGTTGGCGAACTAAAAGAACAGATCACTAAATTTGCAGAAACTTTACAACGTGAAGGGATTATTCGTGAGCATGATAATAAGACCATAAATGAAAAACTTAGTAATATGGGTGATAAGATGGACAGTCTTAATAATAGTAGCATTGTTCACAGTGAGCGTTTAAATACTTTAAAAGATATTGATATGCGAACAAGAAATATTGAGGATGCGCTTACAGGTTCTAAAATTAGAAATGAAATTGGAACTAAAGCTAAAACAATAATTTTGACAGCATTTATCGCCGTAATAACTACTGTGGTCGCCGGAGCAATATTATATCATTTAGGACTTATCTAATTTTATATAGAAGCTTAACTTGGAGTGTGAATCTATGACACTCCTTTTTTATGCTCATTACTTAAACACTCACAATGCTTAGAAATTAGGTTTAAATAATCCTTGCCAAATACCAAATAGGAGTGTCATAATATGAATTGGAGTTATATACTTTATTTCATCGTTTTTATGGGGATTTTTGTATCTATGAATAATAATACAAACGGGGTTATTGTTGCTGTTATAAGCATCGTTGGGCTTTTATTCGTTGAGGTAGTCAAAACATTCTTTTATGAACGGAAGAAATATAAGAAAATTCAGCACATACTTGGTGATTTTAAAAATGCGTCACTTGAAGCTTATATTGGTGAAAAAGCTAAAGATAAAAGCTTATTCTACGAAAAAAGAACAAAAATAGACGATATCTTCAATCAGCTTTCTAACTGGACGAAAATTATTAATGAGTTAAAATCTGAGTTAGTTTTAGAAAAAGCAAACAGCAAGAAATTAAATGATAAACTTAATGATGTTAAATTCTTAGTAAGTGATCTTAAAAATGAAAACGAATCGCTTAAAGAAATTATTCGGAACATAGAAGTCCCGAACCCTAGCCCCGATATGAGTATTAATCTCTCCTATCCGTCAGATGAGTCGGAGGAAATGTAATAACTGCTGGAGAACATGCTATGAAAGAAAACTATTACCCCAGAGTGTGAAAATTCCGATGATGAATTTCTGGAATCGTTGCAATTAACTTATTTAAATAATTGGGCATACTAAATGAAGGAGTGAAATCACATTCCTTGTTTAGCCTTAGAATACAAAAGCGGTTAGATGATAAACATTACTTTTCACCCAAGTAAGCTTCTAAAATAGCAAAGAGCCTTTTCTGATCATCCTTTGATAGCTTTCCGATCCGCTCCGTAAATCCAGATATCAGGCTTTTATGCCCTTTATCCAAAACATCAAAAAGAATTACATCAGCTGATGCGTTAAGTGCATTTAAAATACTCACAAAGGTTAACAGCGTTGGTAAACGTTTACCACATTCGATCTTACTGATATAATCATTACTCAAATTCACTTTTTCGGCAAACTGCGCTTGATTTAACTCCTGCATTTCCCGATACATCTTTAGGCGTTTGCCAATACTTTTAAAATCCATATTTCCTCCTTATGCTATAAAATAATTTGTTGTTACATAAGGTATCTGCGGATAAAATTACTTTATGCGCAATCCGAATACATCAACTTGGAAGTTATGATGATTTTTTAAAGGTATTATGAATGTAATGAGCCGTAAAAACTGGAAGAATGGAAAATTCTTTGTTTGGATTCCATCGTGAGAAAAGCTAACTATGAATATAATAATTTTACGAACGGTTATTAAATAGCGGAAAAAGAAATTAAACATAGCACCTCAACCAATTAACCAATTCCTTGAACTACGCGCTATTCATGCGATTTTATTTTATCAAATTAACTAAAAGCACTTGTAAAATATACGTTTTTTTGATATAATATAGCTATGAAGTATTGCATGTTATCATATCTTATGGCAATATTATATCAGAAAGAATGAGGTCTTGTATGAAAAACTTAAATCCCGTTGAACAACAAAAAAAGAATGTCCGAATCTTCGTTACTTGCGGTTTGGCTGTTTGCGTACTCTTAGTCGGCGGTTATATCATGCTCTTTGGTAATGCTTCGAAACAACCCAACGTTCCTTACGATGTTGAAACCAGTGAATTTAAACCAATTGATGATAGCGATACTGATATCCCTACCGAAGTAATCGTCAAACCGATTGCTGTCCCTTCACCTACCCCTAAAGTTGATTTAAGCCACGGTGACGGTGGTACTCCTGTTACCGCCGCTATCAATGAAGATGATGAGAATATCGCTGATAGCCCTGAACAAGCCGCCGAAGAGATGGTAAAGGCTGTTGAGGATGCTTTAATTGATAAAGGTATTGATATCGTTAGTGCTTCTGATGAAGAGGTCGAAAAAGCTGTTGAAGCCGTTAATAAAGATAAAAGTAATAATACTGGGAATAATAGCAATTCTAACAGCAATAGTTCTAATAACAATAATTCCGGCAGCAATGATAACACTAATAGCAGTGGTAGTAACAGTAATAATACGGATGGAAACC
>JGI24695J34938_10001101_pt1 | contig 24350 bp, 22 predicted proteins | sample TergutCo191P3_FD_34938 | JGI IMG/M metagenome (IMG submission 34938)
CCTGCGCTGTAGACTTTCTCCACGTGCGCTTTCAACGCTTGGAATGTGAAAAGCTCTGCAAGCGGTTTTGCTGCCTTGCCTCTTGTCGGTACTCCCTCGGCAAGCCACTTCGCAACAATAATAGCTGCTTCGTCTCTGTCCTTGCTTCCTGTACTTCTGTGTAAAGTCTGTCCAGTTTTCGGATCGATAAATTCGGCGTAATATATGCCGCTCTCTTTGTTGTTCTTAAACAGGTAAAACGCTTTTCTTGCACCCATACTTTCCCCCTGACAAACAAGTCACAACTTATAACTTGTTCTAAAGTCGGAAAGCAATAGCGCCATTTGATATGGTAGTTATCGCCGATAATTCCGTATAACATAAGGAATTAACAATTTTTCCAAATTTTCCCCAGGGAGGATTTGAACCCCCACAAGCTGATCCAGAGTCAGCTGTGCTACCATTACACAACCGGGGACCGTACTTACAGCACTGCTTCCAGCATCATAAATATTAAAGCAACTATAAGACTGCCTAGGTATAATTTGTAACGAATTTAGCCGAATTTGTCAAGTATGAGGCTTATTGTTATTGAAGCTGCCTCCTTAATCTTATTTAAATAATACAATATCAGCAACGAAATATAATGTCGTGGAAAAGTTATTTCCCGCCTTACAAGGTAAGAGACAACCTTGAATATTATTAACAAAAACAAAAATCAACAACCTCGCCCTGAAGGGACGAGGTATGTTGTTCTAATAAGTTATTGGTCTCGGGTTTAATACCGAAAAAAAACGCCCTGAAGTGATCTCGCAAAGCGAGCTCTTGGGTATTAAACCCTCGCCACGAATAAATAAGTTCTAATGTTTAAAAAATTTCGTTTTTAAAGCTGGATTAACTCAGTACTTAGCGTCTTTCTTATACTTAGGTTTATTATGGAATGTTTTCTTTTTTCATTTCCAGACAGTAATTTTCAATGAAATTAGCTGCTTCATCTTTAGCAGTTTATCCCAGCAACCCATCCTTGTTCACTTCTGAATAGAATATACCTCCGCTCTCTCCATTAGATTCTCCTTTCTTTCCGTATATCTCAGAATCAATATTATGTCCATAATTATTTGACGTTTTATTTAATAACGAAGATTAAGTAGACGGAATATTTATTTTTGATGATGTCATACACATAACAGCGGGAGATCATGTATCACAGAGGTATTATTCACTTAACTTTTTCTCCAACTTATTTACGAATTAACTACTATTTGCCTGTCAATTCTCCGCTGATAACAGAATAAATTTTATCGCACAAAACTTGTTTCTTATCGTTGACAGGCAGGTTTGAGGTATCAATCGAATCAAGGAATGTGATTTTTAGCGGTACGCCGCATACGCGTTTGTGTTCTTCAAATACTTTATAAGTTCCTTCGATTGCGACGGGAATGATCGGCGCACCGGCCTGGGTTGCTAATTTTAGAGAGCCCGGATGAAACGGAAGAAGTCCTCGTCCTTTGGCGCGGTGGCCTTCCGGGAAGATAATCATGCCGCCTCCTGTTTTAATCCGTTTTACTCCGCTATTAATCGTTTTTATGGCCTTCTTAATATTTTTACGGTCAATAAAAAGACCGCCTAACATGAAAATCCAAATATTAATAAAAGGCAGCAGTAAAAGCTCTTTCTTCGCGATAAAACCGAATGGGCGGCCGCAATAAGCAAGAAGCAACACGATATCAAAATAGCCGTCATGATTACTGACAAAGCAAACGCCGCCTTTTTGGGGGATTTTCTCCTTTCCGCTCACCGTTACGGTACAGCCGATAACTTTTACCAATGCAATCGACCAAACCTGAACAATATGATATGTAATAAGCGATCCGAATTTACGCAATCCGATTAAATAAAAAAATCCGCCAAGAATACCGAATGGAAGCAAAACAATCGCGGCCACAAATACATATCCAATGCCAAAAATTGATTTAACCATGAACCCCATTATCTATTAAATTTGAACCAATTACTAGCGCTTGACTAAAATCATTTGATTTAGTATTCTGACTTTATAACTAACTTTTTAGGAGATGATCATGGGTCAGGCCAGTAAGAACAGCCGTACTTCCAGCGCGACACAGAAATTTATGTGTTCATGCGGCGGCGAAATTAAAATGAAAACACTTTTCGAGAACGGCAAAGTAAAAAATATGGCCGAATGTGAAAAATGTAAGCGGAAAGAACGACGCCCGTCAGACTTTAAATAGGCGTTTTATAAAATAATTGGAGGAATCCTTTGGCGAAGAAAAACACTTCAGCGGAAAAAAGACACCGGAAGAGCGAGGAACGCCGTCTGCGTAACAAATCGGTAAAAAGCTCGGTCAAGACAAGCGTAAAAAAATTCGTGTCTCTGGCGCAAAAAAAAGATCCGCAGACAGAAACAGCGTTAAAAGAAATGATAAAAAAACTTGATACTGCCGCGAGAAAAGGTATCATAACAAAGAACGCGGCGGGACGCAAGAAATCAAGAATGCAGAAATACTATAATTCCTTGAAATTGGCGCAATAAAAAATGTATGCCGGCGAAGAAATATACAAAAGCTGACATCATTGACGCGCTGTATGAAAAGACAGGAATAACCCGCGCGCAAATCCGAAACGCTGTTGATCTTGTTTTTGAGGAAATGAAAGAAGCCCTTACCCGCCGTCAGATAATTGAATTACGCGGGTTCGGAACCTTCGAAGTGAAAATCAGGAAGGCCCGCTCACAGGCGCGCAACCCGCGGACAGGTGAAAGCATTGATGTTTGTTCTCACGGAGCTGTCGTATTCCGTTCCGGCAAGGAACTGAAACAAGCTGTCTGGACATTGAAAGAAGATATTACGCCGAAAGCAATTTAAATTAAGCGTTGCTTATCATATCGTAAACCATATATTGACTGCCGACTCTCCTGAAGAAAAGCGTGACATCCAGCGGAAAGACAAAATGTTCATAAGCTGTGCGCCATACATGGTGTTCAAAAGTTATCCTGCAGGAAAAAGTATCATTTTCCCGCGCAAAAAATTCCGACGCGGTCACTTTTTCAAAATACTGATTAATATGAGGAGTGTAAAAATAAACCTCCGATGTGCGAATAACTTCGTAAATTTGAGTTCCTGTCTGGAAATATCTTTGCAGTCCGGTCAAATTTGTATTGAGCGTCATGAATAACGCGTATGTCTGCGCGGCGCTTATGCAATGCTGCCTGTACTGAGCCTCAAGATTACTGTCATAAACGATTTCCTGAATAAAATGCAAATTTCCGCTGTCGCTTATGGCATTCTCTGTTCCGTTGATGCCTGCAATGCTGACGTTTACCGGCTCGTTTAAGCCAAAAGGAATACGATAGATTTTCCGGTACAGCCTTAGTCTGTTCATTTCATCTGTTTTGATACCGTCTTTTAATAAATAAGAATCGCTAATTCGCCTGCCATTAATCATTAAAGTATAAGTGTCTACAATATCCGCAATAATCACAGGAATCGCCGAATATTCATTAAATTCACTATCATAAGCAAGAGTTTTTGTAATCCCGCCGATCCTCGCTTCAACTACCGCGGTGCTGATCAATCCTTGAACTGAATAAATATTATAAGTTCCCGCCATTTCATTAAAAAGGCCTTCGCTTTTTATATAATTTTTATCAAGGCGTTTACCGTTAACAAATATATCGCTGCCTGCCGGAGCGGCAATATCAAAGGCGTCAAGATATTCATATACGGTGCGGACAGCGGTAAGTTCCCAGACCGGACTGAAAAGCCCTTTTCGTTCAGTCAGTTCAAACTCGCCGAAACCTGCGCCATCCGAGAATACCGCGTATTTTTTAATACCGGAGGTATCAGAGGACATACTCTGGTATTTCATGTCCCTATTGCCTGCTTTCTTTGTTAAATACTCAGAATAGTTATCCAGCGATTCAAGATTTGACAAATTTGATTTTTCCATCGTAAAAAGTTTGTTAACAGCAAACTCACGGAAATATTCATTAAAAACATGAAACGCCACATTATCCGGCGAGGATTTTTCGAATGTAGCCATATTTATCCAAAGATAAACAAACACGCCTAAAATTACGGCAGTTAAAGCAGCTACAGAGATTAAATAGATTTTTTTAAATTTACCGGATTTAGCTTTTGCCTGATCATCAATTTGTTCTTCTGAATTAACCGTACTCACTTTATTTCCTTACCATAAAAAATGTCGGTATTCTTCTTGGTCCGTAAAGGTTAGAGAATACATTTACAAGCTCATTATTGTATACTAAAGTGGTCGATGTTCCCCCGTCAAGGTTAGACGCGTTTACCGCCCCGTACTTAAGCATAATCTCGATTAAATCAGAAATTGCCGCTCCTAAGCTTGAGGACATCCGTCCGTCAACGCAAAGCAGAATAACTGTTCCGTCCGCTCTCTGCCCTATTGCGCTTCTTGGGTTAAGGCCGCTGCCAATACCCCTGATCTCCATAGGCTCGCCGTTAACAATAAGAGTCGGACCAAAACATAACGCGTCGCGGATACCCATTTCTCTTGCCGCTCTGACAGAAAAATTTCCTACCATTAAAACATTATCCTGATTAAACCCGATAACAGATTGATAAACGGTATTTTCTTCGCCCCACATCCGCCGCCCGTTAGAAAATACAAGGCCTATTGGGACATCGCCCGGTCCTGAGCCGGTTTCATCAGGAAAACCGCCGCCGTTGATTCCGGCGATCGCGTTTTCTCTTCTTAATACCTCTAGTATCCTTAATCCCGGTTCTCCCCTTGTAAAATCCGAGGAGGTGGCGACATATAACCGCGACGGATCACGGATAAGCATCACATAGGCTCTGTATGTTCCGCCAAGGAATTTTTCTATGCGGATACCGTCAGGGTAATCCGCCCATTCGTCATCAACGCTGCTGTCAGAATAATTCAGGGAATCCTGAGTAAACGCAATTAGCGATGTGTCGGTCATTTCTGAAGATACAACGACAGAGTTATACTCAACTATTTTATCCACCATCTTGCTTGTGATAAATAACGCGGGTACCCATTTCATGGCGCTTGTCTCGAGCATAGACAAAGTAAGCATATCCCTTGCAGTCGGGCTTGGTCCGCGGAAAATCACAAAGCAGGTTCCCAGAACAAAAAAAATAATCAAACCCAGCGTAGTAAAGAAAATAATCAGAACGCGTTTTAGAATCATTTAAATACCCACCTTTTTTGAATATGGTAATTCATAACAAAAAGTCCTACATCCACAACTATCTTTGTAAAAGTAACAATAATATTATTATTGATATTAAATAAATACGACAAAACCGCTACAAGGTTTCCTGACAGAATCATCGAAAATGCGCATAAAATATAATATTTTACTACAGCTTTTATTACGCTCTTTCCGGAATGTCTGAAAACAAATTTTCTGTTTATTGTAAAATTTAACGCGGAAGATATTACGCGCGCGATAATAGTGCTTAATAAAATAACATTCCAGTTTCCCGAATCGGAATGCCCCGAGAGCAAATTTAAAAACGCGTAAAAACACAGTAAATCAACGCCGCAGGATATTAATGAACTTTGCGCGTACTTTATAAACTGAAACATAATTTTTATAGAATCTTTTATAGTATGGAAATGAGTGCTTTTATTGCCGTTGATATAAACTGTGTTGATGGGAACTTCGGTTATATTAATATTTTCCTTCTTCGCTGTGATTAGCATATTCGTCTCATATTCAAACCGGTTTCCGGAAACATTTACAAAAGTATTTAAAAATTCTTTTGGTATCGCTCTAAGCCCTGTCTGGCTGTCTTTTAAATCGAGTCCGACGCTCGCGCTGAAAATTTTAGCGGTAATACGATTGCCGGCGCGGCTTTTAAAAGGCACCGACGGATTATTAAAATCCCTTGAGCCAAGCACGAATGAACCGCTGTTCGCCATAGCTTCGGCGCATAATTTTATATCCTCAGGTAAATGCTGCCCGTCATCGTCTATAGTGACAATGCCAAGACTATCGGGACGGTTTTCTAAAAAATATTTCATTCCAGTTTTAAGCGCCGCGCCTTTTCCCATATTTTCGCTGTGACAAAGCACAGTACAGCCTTCAATTTTAGCCGTTTCGTCAAATACCGGAGTGATCTCGTCTTTGCTTCCGTCGTTAATAACAATAACATCCGAAAACCCCTGTTCAATAACGCGCTTAATAACCGATATGATTTGAATACTGGGATTATAAGATGGTAATATCACGGAAATTCCGTTAATTTGATTCATTCTATTTTCTCTTGGGTTTTTTCCTGATTAATAAAAGAAGCAGCACAGCCGCGGAAATAATGATTAAAGCGGGAATAACAAATTTTAAATACTGCCGCGGCTCTTCTGTAATTACAGGCTCTAAAAAAACAGCCGGTTCATCATAATAAACTGCCGAAATTTCGCTCTCGGTTTCTTCCGGAAACTGCTCTGTAATATCTTTAATAAGCGTTATGTTCTCAAAAAAATGAGACGCATCCGGGGAATCATCGCCGACAAGAGTTCTGTAAAGGCCGAATCGGCCCGGCTGGTGCAGCCCAATCTGCGTTGAGTTTGTAATCGGCGCTTCGGCTGTTCCGAAAAGCCATCTGTAAAACCATGTCCAGTGCTGAGACTGATGATATGTAAATCCGTGTTGAGAAACCTGAAAAGCCGTCTTCCCGTCAAAAAAAGGAAGCGGCTCGTTTATTGACGTTAAATGAATCCTGCGTTCGTTCCACTGATTAAGATAAATTTTCGGCGTGTCCCAAACTCCGTATAAATTAAATGATTCACTGTGATAACTTGAGTCGGCTGCAAGTTCTGCGGCCTTCATCAGCGCGGCGGCACTCAGCATATGGGTGCCATGTCCGTACTCGCCCGCAATATCGTGCCCGATTATCACCTGAGGTTTAAACCTGCGGATGTTAACAACGCAGTATTCGATAAAATCTTCTTCAAAAAACCCCCTGTTCCTGTATACCCTGAGCGCTTCCTCAAGCGATTCTGAAAATAAATCAGGAAAGTGTGAAATAACAGGGTAACTTCTGATTCCCACAGCCCACAGCCCATTGAGCAGTTCAATATTGCGAAGCGGATAATCATTGTGGTTTGTCATATACACTACCTGCGCCTTTATTCCGTTTGCCGCGCAATACGGTAAAATCCCCGCGAAAAAAAGATGTTCATCATCGGAGTGAGAAGAAAACAGCAGAAGATCGGCTTTCTCCAAAGGTTCATCCCACGCTCTTTCCTGAGCATGGATTCTGCCGGCTGAAAAACAAATTAATAAAAACAATAAAACAGAAACAGAATTATTTAAGGCGTTTATAAAAATATCTCCCTTATTATAGCGTTTTTACATAGAAATTAATGAGATATTAATATTTTTATTAATAAATGTCAATAAAAACACATTAACGGTTCTTAAGATCGCGCGGTAGAAACTCATATATTTTTATGTTACTATTGCCTAAGGTTTTTATGCTTAAAAAGGACAACTGGTTTATTAGAATTCTTATCCATTTGGCGCTGGTCGTACTGGCCTCGGCGCTTTTCGCCCTGTCATTTCCAAATGTGATTTTCAGACACGGCCTTCCTTTTCTTGCGTGGTTTGCGTATATACCGGTTATAATTGTTATCCGCAGGTATAATTTGGCCGCTTCTTTCGGATGGGGAGCGGTTTACGGACTAACCTCCTACAGCCTTTTTAATTACTGGCTCGGCGCTTTTCATCCATTGGCAGGACTAATCGTCTACAGCATTTATTTTGTTTTCCTTGCTGTTACATTTTTCTTCATGAAGCTGGCGGATATCTTTTTTAAAAACCGCGCCTACATTGTCCAATGGTTAATCTGGCTTGCTTTTGAATATTTATGCACCACAGGATTCTTGGGTTATTCCTACGGTGTTACAGGTTACTCGCAATGGAAGATAATTCCGTTAATTCAAATCGCAGGCATTACAGGAGTATGGGGAGTATCGGCGCTTGTAACATTTCCTTCCTTCTGGCTCGCCGGAGCGGTTAATAAAAATTCATTTCGCAAAGAAGCAGAAGAAGAAAAAAATTCCCGCAAAGTCGCAGAGAACATAAAGAACAAGAATATTTCCCGTAAAGACGCAGAGAACGCAGAGAATATCAATAACGTAAACAATAAAGGGCGTTTCGGTAAGATAGTATTTATTATTAAATCCGGTGATAAAATTCCTTTATTTATTTGGGCGGTTTTACTTATTGCTTCTTTAGTTTTTGGTTTTATAAATATAAAAGATTATTCCTCCTACCCAAAAGCGCAGATAGCTCTTATTCAACATAATACAGACCCCTGGGAAGCGTCCAAAGCGCCGACAGAATGGGGCATTATGGAAGCATACAGAAAAGATTTGGAAAAATTAACACGCCTTTCTGATGAAGCGCTCGCTCAATATCCAAAACCGCAGCTTGTTGTCTGGCCGGAAACAGCGTTTATTCCGAGGATTCACTGGCACACAACTTACCGCACGGATCAAGGTTACTGGAGGCTTGTCAGAGAGCTTTTGGATTATCTTTCTTCCAAGGACGTGCCTTTTTTAATCGGTAATGACGATGCCCGCCGCGACCCTCAATTAAACCCAAATCAAAATGAGAACCACACTGTCGACTATAACGCGGCAATGTATTTTGAAAACGGAGTAAATACGCAAATCTACAGAAAACTCCATCTTGTTCCCTTTACAGAGCACTTCCCATATCAGAAGCAGCTTCCGTGGATGTATAAAATGCTTATAGAGGCCGACACTCATTTTTGGGAAAAAGGCACAGAAGCTGTCGTTTTTAAAGGGCCGGGATTTAATTTTTCTACCCCGATTTGTTTTGAGGACACATTCGGATATCTTTCAAGGGAATTTGTTCTTAATGGCGCTGATGTTATTGTCAATATTTCAAATGACGCATGGTCGGAAAGCTTAACGGCGCAAAACCAGCACCTTGCAATGGCAGTTTTCAGGGCAGTTGAAAATTACAGGCCAATGGTGCGCTCAACTGCCTCCGGGCAGACAGCAGCTATCGATCCAAACGGCAGAGTAATAGCCGAGTCTGATCCGTTTATAGAAAATTATTTGAATGCCGCAATACCTCTTGTAACAGCAGATCATATCGAACAGGATTTAAAAAAAATTACTATTTATACGGCTTATGGCGATTATCTTGCATTATTTTTTGTTTTAGCTTCTGTAACGTTATTGATATCCGGCGGTATTTTATATATAATAAAAAAACAAAAAACAAAATATAGGAAGGACATGTCATGAATACACAAAAAAAGATTCTGATCGCCGATGATGAAACCATCAACCTTGACTTCTTTGAGGTAATGCTGTCCAAACTTGGTTTTGTTGTTGAGAAATGCGATGACGGCGGAGAAGTCATCGATAAAGTAAAAAAATTCCTTCCCGATTTGATCATCCTTGACAACATTATGCCTAATATGACAGGCCGCGAAATCGCGAAAGTGTTAAAAAACGATCCGAATCTGAAAAATATTTCGATTATTATGCTATCCGCTCTTGATGATGTTAAGGATAAAGTCGCCGGTTTTGAGGCAGGTGCCGATGATTATATAACAAAACCATTTAATTTTACCGAGGTGCTCGCGCGCATTAACGCGGTTTTGCGTAACAGGGCGTTATTCGATCAAATTAAAATGAGGGAAACGCGGCTTGCCCTCGCCGAAGATTTAAACAAGGATTTAAAAGAAAATCTTTCTGTTTTTATAGAAAGCATCGACGCGCTTGACAAGGCGATGGCGATTATCAGCGAAACATCCGAGACGGATTTAAACAGAGAAACGCTTATATCTTTGGTAAAACCTGTTAACGAAAAAATCTTTTCTGTAAGAAAACACATAGCGGCTCTTGACGCAAGGATAGAAAAAACAATAAATGAATGGGATAACCTTAAAAAAGATGAAATTGGTCTTTCGGTTCTGGAAAATCATATACGAAAATTCCTGCATCAGGACGGAAATATAAGCGCGTCTTTATAAGCGTAAGAATTCGGGAGATTTTAAAATGCCCAAACGGGAAACAAAAAAGAAAGATAAAACCGACATAGTAATTCTTGGAAGAACAACAAGCTTTACAGGTTTTTTAAAATTCGCCACTACCCTTCGCATACAGGGTGTTTTCAGAGGAACAATTGACGCGACAGGAGATTTAATTGTCGATAAAGACGCGGTTGTCGACGCAGATCACATAACGGTCAGTTCGCTTACGGTATTCGGAAGCATCTTGGGGACTGTTCACGCGCAGGACAAGGTTGATATGATGACAGGCGCGACAGTCAAAGGAGATGTAAGCGCGGCAAGGCTTCGAATCGCCGACGGCGTTCTGTTCGAGGGAAAATGCAAAATGACCAATGTTGAAAAAGACGTGGAAATTTTCCACCGGCCGACAGAAGAAATAAAAGCGGACTTACAGCGTTCAAGTATCAGGTTTTAAAAATTAAAAATCATGTTGACACAAATTTAAAAAACTGGTATATTTGAAGTATCCATTCAGATCATGTTGAGTAAATAATTAAAAATCAAATCCAGTCATGTTCCGGCGGTTGGCGTTAAAATATGCGCCGGAGCTCTTTAGGCGGTTAAAATGGCAATAGTAAAAAAAGGCAAGAGGCCCTCAGCAGAAAACGAGAACGTAAATTCCGAAGAAGCTGAGACGCCGCAAAACGCAGAAACCGAAAACACAAAACCGGAAAATACAGGCCGTGTTATCGTACGCGGAAAAAAGATTACAAACGGCGATAACGGCGACGTTTCCCGCGGTTTTGAAAATAATCATAATAATGAGCATGAGGCAAAACAAGATGTACTTCCCGCAATTCCAAAACTTCCTTCAATGCCCGACCTTTACGGAAAACCAATACCGCGTCAGGATCAGGATAACAGTAAGCCGCGCCTTACAATAAACGAGCTTATCAGGCTTAACATGAAAGATCTAAGAGAGCTCGCGGCTTGTTATAACATCACCCACGACGACATGGTAATCTTAAAAAAACAGGAAATTGTATTCGCTCTTTTAAAAGCGCACACCGAAAGAGGCGGAATTATTTACGCCTACGGTTCGCTTGAGATTCTTCCTGACAGTTACGGATTTTTACGCAGCCCGCAAAATTCGTATCTTCCCGGTCCCGATGATATTTATATAAGTCCAAGCCAGATCAGGCTTTTCGCGCTTAAAACAGGCGACACAGTTTACGGCCAGATTCGAAGCCCCAAAGAGGGAGAACGCTTTTTCGCGATGCTGCGTGTAGAGACAGTAAATTATGACGATCCGACTGTCGCCCAAAACCGCATCCCGTTTGATAACCTGACGCCTTTATATCCAAACCGCAAACTCGATCTTGAAACTTCGACAGAAGGCGTAAGCGAAAGAATCATCAATTTATTCTGCCCCATCGGTAAAGGTCAGCGCTCGCTCATTGTAGCGCCTCCAAGAACAGGCAAAACCATCATGATGCAGAAAATCGCGAACGCAATCACCAAAAATCATCCTGAGGTTTATTTGATTGTCCTTTTAATTGACGAGCGCCCGGAAGAAGTAACGGACATGGAGCGTACAGTTCGCGCGGAGGTAATCTCGTCAACCTTTGACGAACAGGCGACCCGCCATGTTCAGGTAACGGAAATGGTTTTGGAAAAGGCAAAACGTTTAGTTGAGCATAAAAGAGACGTTGTAATACTTTTGGATTCGATCACAAGGCTTGCGCGCGCTTATAATCAGACTGTCCCGACATCAGGGAAAATTCTTTCAGGCGGCGTTGATTCAAACGCGCTTCATAAACCAAAAAGATTTTTCGGCGCCGCGCGCAATATTGAAGAAGGCGGAAGCCTTACGATTATTTCCACCGCGCTTGTAGAAACAGGCAGCCGCATGGACGAAGTAATCTTTGAAGAGTTCAAAGGAACAGGCAACATGGAAATCAACCTTGACAGGCGCATTTCCGACCGCCGCCTGTATCCTGCTATTAATATAAAGAAATCCGGCACAAGAAAGGAAGAACTCCTTTTAGCCGACGACGAACTCCAGCGAATCTGGATTTTACGCAAGGTTATCAATCCAATGGACGATATCGAAATCATCGAGCTGCTGGTTGACAGAATGAAAAAAAGCAAGAATAATGAAGCATTCCTGCGATCCATGAACACCGGAACAGGCGGAATGGATTAAGCCCTTAAGCCGGTCAAATTGACACGGAGTTGGGCAATTTTTGGAGGATTAAATGAAAAACGGAATTCATCCCAAGTACGAAATGACAAAAATAACCTGCGCCTGCGGGAATGTAATTGAAACGCGTTCCACCACCAGGGACATCAAAGTTGAAATTTGTTCGTCCTGCCACCCGTTCTTTACCGGCAAGCAAAAACTTGTAGACACCGCAGGCCGCATCGAAAGGTTCAGGAAGAAATATAATATTAAAGAGTAGTAAGCGCCAAAATGTTTTGTTAATACATTAAGGTAATTATGAAAAAGTTTATTTTATTAATTTCTTTGTTAGCTGCTATGACGGTTATCGGATGCAGCAGCGCAAAAACGGTAAATAAAGAGGCGCCGGAAGAGATGAAACAAAATACATTGCTTTTATATCAGGGACACGCAAGTTTCAGGCTTACCGCAAAAAACGGCGCTGTGATCTATATCGATCCTTATGCAGGCGAAGGCTATGATCTGCCAGCCGATATAATTCTTGTTACACATCAGCACGGAGATCACAATCAAATCAAACTTGTTACGCAAAAAGAGAACTGCCGTATAATTTCCAATGTGGAAGCGCTGGAAGGCGGAAAACATAATTCGTTTAATATCAACGGAATATTAATTGAAGCTGTCCATGCGGAAAATAAAAATCACAATCCTGCCGTATGTGTCGGCTTTATTATCACTATTGACGGCATCAAATTGTATCACGCAGGGGATACATCCAAAACGGAACAGATGAATACATTCGCCGCTCTTAATTTGGATTACGCATTGCTTCCGTGCGACGGCGTTTATAATATGAACTTGCAAGAAGCGGCGGAATGCGCTGTAACTATAGGCGCGAAAAATAATGTTCCAATGCACGTAAAACCCGGCGCTCTATTTGACAAGGATGCAGCCGAAAGTTTTAACGCTCCCAACAGGCTGATAATTGAAGCTGGACAGGAAATAGAACTATAAATTGTCTGATACAGACTCGCAAAGACGCTGAGGCGCAGAGAAGATATTATATAAGAAAGCGTTAGCTTTATCATTATATTTCGTCATCCCATGTTCATAAAAAACCGTAATCCTATCTTGAGTTTTCTCAAGGATTTTAGTCGATTTATATAAGTATTAATCCCCGGTTAGTTTCTGAAACATAACAGATAATTTACATGATCTACGCTTTTAAAGGCTTGTGTTTTAAGTGTTCTTAAACTTTTTAATGTAAACCATAACGCCGCTTTAATTTCCATAACAAGAACCAACAATCATCTGAATGAAACAGGAATAATTATGGAAGCTCTTGCCGCGCGCTTTGCGGATGTAAGACAGATGCAGCAGTCAGATTTAAGAAACATAATGCTTAGATCCGAAGAAGACGAAGAGATGCTTGATTACATTTTTCCCTGCACGGTTTTTGACATGTCGCATATTTTATTCAGGGCGGGAAACGGGTTTGAGATACCGCACGCAAGGCTTACTGATTATGTGACAATGCACGCTATCGGTGATTTCGCATCGGCGATAGAATCAGAGCTTGAAGCAATGGAACTTGCCGTAAATGAATTTATGGGCATTAAGTAAAAGAATCTTCGTGATGTCTCATGTAAAAAACTAACCATGAGACCATAAAAATCTCAAGGTAAATTTTAACTATTTAGGACTGCTTGTCGCATAACAGGCAGTCCTGAGTTTATAATTAATTTTATGTAAAAAGTTATACTGCCAAAAGCCGGCTGCTGCGACAGGAAACGAATTCATTACAGATTTTGATACTCCAGCAAATATTTTTTTAAGTCTTGATATCAAAAAGTATCACAAAAAAATTAATCCAGTTTTGGATTATCAACTTCTTTTTTATCACCATCCTTGAAAGGCGCAAGACTTGCGATCATGCGTACAACAGATGACGATTTATTTATCACATAATGCGTTTCATTAGGTTCTATGTGAATAAATTTACCGGGAGAAAGCTCATGAGGCGTTCCGTTAACTACAATGGTGACAGTGCCTTCCAAAATAAAAAAGTTTTCTTCCATTACTTCATGGTAATGAGCCTGAAAATCCTCTCCCGGCATAAATTGAACAAGAGCGAAATTCATTCTTGGCCCCTGCATCAGGTACTTGGGCCCTGAATTACCAAAGCGGTATTCCTTTTCTTTTTCATCTACAATATACATTCTTCCTCCTAATAATTCTAGATCCCGGGAGCGCTCCACATGTGTTTAAGTATTCCTTTATCGCTTAATTCTAAAACCGGTTTGTAAGCTGTCTTCCATGTTTCAAAAATTTTTTTATACATTGTGTGATTATCAATATCGGGGAAAAAAGTTTTTTCTATTCTTACAAGTTTTCGGGCAGCCTCTTTGACGCTTGGATATAACCCGATTCCTTTTCCCGCCATAATTGCCGCCCCAAGCGCGGTGGCTTCTTTAACCGCAGGCACTTCAACAGGAAGTCCTAAAACATCGGCGAGTATCTGAGGCCATAAAACGCTTTTAGCGGCTCCTCCCGCAAAGACAATTTTCTTTGGATGTTTTCCGGTTGCTTCTTCGATAAGTTTAAGATGACCGTATGTTACAAGGCATGAGTTTTCCATGATTGCCCTGTAAAACGAGGCCTTGTTAAATTTTTGCGCGTCAAGTTCAAAATTTAAAAATGAAGGAGAGGCATGCTTCCAGTTGATATAATTCATTACATCGGAGAAAGTGCAGATTATTCCATAGCTTCCCGGCGGAACAGAAAGAGCGGCTTTATCTAAAATCTGATACGGATCGATATTTAATTCTGACGCAATTCGTTTTTCTTCGGCGCAGAAGGCGTCTCTGAACCATCGCATAACAAGCCCGGGGAAAAAGGCGATTGCTTCATACTGCCACAAATCCGAAACGGCATGACAGTTAACGCGCACATCGTATTTTTGCGAGCATTTTCCTTCGTTAACATTAAACTCAAATTGCCAGAAGCTGCCGCCAAAAACAACAGCGTCTTCTTCTTCGACAACGCCGACGCCGATTGTGCCAAGCTGACAGTCGCCGCCGCCTGCGACAAGCGGCGTTCCTTCGGCAAGCGAGGATTCAATTTCCCCTTTCTTAGAAACCTTCGCGGCAACCGAACCGCACTCTGTTACTTTTGGGATTATATCGTCTTTAAGCCCGCATCTGCGCAGAATATCCGCGTCAATTTTTCTTTTTTTTATATCAAAAAAACCTGTGGTTGATCCGTTGCTTGGCTCCATTGTTATAACGCCGGAAAGTTTAAATATTATCCAGTCATTAATCATGCTGATAAAAGCTGTTTTTTTATAGATATCCGGCAGTTTATTCTTTACCCATAAAAGGCGGGGCAGTGCGCCGAGAGCGAAGGCTTGCCCTGATTTTAAATAAATCTCTTTTTCAAGATTAGGATCGATTTTTTTTAGCTGCGTTACTTCATCATTTGCGCGCGCGTCCACATTAGCGCATGCCCATAGCTCATTGCCTTCCGCGTCGTAAAGAACAATTCCCTCTCTCATGCAGGTAGTGGAAACGGCGTCGATCTGTTTTGCGTCAATTCCTGTATCAGCTAACACGCCTTTGACGCATGAACAGACAAGCTTCCAGTTATTGTTCCAGTCAAAATCCATACTGCCCGGAAAGCGCGGATCTTCTGAATGTTTCCATTCTTTTTGATTGCAGCCTATTTGATTACCTTCGGCATCAAAAATAACAGCGCGCGCACTGCCGGTTCCCGCGTCAATTGCCATCAAATAATTCATACCGGTAATTATACCATAAAACGCCACTTGACTAAATATTAATCTTCCTTCTAAATAGTAGTAACGGGGATATAGCTCAGTTGGTAGAGCGATTGGTTCGCAATCAATAGGCCTGGGGTTCGAATCCCCATATCTCCAAAAGGGTTTGCGGCTGTAGGCCGAATCCTCATATCTCCGTAATGAACTGTTGGGATTTTAAAGGAACCGGAAGGAGGTTCATTTGAACCTTTCAGATATATTATGTTACAGTCACGCGGTTTTACATATCATTTTACATCTTGCGGTAATGCTCGGTGTCTTTCTTGAATGGAACCGGGACAGAAAAACGGCGGAATCTCCCAATGCGAAAGTATCCGTAATTATTCCGATTCATAATGAAAGCAAACGCATGCAGGGATTAATGCGGACGCTGATAAATCAAACTTATAAAGCCCAAATAATTTTTATTGATGATCGTTCAAGCGATGAAAGCCCTGCGATTCTTGCGCAGTTTGCGAAAGATGCCAAGGAGCGCGGAATTGAATGTAAAATCATTACTTTAAGCGAAAATCCGGGACCCAATTTTAAACAGTTTGCCCTGTCAAGAGGAATTACAGAATCAGACGGTGATTACTATTTATTTACAGACGGCGACTGCGAAGTTCCGCCTGAATGGATAAATACGATGGTAAGCCGGATACAGAATGAAAAAACCGGCGCTGTGCTGGGACCGGTATTTAAGAAAAAAGATAATATGGAATTTTTATCGATTTTCCAAAGTTATGATCATATTCTTAGGTATAACTATCTGACAGGTTCCACAGGGCTTGGAGCCGCGGGAGGCGGTTTTGGAAATAATTTAATTATCTCAAAGAAAGCTCTTAACGCAATCGGAGGATATGACGCGATTCCTCCGTCTCCTACAGAAGACGCTTCTTTAATTTCGCAGATACGCGGAACATCAAGCGAAGCAGGAGGCGAAAAATTTTTAATCCGCGCGATTACATCGGGCAGCGCGGCTGTAAAAACAGAATCAGAAAAAACATGGCCTTCTTTTTTAAACCAGTCATTACGCTGGCATAACGGCGGCCTTTTCAGTCCGGAAATATTTACGCGTCTTAACTATAATTTACTATCGCTCATTATCGGCACGGGTATTTTAGCGATTCCTTTTGTGCCGTTTTTCCCGCGGCTTTGGCCTCTTCCTATCGGAGTTTTAATCAACATGATAATGAATACAATCGCGGCGTTTACTCTTTATAAAAAGGAATTCCCTCATAATGATTTACGGTATCAGCTTGGGTACATTCTTTGCCTTTTATTTATGCCTGTTTACTTTACATTGATAACAATCATGAGTTACGCAAAAATAAAAACAACATGGAAAAACGAAGAGTTAAAAATAAAAAAAGAAAAATGAAGTTTCTAAAAAGCTTTTAGTATTATAAATTTTTATATAACCTGCTTAAGCCAGCCTTTATTGTCGGGTAGTTTTCCGTATTGAATACCTTTAATTGTATCCCGCATTTCCGCCGTAAGATCGCCTGTTTTTTCATTGTTAAACCGTACTTTCTTTCCCTGATATGTCAAAGATGTTATGGGCGTCGCTCCCGCGGCAGTACCGCTGACAAAACATTCCTTTGTTTCTTCCAATGCTTCGTCAATCGAAATTCTACGTTCTTTAACTTTTAACCCTCTATCCTTTGCAAGTTCTATGATACTTAAGCGCGTGATTCCGGGAAGTATTGTATCGCCGAGTTCGGGCGTTACAAGCTCGCCGGATTTTAAATAAAAGAAAATGTTACACGACGATCCTTCCTCAATATAGTTGCGGTGAATCGCGTCCAGAAAGACACATTCCATATAACCGGCCTTTAATGCGTCATCTTTCGCTAGCGCCGATACGACATAATTTGAGCAGGCTTTTATCCAGCCGGTGCCGTTAGGCGTCGCGCGTATCATATCTGTTACCACAGCATCGGAAGAACCGGACGAAAAATAACTGCTTACAGGAGTATTGATCACCATTACATAAGGCTTACACGATAAATTAACCCCGATGCCGCCTTCTGAAATTGTAAACGGCCTTATATAAATCGAATCCGCCGACATATACGAATCTTTTTCCCATTCTTCTTTATAATCAAGAGAAAATCCCAAGGCTGCGTTTCGCTTAACGGTCTCAATGCAGGAAGAAACAAATAATTCTTCCGGAAAAGACGGCATGCGGAGCCCTGCCATTGAACGCGCGAAACGTGCCGCGTTCTGATCCGGCCTGAATATCGAAAGCCCTCCGCTTTTCTGCGGAAAGGCTTTTAATCCTTCAAAACACGCAAGTCCGTACTGTGTTGTATAATTAACAAGCGGCATATCTCCGTAACAGTTGCGCGAATTTTCAAGCGCGCAACGCTCCTGTTTATTCATTTCCGCTTCTTCCTGAGGCGTTTTATGCGGTTTTTCAATATATTCCTCATTCCACCCGTTATCTGCAAACTGCGCGCGGTAGATAATTGGATATGTATTTAAAGCAAAAGCCATAATAACTCCTTAATAATTTGTAATTTTCAAAAATTAATTTTAAAGCTGTTTTTAAAAATCTTAGTGCACTTCTCCTAAGGGAATAACCGATGTCCGCACAAGATTTCCGTTAAGACATAATTTTTTGCCGCCTGTATGAATTATATAATCTTTCACCGAAATTGGAAAGGATAAAAAAGTATCAATATCAATTTCCGGAGGAATTGTATCAGCTAACGCACAGATGTCTTCTCCTTCCGGTAAAAATTTTGTTCCTGTAGGAGCGCAGCCTGCGTCAAGCACTTCGCATCTTTCGGAAGAATCTGCTCCTCCTTTGTCGCCCGCCGCAAGAAGCATTCCTTTTGACTCAATTCCGCGAAGCATCGCAGGTTTCAGGTTATACGCTACAATTATTTTTTTTCCAAGCAATTCTTCTTCTTTATAAAACTCGACAAGCCCGGAAACTATCTGCCTTTCTTCGCGGACGCCTTTTACGCCCTCCCCTATTTCGAGGTTAAGAATATATAATTTATCGGCTTTTGGATGGCGTTCAACTTTCTCGATTAACGCTGCGCGTAAATCCATTACAGATGAAAATGATTTTTGCGCATTTGACTTTGATGTTTCCTGCCTTTCTTTCTGAGTTCCCGAATAACGCTCTTTTAAATTTTCAATTTGTTTATCTTCAAGTTTGGAAAAAAGAACTTCGCTCTTAATTACAATGTCCCCGATGCCGTCCGGTTTGCCGATATCACTTAAAGAAAGATTTACTCTGTGTTTTAAACCAAAAAACGAAGCGATTTTTTCCGCAGCGGACGGCAAATAAGGCTCAGTTAAAACGCAAAGATCGCGGATAATATATGTTAAATCGCGGATCACAGCTTCCGCTTTTTTCGGATTATCATTCCTGAGCCTCCACGGTTCATTATCCTGAAAGTATTTATTCGCCAAAGAACAAAGATCAAAAATATCTTTTAAGGCGTCTCTTAATTCCGCCTTATCCAGTTTATCGGTAATTGATTTTTCCCTTATTTTTACTTCGTTCCAGAATGAGGCGTCGCTTGATGCGGCAGTGCCGGGTATTCTTCCGTCATAGTAGCGCGTAACAAATGACATCGTTCTGTTTACAAGGTTTCCGAAATTCCCGATTAACTCTCCGTTTACTTTTTCTTTAAAGTCGCTCCATGTAAACATTGCGTCTGATTTTTCGGGGCGGCAATAAAATAAATAAAAACGCCAGACATCCGAAGGTATGCCTGTTTCCATCGCGTCTTTGCCAAATACTCCCACTCCCCTTGATTTGGAAAATTTTCCGCTTTCATAATTAAGATATTCAGTGCTTGACATATGATGAAGCATTGTCCAGTTATCGCCGCTTCCTAAAAGGCTTGATGGAAAAATAACGGTATGGAACGGAATGTTATCCTTTCCTATAAACTGAAATAAATCGGTTTCATCAGGATTTTTCCACCAGTAATCAACAAACTCCTTCCACGAAGACCACTTGCCCTTGTTCGCGGGGTTTAACGCTGTATACATGGTCTCCCTGCCGGCAGCGATATCTTCACCTAACATTCCGGTGATCGAAATATAGCCTATCGGAGCGTCGAACCATACATAAAAAACTTTATTTTCATAACCGGGTTTTGGAACGGGGATTCCCCATTTTAAATCACGCGTGATGGCGCGTTCTTTAAGTCCGTCGCGAATCCAGCTTAAAGTCATCTGAACTGCGTTATGCGCCCAAAAACCGTTCGCGGAAGCTGTTCTAATCCAGTTTTCCAGTTTTTCTTTTATTGCTGGAAGATCGATATATAGATGATTTGTATGCTGTAATGAAGGAACGCTTCCGCAGGCTGAACACATTGGCTCTATTAAATCTGTAGGATCCAAAAGCTTTCCGCAGTCCTCGCATTGATCTCCTCTTGCGTTTGCTTTGCCGCATACAGGGCAGATGCCGCGGATAAAACGATCCGCTAAAAATTTTCCGCACTTGCCGCAGAAAAATTGTTCAATCGTTTTTTCATTTATTAAACCGGCTTTATCAAGCTTTAAAAAAATGTCTTGAGTAACTTCTGTCTGTATCTGCGTGGAAGTGCGCCCGAATTTGTCAAAAGCGATATTAAACCATTTGTAAATATCCGCGTGGATCGCGTGGTAACGATCGCAGAGTTCTTTAGGGCTGATTTTTTCTTCCGCCGCTCTGTTTTCGGTAGCAGTTCCGTATTCATCAGTGCCGCAGATGTAAAGAGTTTCATAGCTTGACAGTCTGCAAAAACGCGCGAAAGCGTCGGCGGAAAGCACTTGAATCAGGTTTCCAAGATGCGGCTCATTATTAACATAAGGAAGCGCGGAAGTAATTAATCGTCTTTTCATAACTTACCATAATAACTTAAAAGGAAATGTTATTCAATAACCGAAGTCATCGGACAACTCAATGAATGAAAATAGTTAATGTGAAAATTTAAGGGTAAGATCATTTGTCCATGATTCGCCCTTATTAAGAGTTATTGAAAATACAGGCAAAATCTGAGTTGTCTGGTAAAAACCGCCGTTAAAAACAGGAGCCAGACTGCCCGAAAAAATTTTAACGCTGGAAAAAATAATCTGCACTTCGTTTATTACATCATGGATTTTTAAATTGTTTGAATTTAATTTATTCTCTATGCCGGCGTCTTTGCCGCTTGAGTCCGTTGAATAAAAACGGACATGATCGCCCGTGACGCCTGAGAAAGAAAAATTAATCTTTGGAATAAAATTGAATTTTTGCGTATTGTTATCGGTGTTTTTTATTACATAAGAAACTGTTAACATTTCCTTTTTAAACGAATAACATTTGCTTATCTCAATACGGCCCAGCACTTCATCCTTCGCGGCGGCAAGTTTGAAACACGACTTTCCTTTATTATCCTGAGCTAAAGCCTCATATTGTTTTTTATAGCAGAGTCTTGTTTTATTTTTTTCGATACAAACATCATCAATAAAAGATAATCCGTCGGCGTTTTTAAATTCTTTTATATTCGTGATGCCGGAAATAACTCCGGCGGAATTTTTATCCGCGGGAAGTCTGGCATTTTGATCAAACGGTTTTATTAATGGTTGAGTTTTAATTTCAGCAGTAGTTAAAATGTCTGCGAAAGTTAAACGGCGGCCTGATTCATTTACTCCGCAGTCAAGGTAATTCCAGTTTTTTGGAAGATAATCAAGTTCAAAAATCGCAGCCCCCTTCTGCTGAACATAACAGTTCATAACAGGACCTTGAAAAAGATATTCCTTTATGCCATCAAAATCAAAATCATGCTGTATGAGAGAAGGAATAATTTTCTCATTTCCTCTTGAGAGCTTTTCGGCGTTTAAAAGCGAACTGTAAGCAGTCTTGCGAAGATCATTTCTTAACTGCCCGTTACCCGGCGAAAAAAGACTTAAATCCTGCGCCTTCCAGAGTTCTTCCCTTGCACTCAGTTTTCTTGATTTATCGCCTTTTAACTGGCTGATAAGCACATTGGTAAAAATCATTTTGGAATAGATTCCGTTTGATTCTTCGTTTTCGATCAGGAAGCGGCGCGGAGAATAATCATTTCCGTAAATCGAGGAATCCGGGAAATACACTTTTTTATACCCATTAATGGTTTTAAATATTTTCCCCGGTAAAATTGTTTCTACAATATTTTTAGAAAGTGAAACTTCTTCGAAAAAACGGTTCCATGCCGCGTCAGGCGTTTCATCATGGGAAGATGATATTTTATCGGGGAAAATGCATATTATCTTATCTAAAATGCTGATTTCGGCTAAAGCGGGTGCTTTTAGATCGCGCGGATTTGAATATCTTTTTCTTGCGCTTTTTAATCTTCTGCCTGCCGGTTTGTGGTTTGTAAATTCAGCCGCATCATCTTCAATTTTTACGCCGGGAAACTTTGCCCTTAATAGTTCGCCGGAAACTCCGGCAGGCTTGCGAATCTTTGCTTCCGAACGATCCTGTTTTACAGAACGATCTTTTTGATTTACCGCAGCCTGTCCGTTTACCGAATGAATCCTTGCGTTTAAAAGATTAAACACATAAGAAAAACTTTTTGTTTCAAGATCATTCTGTATTGATAATGAAACGGGAAAAACCGTAATTAATTTTCCAAGATCTTCGGAGATACACGGCGTAAAAAGATTTTTATCATTAAAGCCCGCGTAAATAAATTGATCCTGCGAAAGAAACGTATAACTCATTTCACTTGCTGATAACGCGGTTGCCAAAGACTGCTCCCATGTAAAACCCGGTATCCAGCATCCCTGAGGCCTTTTGCCGAAATGTTTTCTAAGATATGTAGTCATAAGCTCGATCTGTCCGATTCTGTCCTGAACAGGAATAAGCGGAAAACACGGTTCAAAAAATCCGCCGCCCAGAATTTCCGCCTGTTTGCGGGAGATCATATCTTCTATCAGCATAAAAACTTCGGGGTGATTTCTTTCTACCCAATAAAGAAGAACGCCCGAATAATGCAATACAGCCTTGACATTCGTATAACGGTTCAGGTTTGTAATAAAAGGACGCATCTTTGTTTCGTAAATATTTTTGAACTCGCTTTCATCGGCTCCTAAAGGAACATGAGCGTGAGAGCCTAAAATTAAATAATTATTAAATACTTCGCTCACTGCGCGTTTATCATCCCAAAAAGTAATATAGATGCTGTCGAAAAAACCATCGATAAAATTCCCATTGTAATAAGAATTAACGGCTTACCCTGCAGAAAAACAGGAACTGCTTCAAGCGAAGATCTTTTACTGACTTCTCTTGTAATTAAATTTACCAAAAAAATACCGAAAGTAAAACCAAACGATAAAATCACAGTTTCTAAAAAACTGTTTACGGCATTTATACAGACAAACACCGACACTGCCGTTATGCCTCCGGGAAAATTTATTACTGATTCATCTTTGGCGTCTTTTTTAAATATATAACGGAAAATAAAAAATTCAAACCTGTCATAAAAAATCGCACTTACAGGAAACAGCAGAATATAAAGCAATAAGCCCGGTATTACCGCGGAAAGCGCCTTTGAAAAGAAAAACCATAAAAAAATTACTGATAAAAAAATCAAACCTAATTTGATTAAGCTTGATAAATAAAAATCGCTCTTTGAATCCGCAATACCCCTTAGGCCAATGCCGCATTGAAGCACAAGATTAATTGTAAAAGTTGAATATATTAATAAAACAAACGGCATCCCGGTCATATTTTTTCTCCCGGAAAAAGCTTCGACTTGCCGTACTGATAAAGACTTGTTACATAACCTAGAAGTATCAGCGCTCCAGCGGACTGCGAGAAAATGCCAATCGGGAAAAATGTATTTTCTCTTAAGTACATAATTGTCATTATTCCCTGATATGTTCCGGGGAATGATATCATATTGTATGATATTGGTTCCCTTATAATAGAAAAAGAAATAATTAATATTATAAGAGAAACTGCCTGAGAAACAGCATTTGAAAAATGCTCCATTACATCTATGGAATGAACAGGCTGTTTGGCTGCTTCGCCTTCTTTTTTAATTTCAAGCGGGTAAATATTCTGAACAACTCCCGAAGAAGTGCACAAAAGCGGAATAAGCAAAAGCGGAAGCAGAACTTCCAGAGCAGCAAAAGGACATATTAACCATAAAAGAAGAATGTATATGCTGCCAAAGAAAGAAGAAAAGCATGTAAATAATATAATTTTTCCCTGCACAGGGAAAAATTTATGTCCGAATGTTGTAATAAAAAAAGCAAATGATAATGTTGATAATCCGTAAACCCAGAACAAACCTCCCGCGACGGTTATTGCCCACGAAAGGCGCGCAGAAGCCATAATTACAAGACTTGCTCCTGTTAATCCGCCCAGAGGAGAAAG
>JGI24695J34938_10001105_pt1 | contig 24335 bp, 23 predicted proteins | sample TergutCo191P3_FD_34938 | JGI IMG/M metagenome (IMG submission 34938)
GTGAAAAATCAATTTTGGCACAAAGAGCGCGGGATGCGGCCCGGAAAGCCCGCGATTTGACCAGAAGAAAAACGGCTTTGGATGGAATGAGTTTACCGGGTAAATTAGCGGATTGTTCCGATAAAGACCCGAAGAATTGTGAAATTTATATCGTCGAGGGTGATTCGGCGGGCGGCAGTGCAAAGACGGCAAGAAGCCGTGCGACGCAAGCTATTTTACCGCTTCGCGGTAAAATATTGAATGTTGAAAAATCAAGGCTTGACCGAATTTATGGAAATGCTGAAATTAAAGCAATGATTACGGCTTTTGGAACGGGTATTCATGACGATTTCGATATAGACAAGCTTCGCTACCACAAAATTATTATTATGACTGACGCTGATGTCGATGGTGCGCATATCTCTACTTTACTTTTGACATTTTTATACCGTTTTATGCCTGAACTAATTAAGAAAGGTTATATTTATTTAGCACAACCACCGCTTTATAAATTAGAAAAAAATAAGAAAGTCTGGTATGCGTACAGTGATGAAGAACTAAATAAGATTCTTTCTGAAGTTGGGCGTGACCAGAATAATAAAATTCAGCGTTATAAAGGTTTGGGGGAAATGAATGCGTCACAGCTTTGGGATACGACGATGGATCCTGAGAAAAGGGTACTGCTTAAGGTGACAATGAATGAAGAAGCGGAATCAGAAATAGACTTGACTTTTACGACATTAATGGGTGATAAGGTAGAACCGCGCCGTGAATTTATTGAAGAGAATGCGAAGTTTGTTAAGCATTTAGACATATAATGACGTTAATCATTATATATCTCCCCCGGAGGAATCATAAAAAGGAGATTTATGGAAGATAATATTTTTGATGCACCACAGCATGATAAGGTAATAGAAGTTGATTTGCAAAAGACGATGGAAAATTCGTATATTGATTATGCGATGAGCGTTATTGCTTCGCGCGCCTTACCTGATGTCAGGGATGGTCTTAAACCGGTTCAAAGGCGGATTCTTCATGCGATGATTGAACTTAATAACGGGCCTGACAAGCCTCACCGTAAATGCGCCCGTATCGTCGGTGATACGATGGGTAAATATCACCCGCATGGCGACAGTTCTATTTATGGTGCAATGGTTAATATGACACAGCCATGGTCTACCCGTTATCCGCTTGTTGACGGTCATGGTAACTTTGGTTCGGTTGACGGCGACGGTGCGGCGGCCATGCGTTACACCGAAGCGCGTTTATCGAAAATATCAATGGAACTTTTGGCTGATATCAATAAAGATACTGTCGATTTTTCACCTAACTTTGATGAAACAGAAAAAGAGCCGACTGTTTTACCTGCGCGTTATCCTAATCTTTTGGTTAATGGGACAACGGGTATTGCCGTCGGGATGGCGACTAATATTCCGCCGCATAATTTACGGGAAATTATCGATGCTGTTGTAAAAATTATCGATAATCATATTATTGATGAGCGGGAAACAGATTTAGAAGAGGTTATGGATATTGTCACCGCACCTGATTTTCCGACGGGCGGCGTTATTCTCGGAACAAGGGGAAGTGAAGAAGCTTATCGTACCGGGCGGGGGAAAGTCAGGGTAAGAGCGGTAACGGATATCGAAACACTTAGCAACGGAAAAAATCAGATCATCGTATCAGAACTTCCGTATATGGTCAACAAGGCTAACTTACTGCTAAAGATAGCAGAACTTGTTAAACTTAAGAAGATTGACGGAATTACCGACTTACGCGATGAATCAGACCGTGACGGAATGCGGATTGTTATTGAGCTTAGGCGTGACGCCAATGCCAATGTAATTTTGAATCAGCTTTATAAACATACACAAATGCAAGATACCTTTGGAATTATTATGCTTGCTTTAGTTAATAATGAGCCGAAAGTACTAAATCTTCTTGATATGCTTCGTCACTATTTGACTCATCAGGAAGAGGTTGTTACCAGAAGAACACAATATGATTTGAATAAAGCAAGGGAACGTGACCATATTATTCAAGGTTTGCTCATCGCTTTAGATAATATTGATGAAGTAATTAAGATTATCCGTTCAAGCAGAACGACCGCCGAAGCGAAAGAAAGATTAATGGAACGCTTTAATCTTTCTGATATGCAGTCACAGGCGATTGTTGATATGCGTCTTCGGGCTTTGACAGGCTTGGAAAGAGAAAAACTTGAAAATGAGCATCAGGAATTACTGCTAAAAATCGCGGAATTAGAAGCGATTTTAGGCGACCGGAAGATTTTGTTGCGTGTTATTCGCGAAGAAATCATGATAATTAAGACGAAATTCGGCGATGAACGCCGTAGTCAGATTGGTTTCGATGAATTCGATATTTCGATGGAGGATATGATTCCGCGCGATAATACGATTATTGCGATGACCAGCCTCGGTTATATCAAGCGAATGACGATTGATAATTTCCAACCGCAGAATCGCGGCGGAAAAGGTATCAAGGGGATGTCAACGATTGAAGATGATTATATTGATGATTTACTTATGACGACAACCCACGATTTCATTATGTTCTTTACGAATCATGGCCGGGTTTATCGTCTGAAAGCGTATGAAATACCTGAATCAAGCCGTACTGCCAGAGGAACGGCGATTATTAATCTATTACAGCTTAACCCTGATGAAAATATTACGGCGATTATTCCGATCAAGGATTATGAACATTCTAAGAATTTGTTCATGATTACGAAAAAGGGGATTGCTAAGAAAACTCATATCATGGAGTATAGCAATGTTCGTAAAAATGGTCTGATTGCGATTAACTTACGTGATGATGATGAGTTGATTGAGGTTAAAATTACTGATCAGGATACGGAAATATTCTTAGTCACTAAGTACGGAATGTGTATTCGCTTCAAAGAAACAGATGTCAGGTCAACAGGCCGTTCATCAATGGGTGTTATCGGGATGAATTTAAGCGACGGTGATGAAATTGTTGGTATGCAGCTTGACCATCAGGGCGATTCATTGTTGATAGTTTCTGAACGCGGGATGGGTAAGCGGACTTATTTACAGGAGTTCAATATCCAAAAGCGCGGCGGAAAAGGCGTTAAATGCTACAAAGTGGTTGATAAAACAGGGTATGTCCTTGGCGTCAAAGCGGTTAATGACGGTCATGAAATTTTAATGATAACAACAGGCGGAACGATGATTCAGCTTCGGATGGAAGACATATCGACTCTTGGGCGAATTACTTCAGGCGTCAAGCTGATAAATTTAAACGACGATGTTACTGTTGCAAGGATTGCCAAAGTTCGCGAAAAAGTTTCGGATGGAAATAAAGAATATGAGAATTTAGACGAAGCGATGGAAGAAATTCCCGAAGAAGAGCGGAATAAAATTATGCCCGAGGAAGAATTGACGCTTCCTGTGGAGAATGATGACTAATTTGCAAGAAAAATATAATATTATGAATGATAAAAACCAAAATGAAACGACATACTAAAGAGATAAACAGCCCTATCGGTATATTGACTATATCAGTCAATGAGAAAGCGGTTATTGGCTTAGGTTTTGGTAGTTTAAATTTTTCAGATGCTGAGTATGAGACGGTTAATGATGGTCTGATGAATGAAACAATTTATCAGGTAGAAGAGTATTTTAGAGGGCGCCTTAAGAATTTTGATTTACCGCTTGAACCATATGGCACGGAGTTTCAGAAAAAGGTGTGGGCAAGCCTGCAAATGATTCCGTATGGCGAAACTAGGAGCTATCGTGATATCGCGCTGATGTGTGATTGTCCGAAGGGTTACAGGGCTGTTGGAATGGCTAATAACCGCAATCCCATTGCGGTTATTATTCCGTGTCATAGGGTTATCGGCGCGGACGGAAGTTTGACGGGTTTCGGCGGGGGGCTTGAAAGTAAAGAATTTTTGCTTGGGTTAGAAAAGAACTAATCCTTCAATTTCAGACCGACAGGGCAATGGTCGGAGCCTTGGATGTCTTTGTATATCATCGTGTCAGCTATGCGGCCTTTAAGTGCCGCAGATACAATGAAATAGTCAATCCGCCACCCGATATTCCGCTCTCTGGCTTTGGCAAAGTATGACCACCAGGTATAAGCTCCCTCTAAATCAGGATTAATATAGCGGAATGTATCAACAAAACCATTATCCAGTAAATTAGTAAATTTCTCGCGTTCTTCGTCGGTAAATCCTGCGTTACGGCGATTTGATTTAGGATTTTTTAGGTCAATTTCTTTATGTGCGACATTCAGATCGCCGCAAAAAATTACAGGTTTCTTTTGCTCGAGGCTTTTTAGGTAATTTAGAAAAGCAATTTCCCATGTCATGCGGTAATCGAGACGTAAGAGTTCGCGTTTTGAGTTTGGAGTATAGATGGTGACGATATAGAAATCATCCATTTCCAGGGTAATAACGCGGCCTTCTTGGTCATGTTCGGCGATGCCAATTCCGTACCGTACACTTAACGGTTCTTTTTTTGAAAAAATCGCGGTTCCCGAGTATCCTTTTTTGACGGCATAATTCCAATACATATGATATCCGCTAAGTTCAAGGTTTATTTGATTAGCTTGTATTTTTGTTTCTTGCAGACAGAAGATATCGGCGTCCGCTTGATTAAAAAAATCTAAGAAACCCTTCTCTTTACAGGCACGTATGCCATTTACATTCCATGAGATTAATTTCATTATGTATGTCCTTTCTTTTGTGGTTAGATTGTCCAAAATTTGGTAATAATACGTTTGGAGGTATTTTTATGAGAAAAATTGCGTTCATCTTAGCACTTATTTTGACTATGATTTGGCTATCAGGTTGTAATAACCGCAGTAATCCGACATTCAAGGAAAGTGAAATGGCGAAGGTTGACAGTCAAATACAAAATTCCTCAAATAAATCAATAATCATCTGAATCGAATTCATTTGATTGCTTTTACCCATTGCTTCGATATAATTCGACCGCGAAAAATGAAGTTCATGAATTTTATCGACTAAAAGTGAAACCGTTAAATCATCGTCATTAATCATCATACTAAAGCCTTGCGACTCGAATGACTTAGCATTTTGAATTTGATCGCCGCGGCTTCCCGCTGACAGCGGAATTAAAAGGTTCGGTTTTTTCAAGGCTAACAACTCACAAATTGAGTTGGCTCCCGCCCGTGAAATCACTAATTCAGCGATTGCAAGCAAATCTTTTAACTCTGCCTTTACATAATCGAACTGCTTATATCCTTTTAATGGTAAAAGCATATTATCAACTTTATCCTTACCGCAAATATGAATTATCTGGAAGTCGTCCAGAAGATTCGGTAATGCTGCTCTTATTGTTTCATTTATTGAATTAGCGCCAAGGCTTCCGCCGATTACCATAATTACGGGTTTATTTGCGGTAAAATCACATAAATCATATGCCGCGATTTTGTTGCCATGCCTGAGTTCGTTGCGGATGGGGGAGCCTGTCAGAATGGCTTTGCTATTATCAAGTAACTTAACTGTTTCAGGGAAGTTACAGCATACATAGGCGGCGGCGGAGATACACATCTTATTAGCCAGGCCCGGGGTCATATCCGATTCATGGATGACACAGGGGATTTTGAGGGCATGGGCGGCTCTGACGATGGGGACGCTGACAAATCCGCCTTTTGAAAAAACGACATTGGGTTTAATTGCTTGTAAATGTTTTTTTGCTTCGGTATAACCTTTAATAACCCGAAATGGGTCAGTCAAATTCTTCAAGTCGAAATAACGGCGGAACTTGCCGACGGAGATTCCATAGTAGGGAATATTGAAATCGGTAATCAGTTTTTTCTCGATTCCATTATATGAACCAAGATAAGATATTTCATAATTTAGTTCACGTAATTTAGGCAGCAGGGCGATATTGGGTGTTACATGTCCTGCGGTACCGCCGCCTGTAAGGACGATTTTCTTATTTTTCATTGATTTATCCATTTCGGTTTACCTTTATCCCATACTTTTCGTGCGGCTTTTTGTCGAAAAACAATGATGCTTTATGCCTCTTAACATATTGTGATGAAATAATTTTTTTTTTATAATAAATATAACTTAAACTACATAGAAAGGCAAGGTTATTATAATGTTTCTGATACTGCTTGAAAATATACTATTGACACTTGTTATTATTGCCTTAATGATTCTCAGCATTGCCGGGCAGATAATGATCGGCTCACTTTATCAAAAACTGATAAGTGAAGCCGACAATCTATCTACTACAGAAAATAAGTACTTAAAGTTATGCAAATTGAAATTTCAGAATTGCTATCAGCTTAACGGAAGCATTCCCAACATTTCTGTCTTTGTGGATAAATTCATTAGCCGTTTGGTTATTTTTCGGATTTCTCTGGATGGAATCAGGCGTATCTCATCACAGCTTATGATGCTGGCAGTTTTTACTTGCGGTGTTGGGGCATGTATTGGTATTATTAATGGTGAAGTAATGCTTCGCCTGTTGCCGTATTATGTTATGGCGATCGTTGGTCTGTACATATATTTTTCAGTCGCCGCTTTTGTTGATATCCCGAGCCGCCGGGAAACGTTAAAAATAAATTTGATGGACTACCTGGAGAATCATTTACTGTCACGGCTTAAAAACAATCTGTCTGATGAAGATAGTACTGAAAAACTACCTGCCGCTTCCCGCCAAAAAGAGGATGAGATAAAGCAAATTATTGAACCTATCCCGATAAAAGCGGATGAAGTAAAGTCGATTGCTTCTCAATTTTCAGATGATGAAATCGAAGAATTATTGCAGGAGCTAATCGTTTAATCAAGCGGGCGGTTTAATAATTTTATGTGAAATATATACAAATTATGCATAGAAAACAGTAATTATATATGTAAATAGTAACGATGAAATTGCCTTTTTCTTGAAAATGTGCCGATAAAGATTTAAAGTAAAATTAGCACACGGAAAGGAGGAGGGGTTATGAAAAATCAATCTATGCAAAATATAAAAAAAGAAATTAAAACCGCATCATCTTTACTTATTTGTCAACAACGCATGATTGAGGAGTTAATAGCAAATAACAATAACCTAAGCAATGTTCCTAAAAAGGACAAATATCTACAGGTAAATTTTAATTTATTTTATTAATACTTGATTTTAATATAGGATCGATCCTAATTAAACCATACTATGGGTAATATACAAAAGGAGAAACATGGGGCTAATTGAATTACTGATTTTGGCTATTGGCTTATCAATGGATGCTTTTGCCGTTGCTATTTGCATTGGCTTAAATATGAAAACAGCATCTTTTAATAAGTCGTTTATTGTCGGTCTTTATTTTGGTATTTTTCAGGCGGCTATGCCTTTAATAGGATATTTTGTCGCTTCATTATTTGCGCAAAGTATTATTGCATATGACCATTGGATTGCTTTTGGTTTGCTAAGTTTTCTGGGAATCCGAATGATCATTGGTAGCCTTAAAAAAGAAGGTTGCACCGATAGAGATTGCCCTGACGATTTAATTTGTAATGACCGAGCCTGCCCTGACGGTGAACCGCCCAAAAATAAAGAAAATTCTTTAAAACCAAAGGAAATGCTTCCCCTTGCTATCGCAACCAGTATCGATGCAATGGCGGTTGGCGTATCGTTTGCATTTCTACAAGTAAGAATCATTCCCGCAATCACATTTATCGGCGTTACGACGCTTATCCTATCTGTCGCCGGGGTAAAAATCGGAAATATCTTTGGCAAAAAACTTAAATCAAAAGCAGAGTTCGCAGGAGGTGCTATTTTGGTCTTAATAGGTATCAAAATATTAATCGAGCATCTATAAATGGCTAAAACAAAAATATCATGGCGCAATATGGCGGAACATCAATAGCAATTGAGTAGTCACGGAAATTGCATTCGATAGGTTCAGCCGTAATATCATTCGGTACGGTACTTCCGCTTCCGCCGAAACGAGTATCGCAGCTATTTAAGAGAAGCTTATATTTCGCTTTCTTAGGAACTCCGATTCGATAGCGTTCCCAACTCATCGGCGTCATATTAACCACGAACATTAAGTTGTTACGCCCGTTCTTCGCCTTACGGACAAATGAATATGTACTGCGCTCGGCGTCATCAGCATTTAGCCATTCGAAACCGCCCCAATCATTGTCAATTTCATACATGCAAGGGTATTTGCGGTATATTTTTAGCAGTTCTTTAACAAATTCGTGCAAACCCTTATTAAGGTCTTCACTCAGTAAATGCCAGTCAAGTTCCCGTTCTTCACTCCACTCGCGCTCCTGCCCGAAATCCTGTCCCATAAATAAAAGTTTCTTACCGCTATGCCCGAACATAAAAGCATATCCAACCCGCAAATTAGCGTATTTGTCTATTTCGTAACCGGGCATTTTGTTAACCATCGAACATTTAAGATGGACTACCTCATCATGAGAAAGCGGTAATATATAGTTTTCGGCATTATTGTAGCTCATCGCAAATGTCAAAGCATAATGATTATTTCGCCGAAAGTAAGGGTCTAATTTCATATATTCACAGAAATCATGCATCCAGCCCATATTCCATTTAAAGCTAAAACCTAAACCGCCTTCTTCGACAGTTCCTGTCACAGAGGGCCATGCCGTCGATTCCTCAGCAATGGAATAAAAACCCGGGTAAGTGCCTAAAACAACAGAATTTAAGTGACGGAAAAACTCAATAGCTTCTAAATTCTTGTTTCCGCCGAATTTATTGGCTACCCACTGTCCTTCCTTCTTCCCATAATCTAAGTAAAGCATCGAAGCTACGGCATCTACGCGGATTCCATCAATATGAAACTCTTTAATCCAAAAAAGAGCATTGGCGATAAGGAAATTCTTTACCTCTGTTTTTCCGTAGTTAAAAATTTTCGTACCCCAATCAGGATGTTCGCCAAGACGCGGGTCAGGATGTTCGAAAATACATTGTCCGTCGAATTTACCTAATCCGTGTTCATCAACACAGAAGTGAGCGGGAACCCAATCAAGAATAACCCCGATTTTGTTACGGTGCAGAAGATTAACCAAGTACATAAAATCGGTAGGCTCGCCGTATCGGGACGTCGGCGCATAATAGCCTGTTACTTGATATCCCCATGAACCGTCGTAAGGATACTCACAAATTCCGATAAGTTCAATATGGGTATATTTCATTTCTTTCAGATACTTAACGATTCGATCCGCAAATTCACGGTAGGTATAAAAACCTTCATTATCGGGACTTGGATGACGCATCCATGAGCCAATATGGCATTCATAAATAGCTACAGGGGATTCCGTGCTTTTCTTGCTATCGCGCTCGCGTAACCAGGCACTGTCAGTCCAGTTAAAATTAGAAAGGTCGGTGGTTTTAGAAGCCGTTCCGGGTCTAAGTTCGGCATAGTTAGCAAACGGGTCAGCTTTAAATATTTTATGGCCTTCCTCGGTGATGATTAGGTATTTATATAATTCGTTAACGGAAACACCGGGAATGAATAAGCTATGGATACCGCCCGGTCCAAGTTTTTTTAGTGGATACTCAGTTTCATCCCAATCATTAAATGATCCTGTTACATAAACTTCTTTTGCGTTTGGCGCCCAAACAGCAAAAAAAGTACCCTTTTTTCCTTTTTCTTCCGAAGGGTGAGCACCGAGTTTCTTATAAATATCATAATGCGTTCCCTGTGCAAATAAGTATTGATCATCTTCTGATATAAAAATCTTAGACATTTCTTAAACCGTGCCTTTCTAAAAATTATTTCGTCAATGCAAAAAATCTTTTTCGCGCAGAACAATCATATCCTCTTCATCATATCTCTTACCGGCCAAAATGTCAAAGAAATGCTTCGGATTTTTTCGGTCAGCGTAATAAATTGCTTCTTCGATCAGTTCTTCGACCTCAGCCGTAGTTACTTCGTGATCTGATGTTTGAAGTTCGGCGATGCGTGTATGTAAAGCTAAAATCCCAAACTCATCAATCGAATATTCTTGTTCAAAAGCATAATTCTTCGCATATTCCACTAAAGATTGATTGTCAAGGGCATTTAAATCAATCCGGTACGGAAATTCTTTGTTAAGGTCACTATTTTTGGCAAGCATTTCATCAATAGCGGTGCGATTATCTTCTATGAACAGCATTAACTTATTTTCAGGGTTGTCAACGAGGTTTAGTAATAAGTTTAGCGTTTCTTTTTTGAGGCCTGCGGCTTGCTCGATGATGATAATGCCATTTTTCAGGTTGGCAAAAGTTGCGGAGACATCCTTTTTATTCAGCGTATCGGCAGTAACCTTGATAACTTTACCGTGATAATCATTGCTTTTATCTTTTGCTTCTTTAATCAAACCCTTGACGACCCGCATATTAGCCAGGCTCTCTTCACCCGTTATAATTATGTGATTGACGGGGCTTAAATTTCCGATACTGTCAACGATATTTACCAGCTGCCGCCGAGTTTTTTTGTGCTTAACAAAACGCCCAAAGCGGGTTTTCTCATCTGTTGATAATTCACGGACGACATCAGCGGCAGACTTATCAGGATCGGGAATCTCCACTTCGTCTGCTTTTTCGGGAGAGGTCTCATTGGCTTCTTCTGTTTCTTCTTTTTTTGCAATTTCTTCTTCAGGCGGGGCGGTGTTAATTTCTGCTTCGATAAGCTCTTCTGTATCTTTGATAGTATCAGCAGTGTCATTAGCGGTAATGGATTCGTCGTCGGGTATTGTTTCTTCATTATCTAAATCTTCTTGTATCACGGAAAGATCTATATCAGGTTCAGCAAGGATTCTGAGGACTTCCGTATCGTCATAAGTTTTCGCTTCATCTTCGCCGGCAGGCTCGATTTGCTTTAACTCGGTACCGATATCAGCAACTTTAATAACGCTGGGTCCCGCTTTTGCGACAGCGTCAACCATAGCTTTTTCAAGCTTTTCTAAAAGGCCCATTTTCGTTTTTTCATCAAAATCATCAAAAAGCCGATTGCTTTGCGCTTGAATTTTCTTACGAACTTCTGCTTTCCGTTTTTCTTCGATTTCTTTTTTCTGCCGTTCCCACTCGGTAAGAATATCGTCTATTTTTAGCTGTCCCGTTATCTGTTTCTCAACCTTTTTTTCTTCAGGAACGACGAGACTGATTTGACCGTCATATTCCTGTGATAATATTTCATCAAAACTCGAGTTTTTGTTGAAGGCTTTGATAATTCCTGTTTCAGTCATCCCCTTCTTGACCCGGGTTTGCAGATTAAGATTGATTTGTTGATAGGCGTCATCCTCTTCGCTCGATTGACTAATTTGGTCAATAGATGTATCCGTATCACTGAAATAAATTTCTTCCGTATTTCCGCCTAAGCTTTGTTCTGTTTCTTCATTATATGTTTCCGCTTCTGTTAAGATATCCTTCATCGGCCTGAATGCCGCCGGCTCATCTTCACCAAGAATCTCCCGCATATTCTCGGCGATTTCTTGTTGGAGGTTTATCGTATTATATTGACTGACATCAACGGGTTTAATTTTTATATCTATTTCTTTTGTTTTGGCTGTTAGGTTAAAATCGGTACTATAGTCAGGCTCTTCGGGTTTTGCTTTTTGATTAGGTTTATTGCTGAAAACCCGAAAAACATCTTCGATAGAATCATTTTCACTTTCGTCTTCCTCTTTTTCATCGTAATAATCAACACCGTCAACACTATCAGGCTCATAATAAGTATTTACTTGCGGCGGTTCATTAAGACGTGCTAACTGTTCATCAGACAGTTCAACATGAAGCTGTTTAAGTTCCAGTGCTTTAGTGACATATTTTCCTTTGCCGAACCATAAGAATATTTCATCACATTCTTCAATACAAAGGCTTGTTTCACCGATAAGGTGATATAAATAAGCAAGTTCAAACGCCCATTTTTCTTTGTATTCACGTCGCTTTAATTCTTCCAAAACGGAAATTCTCTCTTCTAATGTTACATCCTGAGCTTCGTAAATCTTGTAAAGGAGAATAAATTGACCTGCATCTGTCGGTGCAAGCACAGCAAAGCGTTTATAGTATTCCATAGCGGAGACAATGTCGCCCAATTTAATTGATAACTCACATAAATAGTATAAAATCAATCGCCCCTGCGGATTGCGTTCATAAGCATAAGTCAAAACATCGCGGCTTTCAACATAACGGCGGTTAATCTTATAAACATCGCTGACGGTACAAAGCATCATCGTACTCTTAACTCGGCGCCAGTCGATAGAATCCGCAATCTTAGCCGCTTTAACATACTCTCTTTCTTTAATTAGTTCCTTTATTTCGTTGGCACGTACATTGTATTCAAACTTATCCATGATAACCTCCATGCCTGCGGTAACCCGCGAATTTGGGCGCAAGCACAAATTTAAGCATTATTTTTAAGTCTACCATAGAATAAGGAAAATAAAAAGAGAATTTTACAATATATTGGGAAAAAAATGGATGTATACCATATATATGGTATTTTATGTCAATTTGGGTGTTTGATTCTGCTTTATTATAGGTATATTTTTATTTATCTTTATTTTATCAATTGTCTATTCATGCCACTTTTCTGACAGTTCATGCCAAAATTAAGACAAAATTGAATTAATATGTTACTATATGTAAAGTAAGTCTGGATAATTTTACATAACATAATGTTCGAAATAAATGGATTTATAATTCTTTGCTAAGTGCGCATAAGCAAGGATGAGTAAATAAAAAAATTAAAAATTTAAAAAGGAGGATTTCTAAGTGAAATTCAAAAAATCAACGTCATTATTAATGGCGAATATTATGGTAATTGCAGCATTTTCTATGCCGACTTTTGCTGAAGAAGGCGAATCTTTTATTGAGGCAGATAGTTCTTTCGTTGAGAATGATTTTTATGTTGAGGATGATAATATCTTCATAGAAGAAAACGACGCTTTCATTGAAGATGATTCGGACATAGAAAATGAGTATTATGATGAGAAAATTGCTTTTCTCAAAGAAAATGATTGTTGCATGGAGATTTCTAGTTTTCAAGCGATAATGCCGTTAAGTGGTTGTATTAATGGTATCAATCATGGTAGCAATGGTGTTTCTGCAAGCAGGGTTATCTCAGATTCTAATGAATATCGTGCAAATTGGGGATTTGACAAAGTCACTGAAATAATCAAGGATAATATATCTATGGGAATAGTAAATGGACAATTCGAAAAAAGACCTATTTTGGGTGATAGGGTTCGAACTAGGGTAAATGGAATCCCGAGTACCAGATGTGGTGTAGCTACGATTGTTTCATCTCCAACGTCTCACATGACAGAGCATGCCAGACATGGTGGCAATCATGAAACTAATTGGGTAAGCTTAAGTAATAATCATGCTTCATTTGGTGGAATAGCTTATTGGTAAATGTTTAGCGGAATATCTCCCTGTCGGTATCCGGCGGGGAGTATTTCGCATTTTAATAAATGATTTTAATATAATAATATTAAATATACTGGAGATATAACAATTATGGAAGCAGAAAAAAAAATAAAAATACCAAAACTAAAAATTTTTATTGTATTATTTATACTCGCATTAATCATTTTTGGCGTATATAATATAATGTGGTTTAATTATGTAAAAATATTCGACACATTAGTAAACAATGAAAAATTGCAGGAAATTAAGGAGAAACCATCATTAGCCCCAGAATTTATGACTTTTGACGGAGTTGAGTTCCCATATAGTTATGAGCGCTATATCTTTATGGAATGGGATGGCTGGGAAGGGCATGCATTTCGTGATTATGATTATAATGAACGCGGATATTATTATGGCATTGTAGTTCCGCCTTATCTTACATTCGGAGGTAATATCCAAACAACATATACTACCGATGTATATGATATTGACTTAATTATATCGCCAAAAAGTTGGTTATATGTTTTAAGATTAGGTGAATTTACCGAAGATAATAACCATAAATCTATACATTCATACGGTTCTGCTGTTGATAGAAACGGCAATCCCCTAGATAAACACCCCGACGATATTGATGAATGGTATCAAGAGTGGCTTAGATTATATGAAAAATACCAAGACCAAATAATGGAGTTATTTGTGGTATTAAAGGAAACATATGGGGACACATTGCAATAAATTAAAAATACCAAAGTTGAAAATTTTTATTACATTATTTATTATCGCTTTAATTATTTTTGGTGTATATAATATAATGTGGTTTAATTATGTGAGAATATTCGACACATTAGTGAATAATGAAAAATTGCAAGAAATTAAAGTGAAACCATCATTAGCACCTGAATTTTTAATTTATGATGGAGTTGAATATCCATATAGTTATGAACGCTATATTTTTATGGAATGGGATGGCTGGGTAGGGCATAGATTCAATGATTATGACTATAATGAACGCGGTTATTTTTACAGTATTGTTATTCCGCCTTATCTTAATTTCGGCGGGAATATTCAGATGGTGTATACCACAGATGAATATAAGATTGATTTAATAATTTCGCCAAGAAGCTGGATATATGTGTTAAGCTTGGGTGAGATTATCAAAAACCAAACGAATACATCTATGCATTCCTATGGCTCTGAGGTTGATAACACGGGTAAACCTGTGGGTAAATATCCGAAAGATACCGAAGAAAGCTATCAAGAGTGGCTTAGGCTATATGAAAAATACCATGCCCAAATAATAGAGCTATTTGTGATATTAAAGGAAACATATGGGGACACATTACAATGACGAATTAAAAGAAAAGAAGAATTTCTTCAAATATCCGTCAAAAAATACGGTCATTTTTTTCATATTCATTATTATCATAATCATCGTTGGTCCAATTCGATATTCAGAGTGGAATCGGTATATGGCGAGTTTTGACCCCTATCTTAACAGCGAAAAATTAATTCAGACTTCAACCGTAGCAACCCACAAGTTAAGCCCAAATTATAGGCATCGAACATACCATGATACTCTTGGAAGCGGTTATCAATATAAAATAGAATTACCCAAATATTTGAAATTTAACTATGGCATTATTCGGATAAGAAACAATTCGAACGATCTTTGGCTAACGATATTTATGAGAAGTCAAACTTATGTCATAAGTTTAAAAGGTTACGGTTCTGCCGTTGATAAAAACGGAAATCCTTTAGGGCGTAATCCCAAGAATAGCGAAGCATCTTACGAAAGATGGCTTTTACTATACGATACATATTATGAACAAATAATGGAAATGTTCGAGATATTCCGGGAAGTATTTGGCGAGGATGTATTACAATGAAGAAAATCAAATATATTTCAGCGGTGATTTTAATCATTCTGGGAATCGTATTAATCGGTGAAATCCATTCCCAGCAATTTTTTCGCAACCGTGACAGTCTGTATACCTATACCGCATATGATTTCGGCGAGGATCACCGAGAAGCGGCGGAAGATATCAGATCATTTGCGGAGCGTAATAATATTATTGCTTTTATAATTGATAATGAATTTTCGTCGGAGTTAGAGCATAATTACGGAATATATTCAACAAGCGAACTGCCGCAACAGGTTATTAATAAATTCGGGCGTGGAAATAACCTTAAGAGTATTATTTTTGGAAATATCAATATTACATTTAACGATATTAAGGAAGCTCCCATTAATAATAATGGTTTTTTGCGATTTTATGGCCAACGCAGTGATATTACTGTATTTATCACCGAATTTGATGAATTATATAACCGTGTTATCCCGATACATGAGCCAAACCCTGACACTTTATATCGAAACGTCTTAATTGGTTATTGGTCTATTATCTTCGCATATATATTATTTCTTACCCTTGTTGAGATATTTCTCTTAAAAAAAGAGTGCTTTATCCGAACAATACTTGGAGCATCGGTAGCAAGTATTATTTGGCGGAATATTATTATAGATATTGCTGTTTACTTAATTACTTTTTTAAGCGGTATACTTATTTTTATGAGGCTTACCTCTGTTTCAAATGAACTTGCCTTAATCTTTTTATTATTAGTTATACTCATTATAACTAATTCATTACTTTATCTCTTTTTATACAAGATAGATTACAAATCTGCAATGAGTAACTCAAAAATTCCTAAGAAGATACTTAAATCCGGTTACTTAATCAAATCATTCGCGGCTTTTTTTGCAATATTTGCGATATCATCAAGCTTAATGCTAATGAAGCCCGCTGTTAAATATTTTCAGGCTTATGATTTTTTTGCATCAAAAAAAACATATGATTTTGCCGATTTCCAGTTCCGAACCAATCATAGAATATCAGAAGATATGATGCTCATGACTTTATTAAATCAAGCAAATACCGAAATGAACAATGCGATTTATATAGATTACTTCGAAAGATTAAAGCCGATTGTTCTGCAAAATATTTTTTCCCCGACTGACGATGACGGACTACCTTATGATTTTGGTATCATCAAAGCCAATTTAAATGCGTTTGACTATCTATCGACAGTTATTAAGGGGTTTTCGGCGGACGCGGTGACAACTGAGGTAGTTTTTCTGATTCCGAATAAAGAGGGGGATAAAGATAGAGCGTTGGATTTTGCGAAACTATTTATTCATGATGAGGTTGATTATTCAGTCTATTATTATGATTCAGGAGTAGATGTAATTTGTATAAACGGGGGTGACTTTCTCTTAAATGAATTTGCTTTCCATCATGACCCTGTCATTATTTTTGATGCCGTTCATCCTAATGAAAGTTCGATTGAGCGAATTATATATAGGCGGAGTTGGAATGTTCAATCTTGATACAGAAACGCTCACGGAAATAATTAATAGATTTGGACTTGAAAACGAAATAGTAAGAATTACGAATGTGTTTGAGGTCTATAATCATTTTTGGTTTATGATTCGAGCAGGAATTTTTGCTTCGCTTCTTGTTAGTTTAATGTCGCTTTTATTAGCTGTTATCACCGTTTTTCAGATTGTAAACCTCGAATATACCGTAAATGCGATTGAATTATGCGTTAAAAAAATACATGGTTACGGAGTATTAAAGAAGACTATGGATATTATCGGCAGTTTACTTATTTGCAATCTCATTAGCATTGTTATAACCGTAATAATAATGGTAATCATTCTTGATATGAGTGCTTTAGCCGTGGCTATATCTGTAAGTATAATAATAATTATTGATTTTATTGCATTATTACTATCAACACATCGTATTGAAAAGGTTCGGATTACCAAAATATTAAAAGGAGGCGCTTTATAGATTCATGATTGAAATAACTAATTTATATAAATCATTTGAGGATAAAGTAATTTTAAAAGATTTTAATGCCACCATTTCAGCCGGTGAGTTCGTTATTTTTACCGGTGAAAGTGGTTGTGGAAAAACTACTCTTCTTAACATGATCGGAGCGATTGAAGAATTAGACAGCGGTAGTATAAAAATTGCCGGAATTGATATAAATCAAGCTAAAAACCGAAAAAAATTATTTCGGGAAGTTTACGGATTTATATTCCAAAACTTTGCGCTTGTTGAAAACAAGACTGTTGAGGAAAATTTGTCATTTATCTTGCCTAAATATTCATCAGGAATTTCTATCGCTGATGCGCTTTCGCAGGTTGGACTTTTAGGTTATCAGAAAAAAGAAGTGTACAAGCTATCAGGCGGAGAACAACAACGTGTTTCGTTAGCCCGGTTAATGCTCAAAAGATGCCGAGTAATCCTAGCTGATGAACCGACAGGTTCACTCGACCAAAGGAATGCTGACGAGGTAATGAACATACTATCAGATTTTAACAAACAAGGGAAAACAATAGTTTTAGTAACTCATGATGAAAAAATTAAGAATAAATACGGCAGGGTAATTGAGTTATCGGCGCGGCTTTAGTGCGCATCCCCCGGAGGGCATGATTATAATAATTTTTTTAGCATAATATTCTTAGTTCTTGATAAATAATACGTTTTACCATTCTCCAAGATTACCAATTTTTTCGGACTTATATGCTCTTTTATTTTTGATAAGTTCAATATACAGCTTCGATTTATAAGCATGAAACCGTCTCCAAGATCAGACCTTACTCTATCTAAATTATCACGTAATTGTATGTTACTATTCTTCAAATGAATATTCAATTTATGAGATGCTTTGCATTTTTCAATGCTGATAATGTCGTCCAAATTAATAATATAGTCAGTACCTTTTTCTCCGATTTTAATGGTAGGAAGCGTGGTTTTTGAGATATTATTATTATAAGTCTCTAGTGCATTATCAAGACAAGAAAAAACTTGCTTTCTTACAGTACTACTCAAATTTTCATCTATAGCATTTTTGACAATAAAACACATAGCTTCTATAGCATACTGAAAAGTTTTAACCATCGCCTCCGTATGAACAGTTACTATATTGATAAACCCACGAGGATCAAACTTACGTACTTGCTTTGCGAGTTCAAGTCCGTCAATTTCTTTATTAAAATTAACATCTAAGAAATAGATGCCGTATTCAGGCGGATTAGATTTGAGGTAACCTAATAAAAGATATGGATCATCAGACGCATAAACAATCTTCATATCTGCTTGATACTCTAAAATATACTTCTCAATATAATCACTTAGTATATTTACCCAAGCAGGCTCATCATCACACAAATAAATAGAAAGCAATTGATTTCTCCTTATTTAATTAAATTACGATACCACATCCGTTTTCTGACGAATATACGCAGTAACCGCCTTCATCAAATATTCTTTATTATTATGGTCAGGAAAATCAATAACATCATCAAGCAATTCCTTCAAAATCCTCCCGATATTCTTTCCCGGGGGGATGCCTAACTTGACTAGGTCATGCCCTGTGATGGCAAGGTCTTTTAATGTTACCGCATCACCCGCTGCCCGAATTTTATGATAAATTCTGCTTATTTCGGCATGATATTTAAGCTTTTCCTTATGCATATAATCGCTTTGAGCAGAAATATCAGCTTCCTGAACTTTTAGAAAAAGCGGATAAATATCTTCGCCAATCCGCGATATCGCTCTCCTCACATATTTATCAGGGATTACAAAATTGCTAAGGTCAAGATCAGGGTTAATATAAATATCATAATCATGATGCAAAACAAGCCGCGTTACTTTATCAACCGTATCATTATCAAACTTAAGACGCCGCATTACTTTACGGGCAATTTCTGCGCCTTTTTCAGGATGTCCGTGAAAGCGGTCAAATCCCGTTTTTTCATTGACCGATGCAGTCAATGGCTTGGCGATATCATGGAGCATCATTGTTAAGCGGAGGATTTTGTCGGCTTCGACGGATTTCATCGAGTGAATGATATGTTCACCGACACTGTAGCAATGATGGGGGTTATTTTGCCCTGTTTCCATGCATACATCAAATTCAGGGAAGAAATGCGCCGTTAAACCGACTTGATAGACAACTCGAAGAAAATCAGGATTGGGTGATGTTATGAGTTTAACCAGTTCATCTTTAATCCTTTCCGCACTGATGAATTTAATATCTGCGGCTTTTTCCGCAATCGCCTTAAGTGTTTTATTCTCTATCGTATACCCAAGCTGTGCTGAAAAGCGGACGGCTCGCATCATACGCAGGGCATCCTCTGCAAACCGATCCTCTGCACAGCCGACACAGCGGATTATTCTATTCTTTAAATCATCAATTCCGCCGTAAAGATCAATTATACCTTTTCGGTCATTATATGCCATCGCATTAATTGTAAAATCACGGCGCTTTAAATCTTCCGCCAAATTATTGGTATAAGTCACTTCTTTCGGATGGCGTTTATCTTCATAAATGCCGTCAATCCGATATGTTGTAACCTCAAAACCTTCGCTATCCAATAATACCGTTATCGTGCCATGCTTAAGCCCGGTATCAAAAGTACGGCGAAATAAAGACTTCACCTCCGCGGGGGAAGCGGAGGTGGTAATATCCCAATCTTCAGGTACGCGCCCTAAGTATGAATCGCGTACACAACCGCCGACAGCAAAGGCTTCATATCCGCCGGCTTCGATTGTCTCGATAATTTTTTTTACATTATCCGGAAGGTTAATAGTCATTATCAACTACTCCAATTGTTAATATGCCTTACCCCAGTAAACCATTTTCTCCGCCGGTTTACCGCAATAAATACAAGTATCCGCCAACTGTTCCTGCTCATAAGGCATACAGCGGCTGGTGACGGCCATCTCTTCTTTTATCTTTTCTTCACATGTCCTGTCGCCGCACCACATCGCTTTAACAAAACCTAATTTTTCATTAAATGCCTTGATGAACTCTTCTTTGTTAGCGGCTTTGTAGGTGTTTTCCTGTAGGTGTTTCGTAGCCCTAGCAAGCATATCATTTTGGATTGTTTCAAGTAATTTCGAAACCGTCTGCGTTACATCTTCGAGATTACATTCTATTTTTTCACGGGTATCACGGCGGCAAATTACACATTTACCCATAGCGATATCCTTGGGACCGATTTCCAACCGTATCGGAATGCCGCGCATTTCCTGTTCGGCAAATTTGAAACCGGGGCTTTTCTCCGAACTATCGACTTTGACGCGAAAGCTTCCCAGTGCTTCTTTTAATTCATTTGCCTTATCCAGTACCCCTTCTTTCTGTTGTTGAATCGGGACAATCATCACCTGTGTCGGAGCAACCAAAGGCGGCAAGACCAGACCTGAATCATCGCCATGCACCATGATAATCGCACCGATAATCCGTGTTGATAAGCCCCATGACGTCTGATGAACGAATTTGAGTGTGTTGTCTCTGTCAGTATATTTAATATCAAAAGCACGGGCAAAACCATCACCAAAATCGTGACTGGTTCCTGATTGAAGGGCTTTACCGTCATGCATCATTGCTTCTATAGTATATGTCGCATTAGCGCCGGCGAATTTTTCTTTTTCGGTTTTGCGCCCTTTGACGACAGGGATAGCAAGGAACTTTTCGCAAAATTCGGCGTATACGTTGAGCATAAGCTCCGTTCGTTCAGCCGCTTCCTCGGCGGTCGCGTGGGCTGTATGACCTTCCTGCCACAGAAATTCACGGGAACGGAGGAATGGTCTGGTTTCTTTTTCCCAGCGAACAACGCTGCACCATTGATTATAAAGCCGCGGTAAGTCACGATAAGAATGGATATCGGCAGCATAAAAATCACAGAATAAAGTCTCCGATGTCGGGCGGACACACATCCGTTCCTGGAGCGGCGTAAGACCGCCGTGTGTAACCCAGGCTACCTCGGGGGCGAATCCATCGACATGGTCTTTTTCTTTTTGCAGTAAGCTTTCAGGTATAAACATCGGCATATAGACATTTTCGACGCCTGTTGCTTTGAACATCTGATCAAGATTATATTGGATCAATTCCCAAATCGCATATCCCGCAGGCTTAATAACCATACAGCCCTTGACATTCGAGTAATCAATAAGATCGGCTTTTTTAACCACATCCGTGTACCACTGAGCAAAATCATCATTCCTTGAAGTAATAGCTTCAACCAGTTTTTTTTCCGCCATTTCCGTCTCCCTTTCATTGATATAATGAGTCATTATATCGGCGCGGCTTTAGTGCGCATCCCTCCGGAGGGCATGATTCCTATGGAATCATGTATGATTTTAGGGGAAAAAGTAGATTTTGTCAATTACATTATAATTTACTTTTAATAAAAATCAGGTTATAATGACAAAAATGAGGAAAATGAAATGTTTGACGCAGGAACTACGAAAAACAAGTTAATCACATGGACAAAAGAATATTTCGAAAACAATGCAACGCCGAAAACAAAAGCCGTTATCGGCATAAGCGGCGGTAAGGATAGCTCTATTACAGCCGCCCTTTGCGTCGCGGCTCTGGGAAAAGAGCGAGTACTGGGCGTCTTAATGCCGCAGGGAAATCAAAACGATATTAATATTTCATATGATTTATGCAAAACACTCGAAATTGAATACAAAGAAATAAATATTGCCGAAGCGGTCAAAAATCTTTATGCCGAAATCGAAAAAAGCGGCTTAACTCTTAACACCGTCGCCACATTTAATACCCCGGCCAGAATCCGCATGACTACCCTTTATGCTGTCTCGGGAGCTGTCGGCGGGCGCGTGATAAACACCTGCAATCTAAGCGAAGACTGGGTCGGCTATAGTACGAAATTCGGCGATTCTGCTGGGGACGTGAGTCTCTTTTCTAATCTTACCGCGACCGAAGTCAAAGCAATCGGCGGCGAACTGGGATTACCAAGCCACTTTATTGATAAAACCCCAATCGATGGATTGTGCGGAAAAACCGATGAAGAAAACCTCGGTTTTACTTATGAACTTTTGGATATTTATATTCGTACAGGAATTTGCGAGGATGCGGAAATAAAAGCCAAAATCGACCGTCTCCATGAAATGAATATGCACAAAATCAAATTGATGCCTGCTTTTACAATGTCATCCTGAGTGCAACGAAGGATCACGCCATAAGATTTTTCATACCTTAGATTTATTTTTCACATATCTCCACGGCACATACATCATAAAGCTTACGAAAAAGACCAGTAACGCCATCGGAATGATATAACCGGGATTACCAAGCCATTTTTCGAAAACCTCCAACAATGTCCCTCGTGCCGCACCATTTAAATATAAGTAATTCGTATTAAGCTGCTTATTCAAAATAAATATAAATATTGCATATCCGCACAAAATCATCAGAACCTTCGGATATTCCCGAATATCGGGTCTAAACTCACCCGAAGCCACCTTCAAAATCGGAATCGCCACAACAATAAAATGCCAAACGAAAAAGACCAACGGCATCCAGCCGAAGGAGTGATAATAATTAAGCGTATCTTCAGGCGTAATAATCGCGATAACAGCGCCGGGCATAAGGACAGCATACGATAAATTCCACATCAGCTTATTTTTCATAAATACCGTAAGCGGAAGGATAAAACCGCTGATTATACAAAGATGTAAGGGCAAAAGATCAAGAAAATTGAAATTCGCATAGTAGCGATAAAACATATATGCCCTTAGGAAATAAAAAATAAACAAACCAATCGCGATTCCCTTAATAATTCGTTCCCCGCGATATTGATTCGACCTTTTTACGATAAATACTAAGCCAACAATTGCGATAACGCCAAATATCATATAAATAAAGTGCGCTGTGCCAAATGCCGCAAAGCGCTGTTCAATCGGAACATTATGTGTAAAAAACCAATTATACCGTTCAGCCATAGTTATCCTTTATCCAATAATTCCTGCAAAGCCTCTTCACCGATACTAATCCAGGCATCTTCTTCCGCTTCATTCAAACCTAAATACTCCCGCAAGGTCACATTCTCATCGCTTAAGCCCCATTCTTCGATATATTCGTCAATATCTTCGAATATTACCTCTCCTTGAAGATATAGTTCCTTAAATTTTTTACTCACATCGCACAACCTTTCTTAAGTATAAACAAAACCGACGGCTTTAATCCACTTGCCATTATCATAACTCACAATTATTAACCGTCCGCGGGAACGGCAACACATCACGAATATTACTCATGCCCGTCAAGTACATAAGCAACCGCTCAAACCCCAGACCAAATCCGGCATGTCGCACCGTCCCGTATTTACGCAAATCAAGATAAAAAGCATAATCATCGGGATTCATCCCCATCTCAACAATCCTTATTCTTAACTTCTCATAATCTTCTTCACGCTGACTGCCGCCGATAATCTCCCCGATCCCCGGAACGAGCAAATCCATTGCGGCGACGGTTTTATTATCTTCATTCATTTTCATATAAAATGCCTTAATATCTTTCGGATAATCCGTCACAAAAACCGGACACTTAAATTCTGTCTCCGTCAAATAACGCTCATGCTCTGTCTGTAAATCGCATCCCCACGACACTTTATATTCGAAATTATCGTTATTTTTCTTAAGAATCTCTATTGCTTGCGTATAAGTAATATGCGCAAACGACGAATTGACCACTCCGGTCAATCTGTCCAATAATTCCTTATCGATATGTTGATTAAAGAAAGCCATTTCGTTAGGCGCATTATCTAAAACATACCGAATCACATCCTTAAGCATACTTTCCGCTAACATCATATCATCTTCTAAATCAGCAAAAGCTATCTCAGGCTCAATCATCCAAAATTCCGCGGCATGTCTCGCAGTATTGGAATTTTCCGCACGAAAAGTCGGGCCAAAAGTATATATATTCTTAAAAGCCATCGCGAAAGTTTCACCATTAAGCTGTCCGCTGACAGTTAAATGAGTGCTTTTGCCGAAAAAATCCTGCGTATAATCAATACTTCCATCATTATGGAAAGGTAACTGCGGCAAGCTAAAATTCGTCACCTTAAACATCTCCCCCGCACCTTCACAATCACTTCCCGTAATAATC
>JGI24695J34938_10001111_pt1 | contig 24278 bp, 21 predicted proteins | sample TergutCo191P3_FD_34938 | JGI IMG/M metagenome (IMG submission 34938)
GGCCATTGGCCGCCCGTTGTAAGTAAAGACATCGTCGCAACGAAATGGGCAGCCTTGGAAGGGACAATCTTTCTTGCAGAGAGCAGGGCAGAGATATTGGCTAAAAGGTTTCCGTCATGGTTAATCAGGGAAGCTGTCTCTTTTAAGAAATACCTATCTACTGAGGTTGAGCAAAAGATTGCCTGTGATTTAGGAATAAAGGATGTTTATGATGTCGGAAACTTCGGAATATTCGGGGCTTTATGGGAACTGGCGGAGAATGCCTGTGTTGGTATACAGGTTGATCTTAAGAAAATCCCCATTCGTCAAGAAACCGTAGAAATATGTAATTTTCTGGATATAAATCCGTATGAATACTTGTCAAAGGGAATGCTTTTGCTTATTTGTGATAACAGTACGGCATTGATTGATGAACTGAACGGAAGAGGTGTTTACGCATCTGTGATTGGCAGTACGACCGATAATAATGACAGGATTGTCATAAATAAAGACAGAGTTCGATATCTCACGCCTGTAAAGCGGATTACTCGTTATAGCGGGTTTGACCATCTCTAAAGCAAGGAGTAAAATTGAGCGGAATATTATACATAGTTGCCACTCCGATCGGGAATACAGGTGATATTACCGAACGCGCTAAACAGATATTAGCAGAAGCTGATATCATTGCATCAGAAGATACGCGGGTTACGCAGAAATTATTGATGCTTTTAGGCATTCAAAATAAGACTGTTTCCAATCATAAGTTCAATGAAAAGCGGCAGGTTGATTTTTTGATTTCCGCCTTAGCTGAGGGGAAAAACGTCGCAATCGTATCTGATGCAGGAACCCCATGTATCTCTGACCCGGGTAGTATTATTATCAAAGAAGCTGTTTTAAGGGATATAAATATTATTGCTGTTCCGGGAGTTTCAAGCGTCATATCAGCCCTGTCAGTGTGCGGATTTAATTTATCTAATTTCGCTTTCTATGGTTTTCTGCCGAAAGAAGCTAAGGATATAAAGAGATTATTTGAATCTATTAAGAAGAGTGATATATTGGTTTCAGTTTTTTTTGAATCACCGAAGCGGGTTAAAAAGACGGTAGAAATATTGGCTGACTTGATGCCGGATGCGGAAATTTGCTTATGTAATGATTTGACGAAGATGTTTGAACGTATTTACCGTGGTAAGCCCATGCGAGTACTTACAGAACTTTTAAATAATCCTTCTGCGGAAAAAGGGGAATATACACTGATTATAGAACGAGGAAAAGCAGAAGAAGCGATTGACTCTTGCAGTCAATCAGAAGAAGCGATGTTGATTGATTATATTATTAAGAACGAAGTTTCCATGAAAGATGCGATTAGTAATTTAGCTGTTTTGCATAAAGGAACAAAGACTAAAAAAGACTTTTACGCAGCGTCACTAAATCTTCGCAAGTTGTTTTTGGATGAATAATAATGAATTAAGGGGTAGCCATGAATATAATACTACATGAGCCGGAAATACCTGCCAACACAGGAAATATAGGGCGTACCTGTATGGCGACAGGTTCAAGCCTCCATTTGATCGAACCGCTTGGTTTTCGTTTGAGCGAAAAAGAACTTAGGCGGGCAGGGATGGATTATTGGCAAGATATTTCGGTTTCGACATATCTCAATTTCGCTGATTTTAAAGAAAAAAATCCGCGGGCGAAGATTTGGATGGCGACAACGAAGGCGCGTTATGTTTACACCGATGTGACTTACAGCGCCGATGATTTCATTATGTTCGGCAAAGAAAGCGCGGGAATCCCCGAAGAAATACTTCTCGACTATAAAGAGACATGCATCCGCATCCCGATGCTCCCGAAAACCCGTTCGCTGAATCTCGCCAATTCCGTCGCCGTGGTTGTATACGAGGCATTACGGCAGGGTGGTTTTGCAGAGATGAAGCTGGTTGGGGACCTTAGGAAGCTTAGTTGGTAGAGTTTGTTATAGCAAAAATATGCGGTCAGAGAAAATTAGTCATAGCAAATTATGAAGTTTTATAGTATACTCCTAATATGTCGCTTTAGGTTGGGCGAAATCATAAATTTCACATAGGAGGGTAGTATGAGTAAATTAATAACTTGGCAGAGCGTTATAAACGAACAGAATTATGAGTTTTCCTATCAAAAAGTAAAAGGAAAAAATATTTTGACCGTAAACGGGACTCCGAACACTATCAAAGTCGGGTTTCTAAGTTCATTACTCGGATTAGATGAAAAATTTGATTTTGACGGTAAGGAAGCAAGAATCGTAATGGTTAAAGGTCAGCCTGATATTGTTATTAATGATACGTATTTAAAAAGCGGTAAACCTTACATAGCGCGCCCCGCTTGGGCGATTGTGTTTGCTATTCTATGCTTTGCTATTCCTGTTGTTAGTTTGGGAGGAGCTATCCCGATTGTGCTGGGATTCGCAGGCGCAGCGTTATGTGTTACGGTTTCAAAGTCTTCTTTATCAATGGCAGTCAGGTTAATTCTTTGCATCTTAATTACTGTCGTCGCTTGGGTATTATGGTTTGCCTTGATTGTAGGTATGAGCATGTTAATTTAATAATCCTTCTTTTTTTCGGTGACGACCCGATTGGCGCACCAATCGGGTTGTCTTTTTCTAAAAATCCCCCACCCTCTTTTCCGCTCCCAACACATTGGCGGTTTTGACAATCCCTCGCCCATACTTTTTTTGCAGCGTAAGCATAGCATCATCAAGCTTGCTTTGCTGTGCGTCATCACCCGCGTCGAAAAGCGAAATTTGCATATTGGGGGTGGCGCTGATATTACTTAATGAAATGCCGACGAGCCGAATGGGGCGGCGTTCGATTTTGTCTAATAAAGCGGCGGCAGTGTCGAAAATCACTTGCGTCTTGTCCGTGGCATCGCCGCTTTTCGAGCGGGTGATAGATTTCATATCATGGTAGGTGACTTTGAGTGTGACGGTATGAGCATAAATGCCCTTTAATTTCAAATCAAAGCTAATTCGCTGTGCAGTCAGCAAAAGCACATCTTTTAGATAAGCAAAATCGGTAGTATCATGCTGAAAGGTATGCTCTGCGCCGATTGATTTTGCTTCGGCAAAAGGCGTTACCTTACGGTTGTCGATTCCCTCCGCAAGTTCGATAATTTGCCTGCCGTGATTACCGAGCAAAGAAGTTACTAACTGCGGATTTTCATAAATTTGCCGAACGGTAGTGATGCCGATGCGTTTAAGTTCATCGGCGGTCTTAGCGCCGACACCATAGATTTCGCGGACATTTCTATCGATTATTAATTCACGCAAAGCTTTCGGCGTTGGGATTTCAAAATATCCGTCAGGCTTTTTTTCTTCACTGGCAAGTTTGGCTGACATCAGGGAGTAACCAATCCCCACAGAACAAGTAAGCCCTACGGTCTCTACGGTGCGGTGCTTTATTTCTCCGCCGATTTTCGCCGCCCCGCCGAAAAGATGTGCGGAAGCGGTAACGTCAAGAAATCCTTCATCTAACGAAATGCATTCGCACAGATCCGTATATTTATCCCAAATTTCATGAATTTGCTTCGAAACTTCATAATATTTGTGGCCGTTGGGATGCATGTAAATTCCATGCGGGCAACGCCGATACGCGTCTTTTATACTCATAGCGGAGCGGACGCCATATTTTCGGGCTTCATAACTACAAGTGGAAACAACGCCGCGCTCAGATGGCAACGAGCCGATTATCAACGGCTTTCCCCTAAGCTCAGGATTATCACGCACTTCCACAGCGGCGAAAAAAGCGTCCATATCTACATGAATGATTTGGGGGTATATCATACTAAATAAACTCTTTATACTGCCATTTGGGCTTGGATTTTATAAAAGCTGTTATCGCTCTATGAGGGCAAATATTTACACAGCGGTAACATGCTGTGCAGTTATTCATATGAGACATAACTCCATTCTCACACTTTAGATTTTTCATCGGGCAACTTAAGACACAAGCCCCGCAAGCTGTACAATCCGAATCAAATTTCACACTGCGCTTTGCTCTATATTCCATTGTTTTCGGGAGCGCATGGGGGCATTTGCTGTCGCCTTGCCAACTAACGCCCTGGACTTTCCCTAATAAAATTGAAATTGTTGAAAATCCGCGCTTCTTAACAATTCCGTGCTTCATATTTTGTACAACAGTTTCTACCCTCGCTACGGCTTTATCAAGACACTTTTTGATACTTTGCCCACTTTTGGCGGATACGAAAAAATTGCCAATATTATTCGGCATCAAAAAATGCTCCGCATAGACGACGTCAATATAATCCTTCGGAAACAAATCACAAAGTACGCGCGCGCCATCACCTGAAAACATCGCCTGCGTAACAAGAATAGCCAGTTTTTTGCCTTTCAAAGGCTCCATATATCGGCCGACAAATTCCCTCATGATAAGCGGAACCCGTGAGCCGTATATCGGATAACAAAAAGCGATCGTTTCATGCTTTATTATCGCATCAGTGAAATTCAAATCTTCTTCAATTGAGTGACATTCGGCGCCGATCTTTTCGCTGAAAATTTGTGCGATATACTTTGTGTTTCCTGTGCCTGAGAAGAAAAGGGTGAGAATTGATTGATTTTTATCCGTCTTTTCAAAGCGGCTTAAAAAAAACATTTCCGTCCCGCAAGAAGCGCAGAAACGAATAGTACCGCTTTGGTCGATATTATTACATTTCGGGCATTGTTTCATAATTAACCTCCAATTATTCTTCGCGTTCGTCCTGATCTTCGGCAATAGGCAGTGAAAAAATAAACTCTGTGCCAATAGAAACCGTACTGATTACATTAATATGTTCGCCATGCGAACGGATAATTTCTTTAACAATCGATAACCCTAACCCTGTTCCGCGCCGATCACGCCCGCGGGATGAATCAGACTTAAAGAAGCGGTCGAAAACGAATTTGAGCTCATTTTTCGGAATCCCGATACCATTATCTTTTGTTGAGATAAATATTTTACTATGCTTTTCCGTTGTTTCAATTTTGATAATCGAATCGCTATGGCTGAACTTGATGGCGTTATCTAAAAGATTGTAAAGAACCTGTTGAATTTTATCCATATCCGCCCAGACGAAGACATCATCGGTCAAAACAAGTTCAATCGCAATTTTCTTTTTTCGGCACGTCCCTTCGAAAGATACTGCCGTATCGCGAATAACTTTATTAATATCAAAGCGCGTTTTATCGAGAAACATTCCTCTCATGTTCAAATTGTTCAAAGTTAGCAAGCTATTGGTCAGCTTAATTAACCGATCGGTTTCATTAGTCAAAATGTCAACATATTTTTCATACATTTCCCGCGGAATAGTACCGTCGCGCATAGCTTCCAGATAACCGCGAATCGATGTCAGCGGTGAGCGGAAATCATGCGAAACATTAGCGACGAATTTCTTCTGATCATCACCCGCTCGGGCAATCTCACTAGCCATATAAGATAGTGACGCCGCCAGATAACCGATTTCATCTTCACTGTCAACGCTAAATTCATAGTGCATATTTCCGTTCGCATATTGCTCAGTGGCAACGGTGATTTTTCGTAAAGGGCGGTAAACCATTTCGGTAAAAAAAATCAAAATGATTAATGAAAGTAAGAAAAGAATGACCAGCATAAGATAAGAAATATTAAGTAAAGAATCAGCGGAGCTGATGATATTGCTCATCGGATAGTGTAAAGCAACATAGCCGCTGACCTTGAAATCAAAAGCTATCGGCGCCAGAACACTAATATGGTCTTCATCAAATGAATCAAAGAATTTACCGATTGTATAGTAAGAGCCTGAGAAAATCATCGGGTCGAAATGTTCGACAACGATTTCGTTCTCGGGATCAAGCGGAGCGCGGGAATCAAGTATCATCCGTCCCGAGGGATTAATAATCCAGACCGCTGCGGAAAAAAATACGTCAAGAGCATCAATTTGCTTTTTGACCGTTTCACGGGATGTTTCGTAATTGTAGAGGTCAATCGCATAGGTATTGGCGATTTGTGTGGCTACGCGGTAAAGGATGTCGGCTCTTTCGCGCCTTAAATGCTCTATCGTCATTGATGAAACGAAAGTCGCAACAACAATAAAACCGAAAGAGGCAAAAATAATATAAGCCAAGATGAACTTTAAATATAGTGTTTTTCTCATGTTTAATTTTTCAAATCAAATTTATATCCAACGCCCCAAATTGTAGTAATCTGCCATGATTTCCCATTATCGTCAATTTTTTCCCGAAGACGTTTGATATGTACATCGACAGTCCTGGTATCGCCGACATATTCATAGCCCCAGATCTGGTCGAGCAACTGCTCACGGGTAAAAACCCGATTAGGAGTCGATGCCAAAAAGTACAAAAGTTCCAGTTCTTTAGGGGGCATTTCAACGGACTTACCCATGTAAACGACCGAGTAATTGGATTTATTAATAAGCAGGTCGGGATATTCGACCATTTCTTCGGAATCTTTGTTGGTAGGTACGGAAATCGTCGGCTTATAGCGGCGAAGAACCGCTTTTGCACGAGCGACGAGTTCTTTCGCGTCGAAAGGTTTTTCCATGTAATCATCGGCGCCTAATTCAAGCCCGAGTACCTTATCAAAGACTTCGCCTTTTGCGGACAACATAATAATCGGCGTTGACGATTTAGCACGGATTTCCCGGCAGACTTGATATCCGTCCATCCCGGGAAGCATCAAATCAAGCAAAATCAAGTTCGGTTCAAATGTTTGGAATGCTGAAAGCGCCGATTCACCGTCGTTCACAATCATCGTCTCAAAGCACTCCTTTGTCATGTAAAGTGAAATCAACTCGGCAATATTTTCGTCGTCATCAACAATTAAGATTTTTTGTTTGTTTACCATGGTCTACCTTCCTTTTATTTGAAGTTCACAATTGTAACTCCGCTGTCGCCTTCGCCATATTCTCCTAAACGAAACGCATCAACATATTTCAATTTCTTAAGATGCCCGTGAACCGCTTTACGAAGAGTTCCGGTCCCTTTCCCATGCACAACACGAACACTGGGCATATGGGACAAATAAGCATCGTCGAGATATTTATCAAGCTGTGATAACGCTTCATCGACGGTTTTGCCAAGCAGGTTAAGTTCGTATGAAATATTTGCGGCTTTTGACAGATTGACACTGCCGAAGGAAGTTACTTTTCCTGTATTTCCTGCTTTGTTAGTCCGGCCCTTTCCTTCTGTTTTGTTTTCGTTTATGCTTTGTTCAAAATCGCGTTCAATAAGTTCAAGGTCATTTATTTTGGCATTAGTACGTAAAGCACCGCATTGGATAAAAAGATTCCCTTTGTGATCGGGCATACTATTGACTGTGCCGGTCAATCCCATCGATAAAATTTTGACGCTGTCGCCGATTTTTATTTCATCGGGCGCGACTTTTTTAACATTTACATTTTCTGCTTTATATCTCAGTTTTTCATTTTTGTCTTTTATTTGTTCACGCAGACTTTCACGAGCCTGTTCAAGCTCCTTCATTCCGTCGCTGATTCCTGCTTTTTGCAAAGTCCTGATCGTTAAATCGGCGAAATCCTTTGCTTCGTTCAAGATATCCCGTGATTCCTCGAAAGCTTCACGCATAATCCGTTCACGAGTTGCTTCGATCTTTTTGGTTTTTTCCTCTAACCTTAGTTTTAAGGCGGCGATTTCTTCTTTGTGAGCGGCGATTTCTAATTGCTCACGCTCGATCGAAACACGGCTTTTTTCCAGATCGGTAATCACATCTTCAAAGCTTATCTCATCAGTATTGATTTGCTCTTTTGCATGGTCAATAATAAAATCAGGTAATCCTAATTTGGATGAAATCGCGAAAGCATTGCTCTTGCCGGGAATCCCAATTAGCAACCGGTAGGTCGGTTTGAGCGTCTCAACATCAAATTCACAACCGGCATTTTGTACTGAGTCGGTCGAAAGCGCATAAAGCTTAAGTTCGCTGTAATGGGTCGTCGCCACCGTAAGAATCTTTCGCTGATGAAGATGGCTGAGAATCGAGATGGCAAGCGCCGCCCCTTCCGTCGGATCAGTTCCCGCACCCAGTTCATCAAAAAGACATAGTGAATATTGGTCGGCATTATTAAGGATATTGACAATTGTCGTCATATGTGAGGAAAAAGTACTGAGGCTTTGCTCAATGCTTTGTTCATCACCGATATCAGCGTACACTTCTTTAAAAACGGCAAGTTCTGAACGGTCGGCGGCGGGGATATGAAGCCCTGCCTGCCCCATTAAGGTAAACAATCCGACTGTTTTGAGAGAGACTGTCTTACCGCCTGTATTGGGTCCGGTTATTACTAAAAGATCGAAATCGCGCCCGAGATGAATATCAATCGGTACGACGGAATCAGTTTTTAGTAAAGGGTGGCGTCCCTTCCTGATATGGATGTAATGCTTTTCATTCATTAGCGGCATCGTTGCGTTTTGCTCTAATGCCAGTGATGCTTTAGCGAAAATGAAGTCGAGCGTGGTCATTATTTTTTGGTTAGCGGCGATGGTTGGAGTGTTATCACCAACTAATGAACTTAATGCGGCGATAATTATTTCGATTTCTTCTTCTTCTTTTAAAGTCAGTTCGCGTAATTGGTTGTTTAAATTAACAATTGCCGCGGGTTCAATGAAGAAAGTCGAACCTGAAGAAGATTGGTCGTGGATCATCCCCGGGACTTGATTTTTGTATTCACTCTTAACAGGAATGCAGTAGCGGTTGTCGCGCAAGGTGATTACGGCGTCTTGCAGATAGCTTCGAATCGACCCATTGACCATGCCGGTCAATTGTGTTTGGATTTTTTGACTGATTTGTGCCATGCTCCGCCTAACGTGGCGAAGGCCTGAACTTGCGTCGTCGGCAATGATATCTTCGCCTAGTATACAGCGGCGGATTTCGGTACTGATTGGGGTTAAAGGTTCTAAGGTATCGAAATAATCAGTCAGTGAATCAGGTGTTTCGCTTTCCCGCCCGGGGCGTCCGTATTGTTTGATACGGCTCACGTTTTCCAGTAATCCGGCGACTTTAAGCAGTTCGGGGATGGAGATGGTACTCCCTTTGTCAAGCGATTTGAGTGACCACCCGATATCGTGATTCCCGCCAAAAGAAACCGCGCCTTTCCTAAGAAGCCGTCCCAACGCATCGAATGTTTCTTGCTGCGCTTTGGTTATGTCAGAAAGAACAGCCATCGGGACTAAATTCCGGCACAGAGTTTTAGCAAGCCCGGAACCTGCTTTGTCAGTTAAGCGGTCGATTATTTTCGTGTATTCAAGTGTTTTCAATACTTTTTCATTCATAATATTCTCAGCTATTGTCAGGTTTATTATATCGGCGCGGCTTTAGTGCGCATCCTAACAATTGTGATTACGAAGTAATCGTGATTGTTTTCATGGTTTGGGCGGTAGTTGGTTTATCTTGGTGATCGACATCTGTTTCCGCGATTTTATTAACGATATCAAGACCTTTAATAACTTTTCCGAAGGCGGCGTATGAACCGTCTAAATGCGGCGATTTTTTGTGCATAATAAAAAATTGTGACCCGGCGGAATCGGGATCGGCGCTGCGCGCCATTGATAAGACTCCCGCATCGTGCTTAATATTATTCTCGACACCGTTATCTGAAAATTCACCTTTAATCCCGTAGCCCGGGCCGCCGTAACCTGCTCCCAGCGGATCGCCGCCTTGAATCATAAAGCCTTTAATCACGCGGTGAAAGATAAGCCCGTCATAAAAATTCTTTTTAATCAGGGTTATGAAATTATCAACAGTTATCGGTGCAATTTCCGGATATAATTCTGCTTCCATGATATCGCCATTTTCCATAGTTATAGTAATGATAGGATTTTTTGCCATTTTGTTCTCCTTTTGGTATAATATATTTATTGTATAGGAAAAGAGTGGATTTTTCAATGCTTAAGCAAATCATATTTATTCTAAAAACTGACGTTTCGGAATATATGAAGACGATTGTTGCCGATATTGATTATCTTTCAGGGATTTTCTTGGAATATGGGGTGCAAGTGTCTTATTTGGCTGAGGCTGACGGCGGGGTTGATTTACAGAAACTTTATAATGCCCCAACAGGTGAGGACGATATTTTGTTTATCACTGATGATGCCGAAATACTCGACAAAATGCTTGTCGCAGGGCATTATACGATTGCTTTGCAACATGATTATAACCAACGCGCCGACCTATATAAAGCATTGTACGCGATGAGCGAGATACGGAATATTGATTTCGATTCATTTCTGAAAGCGTATGAGCGGCTCGCGGGGCTTCCGTGGCGGATATTGGAGACTGAGCGTTTAACGATTCGCGAAACGACGATTGATGATGTTGATGATTTTTACCGCATTTACAGCGATCCGCTGATTACCCGCCATATGGATCCGCTTTACGGCGATATTAATGAAGAAAAAGCATATGCGGCGGAATATATTAAAACCATATACAGCTTTTATGGGTATGGGATTTGGACGGTGGCGCTTCGCGGGACGAGTGAAGTAATCGGGCGCGCAGGGATTAGTTGGCGGGAAGGATATCGTTATCCTGAGCTTGGTTTTATTATTGCGCATTCTCATCAGCGTCTGGGTTATGCCGAAGAGGCTTTGCGGGCAATCCTTGAACTGGCGAAGGATGAACTGGAGTTCGATACAATTCAAGTGCTGATTCAACCGCAAAATTACGCATCAATTAACCTTTGCCATAAGCTGGGGTTTGAATTAAAGGGTTCGGATATGCTTAATGACCAAGAGCATTTGTTATTGATTTATAATTTTTGATTCTAATCTTAAGAAATTAATGAAATAATTAAGTTGTGAATTTTTTATACTTGATATAAAATAAGTTAGTGTTATATGGGTAGTTTTATCATTGGAAAGGATATAATTATTATGTATTATAAGAAATATGGAAATACTGATATGAAGGTTTCGGCAATCGGTTTCGGCTGTATGCGTTACAATGAAGAAGATGTAAGCGCAGGCCGTTTTGAGAAATGTGCCGAAGTACCGCTTTACGCTCACGAAAAGGGTATTAATTATTTTGATACCGCACCGTTTTATTGTGAAGATAAAAGTGAGACGATTACAGGTATTGCTCTCAGTCAGATGCCGCGTGACAGTTTTTATGTATCGACTAAAGCGAATTTCGGAACTTGTGAGGGTCCGCCGACTAGAGATAATTTCCGGCGGCGGTTAGAGACATCGTTATCAAGGCTGAAAGTAGATTATATTGATTTTTATCATCTTTGGTGTATTCTCAATATGGAAGGATTTAATAAACTTTATGATGCCCTTCATGGCTTTTATGAAGAAGCAAGGGCGGAAGGTTTGATTCGCAATATCGTTTTTTCCTCCCATATGCCGGGAGATCAGCTGGAGCAAGCTATTAATGCCAATGATTTTAAAGGGATGCTGATTGGTTATAACGCCCTTAATTATCGCTTCCGCCAAAGCGGGATTGCGACTGCTTACGAAAAAGGGATGGGGATTGTCGTGATGAATCCTTTGGGGGGCGGTTTAATCCCTCAGAACCCGGAGAAATTCGCTTATCTTGCGGAAGGTACTGATTACACGGTCGCTCAGGCGGCGTTACGTTTTGTGGCTTCTCACCGTGAGATTACGGTCACCCTTCCGGGCTTTTCTTCAAAAGAAGAAGTTGACGATGCTTTGATAGCGGTTGAAAATTTGGTTGAAAAACCGGCGTCTGAGATATGCAAGCTATATGAAGGAAAAGGTGAGGCAATCAATGATTTATGTACAGGATGCGGTTATTGTGACAAATGCCCTGTCGGTGTCCAGATTCCTAAGTACATGGACGCTTACAACATGGTCTTGCTTGGTTCAAGTTTTCAAAATAGATTAGATTGGCATTGGGATGTCGTCGCCAAAGATGCAGGGAAATGTACCAAATGCGGAATGTGTGAGAAACTTTGCACACAACATTTACCGATTATTGAACGTCTTGCACACATTGCAGGATAAGTTATACATGAGGAGGGTTTTACGATGGCTTTTGTAATTGTTACTGATTCAGCATCCGATATGCCGATGCCGATTAAAGAAAAATATGACATCCATGTCATTCCTACCCCTGTGACTATTGAAGGGACTGATTACTTTGACAGTGAAAATATTTTTCCCGATGAGTTTTATCAGATTCAAAGCGAAGGGAAAGATATCAAGACTTACCATATTAGTCAATATATGTTCGTTCAACATTTTAGCCCATATGCCGAACGCGGTGACGAGGTACTATATATATGTTTTTCGACGGGAATTGCGGGAACTTATAATGCCGCTAATCTGGCCAGGGATGAAATAAAAGAAACATATCCGAACTTCACGATGACGATTATTGATTCGAAGAGCGCTTCTTGCGGGATCTCTTTGATTGTGGAGCGTTTGTTTATTATGAAGGAAAATGGTGCGCCGAAGGATGTTATCATCAAAGCCGCCGAGTTCTATAGCAGCAATCATGTCGAACATTTGATATCCGTTGTGGATCTTGAGTATTTAATCAAGGGCGGACGAGTCAGTAGATTTTCCGGCGTAATGGGCGGTGCTCTTGACATTAAACCGATTATTGTTGTAAATAAGGACGGTGCTCTTGAACCAAAAGAAAAAGTTCGCGGTTTCCGTAAAGCGGTCAGCCGTTTGATTGATATGGTCGGCGAACGCGGTGTGGAGCTTGAAAAACAACGGGTAGCAGTTTGTGCGGGTACTGATAAATTTTTAGGGCATGATATCGCGAAACGCTTAGTTGAAAGATATAATGTAAAAAGTGTTATGATTGGTCAAGTCGGCTGTGCTATCGGCGCCCATACCGGCCCCGGGGTCGTGGGAATTGTCTTTTTGAACGCGTCGGAAAGTGAGTTTGCGGAGTATTTGAAGTTTGAATAGAAATTTAGCTAATGCCCCAAGCATAGCGAAGGATCTCGGTAAAACGATAATGAACGTGAGAACCTTCGCTTGCGTTCGGGATGGGATAAGGTTACTTAAGCTTTCCGCTTGGCGGTAGTTTTATTACTTCTCTCAGCGTCCCGAAATCCGACGGGCCTGCTTCTAAGAAAATACGGTGAAATTCATAATCGCTGTATTTGGCCCCCCATATTCTCTTCGCGTCTTCTTTTAGGGACTCGATTTCTAAATAACCCAAGTAATATTTCGGATAATTTGCAGGTTCACTGACGATATATTCGAAAATTGATTGGCACACATCATCGTCGACGATGCCGATTGTAGCCAGTATTTTTTTTACCTGACTAATATCTGCGCCGTCATGATGAATGGCGATATCGAGTAATGAGTATAATCCCAATTGCAAAGCATGATTCAAACGATAATATTCATAAATATAATCGATGTCGGGGTATTTCGGTATCATCAATTGTTTCGCATAATTAAAAGCTTCCATTTCGACATAAAGCGCCCAACCTTCCTGATACCCCCCGAAATGCAGGATATGCCGAAGCGGATTTCCGTTAGTCTGTTCCATAAAAATGCGGTTGTAAACAGTTTGATAAAGATGCCCCGGATAACCTTCATGTGCCAAAGTTGTATATAATGAAAGCCCGCTTAAATTGTTTTTTTGATTGATATAGATTGTGTTTTCTAAATAAAAATCTATCGGCGGTGATAGATAATAAGCAGGGCTGGCATACTCTTCCATGGCAGGAGAGACGTTGCGGACAGAAAGCAGTTTTTGCATATCGGTTGTTAATAGTTCCATATTTCCGGCAGCAGTTTCAAAGGCGGGAAAATTATCCGTCATTCTTTCTTCCAGATCGGCGAGCATCTCTTCGGGTGTTTCAAGAACGAAATACATTGCCTGCTTATCGAGAAGAGTCGGATGTGATTGTAACAAACTGACTAGTTCATTATAGTTGCTGCGAAAATCAATAAACAACCAATCTTTGATTTCTTCAATGCTGCGGGCCGAGCCTGTCGAGGCGGCTAAGAGGTGCAGGTAATATTCCTGCCCTTCAGGGAAATGGACAAGCCCCATATCATTTTGTCCTGAGCCCTTTAACAGATAAAGCTCATCTCCTGTCCGGACATATGCAGGGCCGACTACCGCCAGCAATAGGCGGTTATTTTCCGCAATATATTCATTCATCTTTTCATTTGTTATGATGCCGCTATCAACCAGACCTTTAATCCGCTCTTTAAATGATAATTGCAAAAAATGAGTTCCTGCAAGAACATCGCTTTTGCCGATAATTGTATCACATTGCTCAATTACCCGATTGGCCGCATGGTCGGACATAAATAATCCTGCGGCGGCTTTTTCCCTTTCAAAAGTACATAGCCCTGCCAGATAATCATCGATTTGATCCATGATTATTAAGTAATTGTCAACATCTTTCGCGGTGCGGAAAGTATAATCGTTCAGAAGAATCGGTAGCATGACTTGCGCTCCCGAACCCGGCGACAGCGGCTCATCATAAAGATGGAAACGCGCCCCTAGTTTCATGCTGAGTAAATATTTCTTTAGAAGGTCATATGTATAACGGTCTTGTGATTTGAGGAAAGATTTCGTAATCCCTTCAAGGGACATGATGATATTGTCAATCTCTTCTTCGCGGGTCATTCCTTCATTGGCGGTATAAGGGGAAAGGCGGGGGGCATATTCAATCCCGAAATTTTCAGGGTATGCGATGGTGTAATGCATATTCAGAGCATTGGCGGAGAGTTCTTCAATGAAAAGATTATGCGAAAGCGCAGTAAAAGTCCGGCGGTCATTTATTAGGGTATAGCAAAATACCACAAGGCATGACAGCAAAATAAGGATCGTAATTGCGGAGAATTTTTTTATTTCGGTAAAGGAAATTTTGCGGAATTTTTTCAAGAGATATATCCTGTTTGCTGTTATTATCCCTAATATATGAAAGTTGGGCGTGAAAAATGTTTGTTAGTTTTCTTTTATTATTCCATGCTAATTTGAGATAACGATATAGACGAACAGGCGAACTTATGATAAATTATTCTTAGTTTAATTTTTGAAAGGCGGTCAACTATGACTAATTCTGAGCTCCAAAAAACAGCCAATGCCGTCCGTAAAGGTATTGTTACGGCAGTCCATAGTGCGAAAGCCGGACATCCCGGCGGTTCGCTGTCAGCGGCAGACATTTATACTTATTTATATTTTGAAGAAATGAATATTGATCCGAAAGACCCTAAGAAAGAGGGGCGTGACCGTTTCGTTTTGTCAAAAGGCCATACGGCTCCCGGGTTATATTCGGCTTTAGCCCATCGCGGATTTTTCCCGGTCGATGATCTTGTAACATTGCGGAAACTTGGTTCATACCTTCAAGGGCATCCGAGTATGCAATATGTCCCCGGTGTCGATATGAGCAGCGGTTCATTAGGTCAGGGGATTTCCGCCGCTGTCGGGATGGCTTTGGCGGGGCAGATGGATGACGCCCCTTACCGCGTCTATACCCTTTTAGGCGACGGTGAGTTACAGGAAGGGCAGGTCTGGGAAGCATCGATGTTCGCAGGACACCGTAATCTTGACAATCTCGTCGTTATCGTTGATAATAACGGTTTGCAAATCGACGGCCCTGTTTGTGAGGTTTGCAACCCGTACCCGATCGATAAGAAGTTCGAAGCCTTCAATTTCCATGTTATCAATATCGATGCTCATGACTATGATGCCATTCGTGCCGCTTTTTTAGAAGCGCGGGAGACAAAAGGCAAACCCACCTGTATCGTAGCCAAGAGCCTGAAAGGAAAAGGCGTTTCTTTCATGGAAGGACAAGCCGCCTGGCATGGCACGGCTCCCAATGACGACCAATATAAAACGGCGATGGCGGACTTGGATTTGATAGATCAAAATTTAGCATAATAGAAAGGTAAATCTATGAGTGATATAAAAAAGATCGCAACACGCGAAAGCTACGGCAAAGCTTTAGTTGAACTGGGCGCCCAATATGAAAATCTCGTTGTTTTAGATGCTGACTTAGCCGCCGCGACGAAAACCGATATGTTTAAAAAAGTTTACCCCGAGCGTCATATCGATTGTGGTATTGCAGAGTGCAATATGACGGGAATTGCCGCCGGGATGGCGACTTGCGGGAAGATTCCGTTTATCAGTTCTTTTGCGATGTTTGCGGCCGGGCGTAATTTCGAACAAGTCCGCAATTCAATCGGTTATCCCCATTTAAATGTAAAGATCGGCGCTACCCATGCCGGAATTACGGTCGGTGAAGACGGCGCCAGCCATCAGTGCTGTGAAGATATTGCTTTAATGCGGACGATTCCCGGAATGGTAGTTATGTGTCCTGCTGACGATGTTGAAGCGAAAGCGGCTATGCGCGCCGCCGTAGCTTATGAAGGCCCTGTCTATTTGCGTTTCGGCCGCGCCGCTTGTCCGGTTGTTAATGATAATCCCGGTTATAAATTCGAAATAGGTAAAGGCCAAGTACTTCGAGAAGGCAGTGATATAACAATCGTTGCAACAGGAACTTGTGTCGGTTCAGCTTTAGAAGCGGCGGAAATGCTTGCTTCCGATGGAGTTAGTGCCGAAGTAATCAATATTTGTACGATTAAACCGCTTGATGAAGAATTGATTATTAAAAGCGCGAAAAAAACCGGCTGCGTTGTAACGGCTGAAGAGCATACTATTATCGGCGGGCTTGGCAGTGCCGTATGTGATGCTCTTGCGGAGACAGCATTAGCTCCCGTTTACCGCATCGGCGTCCGTGATGTTTTCGGTGAATCAGGCAGTGCCGCCGCTCTGATGGAGAAATTTAAGCTTGATGGTAAAGGTGTTTATGAGCAAGTAAAAGAATTTTACCAAAGAAAGTAAATGCAAAATGATTAAACTATCCCCATCGATATTAGCCGCAGATTTTACCATCTTAGGTAAGCAACTTTTAGAACTAAACGCAGTCAAAAATACCGCCCCTTATATCCATATCGATGTTATGGACGGTATTTTTGTCCCCTCTATTTCTTTTGGAATGCCGGTTATAAGTTCTATCCGTAAGGCGACAGATAAAGTATTCGATGTTCATTTAATGATTATGGATCCCGAACGCTATCTTTCCGAATTTAAGAAATGCGGCGCTGATATTATCACTTTTCATCTTGAAGCGACCGAGTCGCCGATAACCCTTATTGATAGTCTCCATACGATGGGTATTAAAGCAGGGATTACCATTAAACCCGATACACCGGTCGAACTTCTTTACCCGTATCTGCATATGGTCGAAATGGTATTGATAATGAGCGTGAACCCGGGTTTCGGCGGGCAGGAGTTTTTGCCTGAGTCGCTGGCGCGGATTCGTAAATTAAAGAAGCATATTGACGATAATGGGTTAAGGTGTGATATTCAGGTTGACGGCGGTATCTATCATGAAAATGTTTGCGATGTAATTTCTGCGGGGGCTAATATTATTGTCGCCGGGTCAGCTGTTTTCGGCGGTGATATAGGAAAAAATATGGCAAAGTTTGACGCAATTTTTGCCGGATTTAATTAGTACCGCGAAATAGAAGCGGAAAGCAACAGTATCTGTGGGACAGTAAATCGTTCCGCAGATTTTTTGTATTAATCAATTTTCTATACAGCTGCTGCGGCTTGATTAAAAAATCAGCAATAGGCATTCAAATTTTGGGAAATATGAATTATAATATGTTACAGTGATAACAAACATTTATTTTTTAGAGGGTTAGCTATGTATGATGTTATTATAATCGGCGGCGGTGTAATCGGTTGCTGTATCGCCCGCGAGCTTTCACGTAAACAATATAAAATCGCAGTTCTTGAAAAAAATGCCGATGTCGGCGAAGGTGCTTCGAAAGCTAACAGCGGAATCGTTCATGCGGGATTTGATGCCGAGACAGGTACGATGAAAGCGAAGATGAACTTACGCGGAAGTTTTTTGATGCCTGCTCTTAGCAAAGAACTGGACTTTGATTATAAAAATAATGGTGCGATGGTACTTTGTTTTGATGAAGAAAATAAATCCGCCTTAGAGAAACTTTTAGAGCGCGGGATAAAAAACGGTGTTACTGAACTGGAGATTCTTAATCAAGCACAGGTACGCGAATTAGAGCCATCAATTAATGAAAACGTAAAATATGCGTTATATGCTAAGAAAAGCGCCATCGTTTGTCCTTTTGGCCTGACCGTATCAATGGCGGAAAATGCCGCCGCTAATGGTGTTGATTTTTACCGTAATATATCAGTGGTTGGCATTAAGAAAAATAACGCATGTTATGAAATGGTCACAACTTCTGATGAACTATTTTCCGCCAAAATCGTTATTAATGCCGCCGGAATTTTTGCCGATCATATTCATGCGATGGTTAGCCGTATACCTTATCAGCTTATCCCGCGTAGGGGCGAGTACCTGTTATTCGATAAAACAGTCGGAAACATGGTCAAACATACTCTTTTTCAGTTGCCGACATCATATGGCAAAGGAGTCTTGATTACCCCGTCAGTTCATGATAATTTGCTGATGGGACCGACAGCCGAAGATATCAACGACAAGGAAGGGGTGAATACAACCGCCTCAGGGCTTGATACCGTCCTCAAGAAAGCCGCTGATAGTATCAAAGAAATCCCTGCCCGTGAGATCATCACATCGTTTGCAGGGCTACGCGCTAATTCGGGACAAGGTGATTTTATTATCAATGAAGCAGATGATTCACCGGGGTTTATTGATGTCCTGGGAATTGATTCCCCCGGACTGTCAAGCGCCCCTGCAATTGGTGAATATGCCGCCGCTTTAGTTCACAAAATAATGCCTGCTTTTGATAAAGAAAATTTCATTTCACATCGGGAAGGGATAAAGCGCGGTTGCGGTGAGGTTATTTGCCGTTGTGAAATGGTTACGCGAATGGAAATTACCGAGGCCATAAAGCGAACAGATAATCTATTTAAGAACCACGGCATAGTAAGCTTGGACAGCGTGAAGCGTCGTGTCCGTGCAGGAATGGGGCGATGTCAATCAGGTTTTTGTACTCCGCGCGTCGCAGAACTAATTGCTGATGAGTTGGGCATTGATAAAAGTAAAATACCTAAAGCGGGATACGGTTCAGAATTGTTGATATCTGATTAATGGAGAACAACTATATGAAAGCAGACCTTGCAATCATCGGCGGCGGACCTGCCGGATTAGCGGCCGCTGTCGCCGCTTACGACAAAGGAATCAGGAATATTGTAATAGTAGAGCGGGATAAGGAACTTGGCGGTATTTTGAATCAATGTATTCATCACGGTTTCGGTCTCCATTCATTTAAAGAGGAACTGACAGGGCCTGAGTATGCCTGCCGGTATATTGAGATGGTTAATGAAAGAAAGATTCCGTACCTGACATTGACTATGGTAGTCAATATATCGTCGTCAGGCAATCGGCATCACCTTACCATTATGCAGGAGCCGCAGGTACCGCCCGACGGCTTAAATGATTTGCATGAGCGTAAAATCGAAGCAAAGGCCGTAATCCTCGCAATGGGTTGCCGCGAGCGCCCGCGTGGTGCGCTTAACATTCCCGGTTTCCGCCCCGCAGGTATATTTAATGCCGGTTTAGCCCAACGCTTTGTAAATATCGAAGGGTATATGCCGGGGCGCAGTGTCGTGGTTTTGGGTTCCGGTGATATCGGGCTTATTATGGCAAGACGCATGAAACTGCAAGGTGCTGATGTCAAGATGGTCGTCGAAATAATGCCGTACTCAGGCGGGCTTACGCGAAATATCGTCCAGTGCCTTGATGATTTCGGTATTCCGCTCAAAATGAGCCACACTATTATTGATATCGACGGAAAAGACCGTTTGAAGGGTATCACCGTAGCGGCAGTAGATCAGGATTTAAAGCCGTTGTCAGATACGGCTGAATATGTCTCCTGCGATACTTTGCTTGTCTCCTGTGGTTTAATCCCTGAAAATGAATTAACGAAAGCCGCATTTGCCGATATTGATGAGGTTACAGGCGGTCCTGTGGTAAATGAAAAGTTAGAAACCACTGTCCGCGGTATATTTGCTTGCGGTAATGTTCTGCATGTGCATGACTTGGTCGATAATGTTTCGATTGAAGCAACTGCCGCAGGGAATGCCGCCGCTGATTATATTAATAACGGCAGTAGTGATTGGGGTATGGCGAAAAGACCGAAAATCCCGCCGAAAAACCGCTATACGCCGATTAAAGACCGTGATTTTGGAAGTCAGCTTATCTGTATTGGCTGTCCTGCGGGATGCTTATTAAAGGTCGAAAACTATTCTCCGCAAGATCCGCCTGAAACAATGAAAGTCACGGGTAATTCCTGCCCTGTCGGCGAGCAGTATGCACACAAGGAAATGACGGCGCCGACTCGCTTTTTGACCTCATTAATCCGCGTATCGGGCGGCGAAAGTAAAGTCGTATCCGTAAAAACTAATGCTGATATTCCCAAAGGGCAGATTTTTGCTTGTATGCATGAGATTAAAAATACGGTAGCTTCCGCTCCGATTTCGTTAGGTGATATTCTTATTAAGGATGTCGCGGGAACAGGTGCTGATATAGTGGCGACAACAAATGTTAAAAGTATTTTTTGATAACGGAGGGATAAAGATGATTATTTTTCGAACCGACGCCAATAAAAAAATTGCGACAGGACATATGATGCGATGCTTAACAATTGCTACTGAATGCCGCCGACGTGGTATAACGGTTTGTTTCGTTTTGGCGGATCAGGAATCCGAACGATTGCTCAGGAACATTTATCCTGACGGGGACGATTTTCGAATAGAAGTGCTTGGCACTGATTACGATGATACGGAATCAGAAATTGAATCATTTTCCGCTATCCTAATTGATGAAGAGCCTGCTTGTGTTCTCATTGATTCATATTTTGTTACGGCATCTTATCTTAAAGAAATAAGTCAATATGCGCGGATTTTCTACCTTGACGATATCGCTTCTTTTGATTATCCTGTTGATGTAATTATTAATTACGGAGTTGAGGCAAATAAAATTTATCCGCAAGAAGTGATGAATGCCGGGCAAAAGGAATATTTGCTTGGTCCCGAATATGCCCCCTTACGGGAGCAGTTTAAAAATCTTCCTTATCAGGTAAAGGAAAATGTCACGGATATTCTGATTACAACAGGCGGTACTGATGAAACCAATATAACCGAAAAAATTTTAATCGCATTAAATACGACCTTGACAGGTGATATAACATATCATGTCATATTCGGTTCACTGCACCCTCATCATGAACTTTTATTATCCGCCGGGAAACCGCGGATGATTGTATATGAAAATGTTTCTGATATGGCATCACTTATGCAAAAATGCGATCTGGCGATATCCGCGTCAGGTTCAACCCTATATGAATTATGCGCTGTCGGTGTTCCGACGATATGCTTTACGATAGCTGACAATCAAATATCTAATGCCGTCGGTTTATCGAAACATGAAGCCGTAGTTTATGCTGAGGATAATGATTTTGCGAAACATATCGGGGCGGTAAGCGCGGATTTTGCTTTAAGGCGGAAGTTATCTGCTAATATGCGAAAAATACTTGATGCTAAAGGCGCTTCGCGTATTGTCGATGCATTGTGTAAAGAATAGTTCAAAAATTACGTTACGATGCTGAGGTGACAATGAAAAAGCGGATTTATATTTGCCACACATTTTATCATGTTTATATTGCTTGCTTAAAGGAGCTAAAGCTAAACATAATGCCAAGTCCCGAAGCAACGATTTTGTTAAGCACGATGTCGAATGATTTCGGCGATATAAAAGAACGTCTTGGGAGTTCGGGGTTATTTGAGGCGGTTTTTGAGTATGATGAAAGACCTGAATCATTTTTTCCCGAGTTAAAAAAGTACCATACTGACCGGGGGAATTTACTTTTTAACATGATAAACCGCATCATTTTTACGAAAAAATTAGGCAAAGCCCAAATCCCATTTTTACCGATTGATTTTCGTAACTATGAAAACATATACGTTTTTTGTGACTCCGACCCGATTGGATATTATCTTAACTATGCGAAAATTTATTATCATGCTCTTGAAGACGGTCTGAATTGTCTTGAACATTATGATACCGCCCGTTTTGACAATCGCGGCAATTTCCGTTTGAAAGCATGGATGTCCGCCAAGAATTTGATTTTCATCCAAAATGGTTACGGGAAATACTGTTTGGATATGGAAGTAAATGATATCTCGGTTCTCAAATATCCTTGCGCTAAATATATCGAAATGCCGCGGGAAGAATTAGTTAAGGATCTTGATGAGCGGGCAAAAGGGATTCTTTTAGAAATCTTTGTTGCTGATATTGAAACTTTAAAAGCAAAGCTTGATTTAAGTGTAGCCAAAGTTTTAATACTATCCGAACCGTTGTGTGATTTAGAAACACGTAAAAGGATATTCAGTGATATCATTGACCAATACGGTCAATTGGATAAAAAGACCGCGATTATCATAAAACCTCATCCGCGCGACGAGATAGATTATATGAAGATTTTCCCCCGGCACATCGTTCTCGATGGAATGTTCCCAATGGAAATTTTGAATTATATCCCGAATCTATCTTTCGACCGAGTCGTTTCAGTTTTTACAGTACCCGACGCCATAAAATTCGCAAAAGAAATTATCTTCTTGGGCAAAGATTTCATGGATAAATACGAAGACCCGCTTATTCATCGTCAGAATGAGCAGATTAATTGATAGCGAAGGATTTCACGTTTATTATAGTAAAAACTGAGATTTCTTCCCTGCGGCTTTAGAATAACATAATATGTGAGGTGGCACAGATGAGCGCTCAGAAAATTTCAATTCGTTTTTTTGATAATGCCGAAGTACGAGCTGTTTGGGATGATGAAAATTCCAAATGGTGGTTTTCGGTTGTGGATATTGTTGCGATTTTAAGCCAAAGCACGAATCCTGCCAACTATTGGTACGTTTTGAAAAATCGCTTGAAAAAAGCCCAAAGCGAAATCCTTACAAATTGTAAGGGTTTCAAATTGCTTGCGCCTGACGGAAAGCGCCGCTTGTCAGATTGCTTAGACTACGACGGCATTATTGAACTTGCGAAGAATTTTCCAAGCAAAAAGGCAAACCGTTTTATCGAATGGTTCACTTATAGCGACGAAACCATTGATGGTAAAAGTAAATCCAAGGCATACTCCCTTTTCGACAGTTCACTGTTTGACACCTTAGAAGTCGGCACGGTCAAAGGGTTACAGCAGATCCACGGTTATTTATTCGGCGGGCTGTATGATTTTGCGGGACAAATAAGGAGCAAGAATATCGCCAAAGGCGGGTTTCAATTTGCGATGGCGCAGTATTTAACGGTTACGCTTAAAACCATAGAGATGATGCCGGAAAAATCCTTTGACGAGATTGCCGACAAATATGTGGAAATGAACGTCGCTCATCCATTCATGGAAGGTAACGGCAGAAGCACACGGATTTGGCTTGATATGATGCTGAAAAAAAACCTAAAACGTTGTGTTGACTGGAGCAAAATCGGCAAGAAGGATTATCTTGACGCAATGACAAAAAGCGTAGCCGCCCCTGAACGCATTAAAGAGTTACTGGAAACGGCGCTGACCGACAAAATAAACGACCGTGAAATGTTTATGAAAGGTGTGGATTACTCATATTATTACGAGGAGGAAGATGTCGTTATTTCTGATGATTAGGAGGAAGGTAATTATATTTACCCCAAAAATTCAATAGTAAAATTTTCATCAGATTACTGTTTCCTTTCCAAAAACTAATTTTAGTCGGCGTTTTACCTTTCTTTGGATAAGCGCGCGTAACGGGGACTTCGCATGTTTTGAGGTTTAACTGACCGGCTCTCGTTGATAAATAAGCCAACAATTCATATGTCATAAAAACATCACGGAGCGGTTTGACCAACGGATGGGTTAAGTACTTTCGTGAGTAAGCACGGTAAGCATTAGTGGTGTCGGTGAAACGCCTTCCCGCAGTTATACTGATAATCGGTGCATGAATTAAGCGGACGGAAAGATATCGTATCAGCGGGGTATTGATTGCCTTTCCCCCTTTGATAAAGCGTGACCCTTGAACGAAATCGCAACCTTTATCAAGCTTCTTTATGAATAACGGAACATCTTCAATGCTATCTTTATTATTGCCGTCAATCGTTATCACGCCTTCGTAACCGCGTTCAAGCGCGTACCATATCCCCATCCGCAACTGTGCCCCCTGCTTGCCGATACCGGTTTTGGTAAGTAAGGTATTAACACCCGGCGGTTTTAATGTTTCATCATTTGTGCTTCCGTCAACCGACCCGCCGTCACAAATGATAATATCACACAG
>JGI24695J34938_10001112_pt1 | contig 24271 bp, 23 predicted proteins | sample TergutCo191P3_FD_34938 | JGI IMG/M metagenome (IMG submission 34938)
CTGGGTCGGATAGTTAAATATATTTCGGCAAGAAAGTGGATATTATTACCGATTATTGATTAGCTAAAAGGGATCTTAGCTCAGCTGGGAGAGCACCTGCCTTACAAGCAGGGGGTCGCAGGTTCGAGCCCTGCAGGTCCCATTCTATAATGCCGCAGTGGCGGAACTGGCAGACGCACAGGACTTAAAATCCTGCGGGCTAATCACTCGTACCGGTTCGATTCCGGTCTGCGGCAGTAGGTGAAAGTAGTGGGAATCCTTGTAAATATGGGATTCCCGCTATTTTTTTATGTTCGCAAACGTGATTACACTTTTGATTTTTTGATTACACTTTGGGGATTTACTGACTTAGCGACCGTTCCAACTCTATCCGCTTATGTTCGTCTGAATATCGGGAAAAGCAATAATGCTTTACAAAAGTTTTAACGTCAGCGTGTCCGGCGAACTCCATAGCGTCCTTGATATTGATATTCGGATTATCAGCTATTTTTGTCAGGCACGTTTTTCTGACTTTGTGATTCCCTTTTTTTACGATATTCAGTTTACGGCAATATTTTTGATAGTACCAATCAATAGAATGGATTTGAACACGTTTATTGTCATGTTGGAAAATATACGATTCCGGCGAACAGTCATAGCCGTTTTTTATGTTTGATTCCCTTATCATGTCAAAAATCTCTAGCGCAGATTCTACAACGTATAATTTCCGATATCCATTTTCTGTTTTGGTATGGTCAACAACTGTAACTTGTAATTCCCATTCGTTATCAGCTGATATTTCATACTGTCTTTGTTCCATGCGTCTAATCATCAGATACGGTGCTTTTAAGTCTTTCCATTTTAGCGCGACGATTTCGCCAACTCTTAAGCCAAGTGAGAAGTTTAGCACGACTAGCAGACAGGCTGTTCGATGTGAACGATTATAAAAATCATCTAGTGCTAAGTCTTTGATTGCTTTTTCTTCTTCAATGCTAAAAACTTCTTCTTCATGCTCTTTTTTTTGCTCTGGACAAAAGAGGTTTTTATTGATTGTAAATCCTCTAAATGGGTTTTCGCTTAGTTTGTCTATGGATACCAGATAATCTAATGATTGCCGGATTATGACTTGCATATTATAATACTGCTTTTTCGTCATGCGGTTATCAATTATTTTTTCCCTTGCCCACGTCTTTAACTGTTGTTTTGTGAAATTGATTACAGGAATATCAATAATTGCATCTTTTAGGTAATGATTTCGCCATTCCAAATCAATATGTTTCATGTAGTTGCTATTATTTGTTTCTAGCCATTTTTCATTGAACCATATCGGATATAAAGTCCTCAAAGTGATTTCTTCAACTGCCGGATTGGCTTTTTGCTCCCTGTAATGCTTCACAATCGTTTTTTCTAAGTTGTCCAGAGTGCTTTTAGCAATTAGCTTTCTATCGCCTGTATCGCCGTGTAAATAGGTATACCAACGGTTATTTTTGCCTTGCCATATACTAAAATTATTGTTGTGCTGTTCAATGATTTCCTTTCGTTCCATATCATCTTTTATTTTCAGCACGTCCTCTACCGTTAGATTATTATATTCAAGAAGAAATTGCAAGATATTTTTATCTGAAAAGGGTTGATTGTCCATCGGCACAGACCCCCTTTTCAAAGGGCACATTATCATTATCAGAAATTTTTCTGAATTCGTTAATGCGTTGCAGATATTTTTCAACCGTGTATTCTGTTTCCGAGCCTTTATCAAATACAATAACCTTATTAATTCTTCTTAGAAAAGCTTTCCATGTTTTCGGATGCTCTTTTTGAATATCTGCATATTGACTAAATAAATCAACATTTGATACAAGGTATACATTTGTATAACAGGCAATACGGTCTGAATATCTGCAAGGTAAAGCGGTTGGATAGCCGTCTAAGTAAATGAGCATATCAGCGATTTTTAGCGAGCTTCTGAACTCCTCAAACATAATAACATCTTGCATTTGATACTGGTCAAAAGGGTGCTGATAATTTGTTACGCGAAAGACGTTGCCATAACCGTATCTTTCCATGACACTTCTGGTCTTACCGCTACCAGTTTCGCCGTGGATATATGTAGCCGTTAAATATCGGTACTCGTTTTTATATTTTTCGCTTAAAACGGTCTGCCTTACTTTGTCGATGCGCTCAATTTGATTTAAAAACTCTGGATTTTCTTCCAATATATCAAAGTTGCTATATCCATCTTTAATCAAATCATATAAATCTGCATAGTCATTTCTAGCTCCCTGACGTTCAACGGGTAATTCGCCCCATTCCTCATGGGTATCTTGTAAGTTAGTCTCTTGTTTTTTATCTTTCTCCCATTTTCCTTCCTTGAAGATATAATCACGATTTTCTTGTGACGTGCCTCTGGCAATTTCCAGATGAGCTATAGGTAATTTTTTCTTCAAGGTGCTAAAGCGGATAGCGGAAGAACAAACAATGTAAATGTGTGTATGATGCGTGCTGTTGCGCCCTATTTCGTCACTCATACACCAATATTCTAGTGACTTTAGTTCCTCTAATAAAATTTTTATGTTAGAGTGGGATAAGTCTCTTTGTAAAGGATTATTAATAGTGATTTGCCATTTACGTGCTTGCTTATCCATATTTCTTATAGGTTTCCTCCTTTGAAAGTTTATTTGGGGAGCTACACTCCCCAAGCCCCTAGTTTACAATATTCAAGAATAAATTAGTGATTTTATTCTTAAATATCGTCATTAATAATTGCGACATGCGACAGAAGTTGTCTAGGGTAATACTGCCTAGACAACTTGCCCGCCCTTTGCGCCTTACGGCGCAGGGAGGGCAAATCAAGTCAATTTACTGCTTTTTTGATAGTATCATGTAACTTATCTGTGTCCGATATCTTGGGAACGATTACCTTTTGGAGGTTCGCGCCGTTTGTAAGTAGATACCCTGTCCCCTGTTTTCTGTCTGGTTTTATTTCGTTTTTATAATCCCGAAACAACATTTCCTTGCTTTCATTGGAGATATTCCCCAAACTTATTATAAGGCTAAAGTTATCGCGTGCGGTTGAAAAATACTGTGCATCGCTTCTTTGCTGGCTACAAATAATATTTATTCGATAAGCCCTGCTCATCATTAACATATTTGATAGCTTTTTCTTTTCTTCCTCTGCCGTCTTTTTTTCCAGATGGTTCAAATAAGATGCCCATTCGTCAAAATATAGAACGAGCATATTTCGGCTATCATCTTCACCTTGTAGCCTTGCTATGAAGTGGTTATAGAATTGATTTAAACCATCCATACAATCATTGTATCTGAAAAAATATTTACAATCGTGAAAACGTGAGAAATCAAACCCTTTGAAATCGCAAATATATATTTCTGGATTTTTCTCATATAAGGCTATTTTAGCTAAAAAAAGTTTTGCGAAGTATGTTTTTCCAGAATCGGTTGGGCCGCTGATTATTGCGTGGGGAGCAGTTTCCGGCTCCCATACACAATATTCGTTGATACCATACTGGTTCAAATCTTCATTCAACAGTATAGGTATGCCCATAATCAAAAATCCTCATCTTGGGGTCTGGTGCGTAATTGTTCAGCTTGTTGAACCAGATGCGCAGACGTTGCTTTTCTGATAAATTTACAGTAATCACCGTCATCTGCAAGTGCAACGTAAATCGTAATATAAGCAGAATTATCCTTGATTTCGAAAATATTCAGCATAGGAATAAATTGCCCATCATGTAGATGATAATCTTTTGCTAGTCCGTAAAAGGATTTTGTTTCTAACCGCTTATTTATTTCAATTTGCATTATTTCTTTAATTTTATTGCAATAATCTCTATCAGTCTTTAGAGGATAAGCAAGGTAGGCATAAAGAATAAAGTTTGACTTTCTGGTTGTGTGTATAGGCGCATCTAATTCAAATTCTTGAATAGGTTTCTTCAAATGTAATATATCACTTAAATGTGATACAACATCAAATATATGTGTGCGAAGAATCCTATAATTGCGCTCCAATTGGTCGGCGTCTACTTCTTCTTGTAATAATCTTTTAGCTTCAATCTGTGCCTCTCGGATCTCTCTCTTTTCCTGATAATGTTGCTTGATTAGAATTATTGCAACTACAGAGCCGCCGCCGACAAGGAAAATCAATTCAATATTTTCTACGATAAATGAAATAATATTTCCTACAATGATAACAATAATTATAAATACGGCTAGAATTGATATTCCCATGAGGAATGCTAGTGCAATGGCTTGAAGATATTTTCCATTGTCAAATGCTTCTAAAAACTTTCCTTTTAATTTGCTAATTAGATTATTCTTATCATTTTTCATTAATTGACCACCTCAACACTTTCCGCGCTTGCGCTTAGAATATAAATACCTGCATCGTTACGATAGAAGCGACCTGCTAAGCCCTTAAATTTAACTTTAATTGCGCCGTTTTTTTGGGCTAACTGCTCTTTTGTAATTAGGGGATTGCCTTTTACCTTAACAGTAATTTTTTCAAAGCCGTTATTAGGCAAAACCACATCATATTTATAGTGGTCAATCTCATCGGTTGCCTTTCCGTCAACATACCTCTTGCCAGGTCTTACTGCCGTGACAATAACCGTACCATCTACAGATGAACCAATAATTTGAATATCGTTTACTATAATTTTATTTAACATTTTTTTTGTACCTCCTATTGGTATTATTTTTGTTTGTTGTTTTTGGGTTTCTGGACGTTTTACTTGAATCCGATGATATACGGATACTAACGGAGTAACTCGGTGATTTCCCATTTCCCTTTCTTTTTTTTTCGGTCAGCACTTATTATTGATTGTAATACCCTTAACTCAGAATTTGTCATACTTGTACCTCTTTCTTTACTTCACCTATCCGGTGGGCAGTCGTAGGCATTTGAACAAAATAAAAATCATGCCTACATCATCACTTTTTGAATCGCTTGATATTTAACATAAATATCAAAAGTAAGCTTCTAAAGTGGTGAATGACAGCATGAATCTGCATTTACACTTATAAAGTATATTTTATCGGTAATCTCATAATCGAGCTTCACAGAGTAATTACTAATTATTTAGTAATCAGAATATCAGTATGATAACCATAAATAACGAAAAACTAATTAATCAACCTCCTTACCAATTATTTTGTTACTAAAATAATAGTATCATAATAATCAACTTGATTACAATAATATTTGAATTAAGTGTTTATTAATTTGCTAAATTTTCTATAAACAGAGATTAGCAGTTTTGCTAGGCGTATAAACCATTGTAAAAATCATAATAAAAACGCAATCTTAATATATTAGGGAGCGTTAAATTATGATTGATGTTGAATTTAAGTTAATTGGTGAGAGAATAAGACATTTAAGAAACAGACAAAATATAACCATTGAGGAATTATCTCATAGAACCGAAATTGATTATAGCTATTTAGCCAAGATGGAAAAAGGGAAAGTTAATTTTACAATGAAAAAGCTGTTGCGGCTTTCAAAGGAATTTAATATTGATTTAAAGGATTTCTTTAATTTTGGTGACATGAAAGATAAGGAACATTTTATAAGTGAAATAAAAAGTATACTTGATAACGTTGCTTATGATGATTTATTTGAAATACATAGTAATCTGGTTGGTAAATATCCGAGTGATAAATAAATTATTCCGTTTAGAGTAACCTCTATTTTATATTTGTGGGGTTATTTTTTTTGTCGCAAAATTAAAAAAAGGGCATAGACATAAAAATTATTGTGTGATATTTTATAAATATAGGCATATAAGCCTAATTAGATTTGTGGAGGATAAAACTTATGAAAACCTTTCTTAGAAGTCACAAAAAGAATTTTATTGCTATTTTTATTCTAACTTTTGTAATAACAACTTATTCTTTCGTCAGTTATGGGATGGCAACAAGTAGTGAGATTGATATTGCATCTACAAATACCATCAGTTCAGGCAATACCGAAGAAAAGAATATTATTGAATCTTTAGGCGGAGCATTCGCACCGTATATCGCGATATGCCAAAGTCCGCTTATTGCCTTGACTGCTTTATCGGGATTTGGTTCTTTAATTAATGAGATTGACAATCCAGATTCGATGCTTAATTCTTCAAGGAATGCGTCAAGGAATGATTTTTTACCTTTTAATTCCAGCGTTGATTCTGGCTATTATCAATATACAGATAATCTGTTTGACATACTAAGAAATGCACCATTAGCAGACACATTAAAAGATATGCCACTTGCAAACCCCTTTATCTTTTTTGTTTTGGCAGGAATATTATTTGTTAAATTCGCTTTAAGTGTTCTTAAAAGTTCCAAAGTGCTTTGTGATGCAACGCTTGGTCAGCTTGAAAATTGGGTAGGAATTGCCATTTCTACTTTAGGTGTTTTTTTGATAGTGCCCGATATACCAGTACAGGCAGCAGAATTGACAGCATCAAATCCAAACGGCATTTTATTATTTGCTTCGCCACTAACGAATAGCAGCATATTTGTGTATCTATTATCTAATATTATTTCATTTATTCTTGCCGCATTGTCGTTTATCATTTATATCACTATGAAAACGATTATATTTGCTCTTGATATTTTGGCTTTTCTTTTTTCTCGCGTACCTGGAATGCAAGCATATTTCACTACTGCAAAGCACTTTATTATTGGTATCTTCACAGTAGCGGCGGTCGCAAGTCCTACTAGAATGGCATTTTTTGGAATCGTAATTTTGCTTATTGCATTTTATTTATTTGAAAGAACGCGTCGGCTTGAACTCTATTATCGCAAAATATACATAATTCCGTTTTATAATGCAATTTTCAGAAGAAAACTTACTATTCCTATTGTTCCCGATAATATACCGAAAAGTGTTGAAAAAGAGTTTAATGAGCTAGAAGTCTGTTTAGAAGCGTTTATGATGAACAAGAAAAATGGTTTTTATAAAAGAGAACTATGTTACTTTATTCGAGATAATGATATAAATTATGTATTTAAAAAAAGGCTTTTTAAAAAAATGATTAAAATTGAATTGGACATGGAACCATATGTAGAAAAATGTTTTAGATTTATGAGGATTTTTACAGATGAAAATCTGCATATTTCACAAAGAAAAATTTCTCTTGTCATAAGGCGCGAACATAACAAGAATATTCCAGAGCTTGTTGAGACGGCTGATTTGATTGATTATAACGAGCTTGTTGAGGAAAGGAAACGAGAAAAAGCAGCAGAAAAAGCACTTGCAAAAGCAGAGCAGAAACGATTAAAAGATGAAGCAATAGCAGAAAAGAAACGGCTAAAAGAAGAAGCAAAAGCAGAAAAAACTAATATGGGCGATACAGCTAAATCTTTGTTTGGTAAATTGCCAATACTATAATAATTTTGTGATTACACTTGTGATTACACTTACAGAGGACGAGCTGAAAAAGCTCCTTTCTATGCGGTTTTTAAAATCAGCTTTCCGTTCGATTCCGGTCTGCGGCAGTAGGTGAAAATGGTGGGAATCCTTGTAAATAAAGGATTCCCGCTATTTTTTATTTCGTGAAATTCTGCTCCCTTTGCTCCCCTCTATGATTTTGTCGCATTCTCTGGTATATTTCTTTAGTCGGCGGTTAAAACTGTCAGAGGACATCATGTGACCATCCAGCTGAAAGAGATATTCACTATCAGGGTTTATCTCGATTGCCTTGTTGATGATGGTAATAGCTTCATCAGTTAGATATTGTTTACGATATCCCATTGATGTATTGCCCTTCATCTTGTCGGATACTACAGTTTCCCTTGGCGAAAAGGTTAAATCGTCATTCAAGGTACGCTCAATTAATGCTTGGCTTTGAAGATAAACCGTCCGTTTTTCTAGGTTGATATCTGATTTCTTAATTACCTTGATTTCGCCTACTCTGGCAAACATATAGAAAAATAATTGGATTGCCAAACTGTAAGGTTCTGCTATATCTTTTAGATGTGTAAGCAATGTTTTAACATCTTACTGTGTAAAAACATTATCCATTTGATTCTTGACCGGTTTATAAACAAACTGCTGGAAATTTACGTCAGATACCGGATTATGGATAATCATTTCTTCTTCGATAGCATAAGCCATTATTCCATTTAATACGGAGCGTACATTGCTAATCCGTTTGTGAGATATATTTCGGTCTTTGGTGACTGAACGGAAAAAGCGCGTTAGCATAACTGGTGTTAATTCATTTATCGGCGTTTTCGCTATTTCGATTCCCCTGATAAACTTATTCCAATCCATTGTATTTTCATAGATTGTTTTGTGCTTGGCAGAGGTAAAGTCACGGCGGTAGATTAACCAATCTTCATAAACTTTTTCTAATGATTTAACCGCTTTTGTTCTCATCAATATAGAATTTCACTATTAAATTTTCTAGGTTCGCTTTTTCTCTACTTTTAACAGAACGTCGGTTTCGGGGTCTGGTATTATCCAGTAGATATGACCGCCATACATTTTCAGAGGTAGAGAAAAAGATTTTAAATTTGTGTTCCTCAAGGATTTGATTTTTTGCCATGCTAATCACACCATTGAGGGTGTTGTCTGATAAATCCATATTAGCATAGTTAGCAAATCAATCAATTCACTTTTGGCGGTTATCGGCATAGTTTTTATCAACCTCTATTGATATTTAGCTTATAAGCTAATTTCATTTATCGCTTTTACCTTTCGTTCCAGTATTGTCCTTTCCGGCTCTTTTATTTCCGGCGGTTTACGCATAATATCTTCAATGACTGCCATTAATCGCTTAGGAGAACGGCGCATGGCGGTAATGAATTTTTCAAACCAATTTAAATGCTCTCTGAGTGTGGGTTGCTTTTTGATTTCAGCGTCAAGCTTTTTTCTTAGTTCGTCACGTTCGCCCTCAGCAGTTTTAAGCTTCCGTTTTAGTTCGGAAGTTTTATTCTCGATGGTCACACCTTTTCGAGCAAGTGCTTTAAGTTTAGTCATTTCGTCGGTGGTTACTGTAACGCCACCAAGGAGAGCGGGTTTTCCGATAGCGTTAATCTCCTCAATGGTTGCTATTGCTTTGGTTTTGACACCGATTTTATTTTGCACTGCGTTTAAACGCTCTTGTGATTTTTCGATCTTTTGCTCAATAATAGTAGCGGTTTTCTCTTTTTCTTTGACCTCATCAGCGAGAGCGGCGGCTCGCTCTTTTTCCAGTTTCGTTTTATATTCAATAACGCTTAAATGATCAGTGGTACTGCCGCGCTCACCACGTTCAAAATCGGTGTATCCCGCCGCTCTCATGTGTTCATAGAAGCGGTCTTGAAGAAGCGAATAGCTGTTGACCCAATGATTTTGCTCATTTTTAAATCGTGGCCATTTTTTTGAATGGCTCACTTGCTTAATCGTTTCCTTAACCGTACCAACGAGAGAAGGGTCTTTGCACCTTTTCGACCATCTAACTTCTTTATCCACTACTGGAATATAAACAACGTGTAAATGATAATGGAATACATCATAGCCAAGCTGTTCGGACAGAGAAGAATTGCGCTCATCGGCATGAAGCGTTGCTGATAAGATATATTCCTCGTCACCAGCTTCTTTAACGGCTAGTTTATACGCTTCGGCGTAAAAATCTTTTGCGTAGTCATAACCACCGTTGTTTTCAAAATATTCGCTATTCACATCAAAGACCAGTTCGTCAAAAACTTTTGCATCCGGCTTCAACCCACGCAAGCTGATTATTCCGTCATCAAGCATACGATTAACTGTCTGTTCGTAACCATCGCAGGATTTGAAATGAACATTAAACTCCGACCGCTCCGATAAAATATCACCATTACCGTAGCTTTCGTTCATTCTTTCATTGTGCCGTTCACGAATGTTGAAATTATTTTTCGGATATGCTTGATTACGGACAACACTTCTGTTAATTTTCACGGTTTAACCTCCTTAAGGATATGATACTCGAAAAAAACGCAATTTTTCGTATATCTCAAAATTAGGATTTCACGAAAAAAATCACGATTTTCCCGAATATGAAAAATGGCGATTTTTGTGGTATAATATTGATATAGCTGTTTTTCTTTTACAAATTAATTGATAGGTGATTTCTTTGAAGATAAGACTGACCTTACAAGAAAAACTGCGTGACCTGCGCTAAGAAAAGAAAATGACATTATCAGATTTAGCGAGTGAAACGGGCATCCCCTTGTCAACTTTGCAAAGAGCAGAGGGTCAAGGAAGATGTACGTGTTGGCTATCAGGATATTGCCGCACTCGCTAAATTTTATGATGTGTCTGCCGATTATCTTTTTGGGCTTACTGATAACCGACAGTATCGTCATATTGAAATTGACAATCTTAATTTATCTGATGCCGCTATTGAAATTTTGAAAGGTGAAAAACTAAACAATCGTTTGCTGTGTGAGCTGATTACACATCCGGATTTTCCATCACTAATGAACGCTTTAGAAATTTACATTGACAGAAAAATGTTGCCGCAGATAAACACGATGAATGCCATCCATAAACTTGCCGAAAATACCCTCAAGAGTAATTACGAAGTTGCAGAAAATGATGAGATTATTTCATTACTACAAGAAACTGTAATTAATGAGGATGAATATCTGCGTTATCGTATTTCAGAGCGATTTAATTCTATAATGAAAAGTATGTTTTATGCTCATAAAAAAGATGCTCTGCCAGATGAGCAATTGAGTGCTTTAAAAGATATGGAACAGGCTTTTCGAGATTATCCGGCGAGGAAAGAGCAAGAGGAAAAAGCTATGTGGAAGATGAATCTTTTTGCCAAGCAAGTTGGTCTTAATATTAATGAACTTGATAATGAAGAAATTGAGATTTTGATGAAAGCGTTACGGAAATCTGGAGCTTATAAACAGGGTCGGCAGCAAGGCGGGAAGCGGAAATAATTTGGTTGTTGAGATTACGATTATGCGCTATAATAAGTCGAGCAAAATGTTTAATGATAAGCCTTACATATGAAGAAAAAGTATTATCATATACTCTGGAATGAGAGTATATGACCCACTCTGACACTTTGGCTACGCCGAAAGTGCCTCGTGGGTTCTTCGAGGGCTGTGTCGCCTATAAGCGGATTACGAAATTGCGCGAATCGTTTACTATTTCTGTGCTTGCAGTTACTATAAATCATTAAACTAATTAACCTTAATGCCTTGTATATTATGTAAGAGAGTAAAAAAGGAACAAGAGTTCTCGATGATATTTACTTTCCTATAATTTTATAATATAATAACAGTAACCGCAGATAAATAATTTGAACGGAGAAATCATTAATGAAAGTTATTAACTTTGATTCTGAAAAAAGTAAAAAAGCGTTTACTGTAGTTTCTTTGTTTGCTGGCGCAGGTGGTTTAGATATAGGATTTAAAAATAAAGGCTTTAATATAATCTGGGCAAATGATATAGATAAAGATGCATGTGCAACACATAGAAAATGGTCAGACGCAAAGGTCGTGCATGGTGATGTTAGCAAAATCAATTTAGAGGGTATTCCATCTTCGGATATAATTACAGGCGGATTCCCGTGTCAAGGGTTTTCTTTAGCCGGACCTAGGAAAATTGATGATAAAAGAAATGCTTTATATAAATATTTTGTTGAGTTAGTTGAAAAACAAAAACCCTATATATTTATTGCTGAAAATGTTAAAGGAATACTCACATTAGGTGATGGATGTATTCTCGAAGCAATCATTGAAGATTTTTCACAGAGAGGGTATAATGTATTCCCAACATTAGTAAATGCGGCAGATTATGGAGTACCACAAGATAGATGGCGCGTAATTATGATGGGCATAAGAAAAGATTTAGGAATTACCAGTTATATATTCCCTAAGCCATTTCCCAAAAGGGTTAGTATAAAAGAGGCACTTCGAAACATACCAGAGCCAGGGGTAACAGATGTTTGCCAAGCAGGATTTTCGTCTCGCTATATGAGTCGCAATAGAAAACGCGACTGGAATCAAGTATCATACACAATTCCAGCAATGAGTAAACAAGTTATGCTTCATCCGTCTTCGCCTAATATGATTAAAATTAGTGATGATCTATGGGAATTTGGCAAAGAGGGTATGACTAGGCGGTTAAGTTGGCAGGAAGCAGCAGCTATTCAGACTTTTCCGCCCGATATGATATTTGAAGGAAATTTAACAAGTAAGTATAAGCAAATTGGAAACGCAGTACCTGTTAAATTAGCTGAGGTTATTGCAGAAGATGTTATGCTAATTCTAAATAAATATGTCGTTATCGAAGGACAATTAAAGGTAGGTACATAATATATGGCTATTCAAACACAAAGAGGAAAAGCTTTTGAATATGCATGTTTAAAGGCTATCTATGATTGTTTAATATTAAACCAAGAAGTAATTATTGAAGAAACAGATGCATACAAAACAGCCAAGAGATTTTATGAAAGTTTAGATAAAACATTAACGGAAAAGATGGATTGTGGAGCAAAAGCCGCTATAAAAATTATTAGAAGACTAGAGCCATTGTTAGAGAATTCTGATGACAATTCACCATTGTTTTTGATAATCCAAGAGGATTCTATGGGAATGTCAGGCGATGTTAGAGATGTCATTTGTATACGAAAGCAAAATGGATGGAACATTGGCCTATCATGTAAACACAATCATACAGCGGTTAAACATTCACGGCTTTCTCAAACAATAGATTTCGGTGAAAAATGGTTCGGAAAAAATTGTTCACCAGCTTATTTCTTATCAATTGACCCTGTTTTCAAAAGATTGCTTGCTTATAAAAATATGCTAATGAAATGGGAAGAGGTACAAGATAAAGAAGATGTGGTTTATGTTCCGTTGTTGAACGAATTTACCAATGAATTAATGAGGTTAGATAAGCAGTATCCCGAAGAAATACCGGGAGAATTAGTGCGTTACCTTTTGGGCAGAAATGATTTTTATAAAGTGATTACGAATGATTCTAAGAAAATCACAACAATTCAAGCATTTAATATATCTGGAACATTAAATCGGGCATCAAAGTTAGTTAAACCTATTCATAAGATACAGCAACTTGCTTTACCAACGAAGTTCTATAATATAAGCTATAAGAAAAATTCTGGTAATACAATTATTGTTACATGTGATGGTGGGTGGTCTTTTTCATTTCGAATACATAATGCAAGTAAATCAGTTGAACCATCACTAAAATTTGATGTTCAAATAACAGGAATGCCACCTGAGCTTCATACACAAATTGAACCATGGGAATAGCCATTTCAAAGGATATATTAGACATGGGAAAATATCCACGAACTGACGATTTGAAACGTAAGCATACGATGAGGCGAATCAAAAGTAAAAATACATCAATTGAGGTTAAGTTACAAAAAGCTCTTTGGCATTCGGGTATTAGATATAGAAAAAATTACTCGAAGCTACCGGGCAAACCTGATATTGCAATAACAAAATATAAAATTGCTATATTCTGTGACGGAGAATTTTGGCACGGCAAAGATTGGGAAATTAAGAAAAATAAAATTCAAAGTAATAGGGATTATTGGATTCCAAAAATTGAACGTACTATGAAAAGGGATGCTGAAGCAAATATAACTTTGTCAGATATGGGATGGACAGTAATAAGACTTTGGGGGAATGATATAAATAAAGATTTAGAAGGTTGTATTAAGAAAATAAACGAATCAATTAATATAATTTGTGAAAATAAAGCAAGAGGTAAAATGAATCATAATAATATTGAAATATATAAAGGAGTTGATATACAAGGTAATATTTTGAAAGTTGCGGAAAATCAATCAGTATATAAAATTGATAAATAGAATTAAAGTAAATTAAACCAGAATGACTCTATTTGTTGTTAACATAAACATAGCAATATCTAAGTGAGTAAATTTAATTTTATCATACATTGCGTGAGAGCATTTGTTGGTTTTTATAAATGTTTTAATTGGATTTGGGATAAAGATAACAAACTGAAAGTTGCTTAAAGTTATAATAATTACTTATTGAGGAGAAGATTAATTTGAAAATTAAAGTCATTCAAGTCACGAATTATAGAAAAATTCGTGACATTAAGATTAACATGGAAAAGAACATAACAATTATTGCAGGAGCTAATAATAGCGGTAAAACTTCACTTGTTGAATTATTTAATTCTATTTTCAGCAAAGGGAAAAGCAAAATTAAGTTAGGTAGTGATGATCTTTCTGCTATTTATTGTCAAGAGTGGTGTAATAATATTTATCCTGAGATTTATAATATTTTTACTTCGGGGAAAACAAAAGGGGAAACAATATCAGAAATGTTGGAACTCATTTTTTCTTCTCAAACACCAGATAAGGCAATAATTATGCCGCCGATAGAAGTTAAAATTCAGATTGAGTATAATGAAAAATTAGATGATCTAAGAAATTTTGCTGACTATATCATGGAATTTGATCCGAACAATACATGTTTTTATTTTATTTATCGTTACGCAATAAGTGCAAATCTCTTTAGCAAGAATATAAATGTTGATTACGAAAAGTTTTCTGTGCGATTTAATAAATTAGTTAGTACTAAAGGTGATAACAAAGATGCTATTCGAGTAATTAAAGAAATGCTTGTAGCACTTTATGCTAATTCATCAGAAGAAATTGCTTTTTATTCTGATAGCTCATATGAAAATATTATGCCAATGGATATCTCATCTTTTAAAGACCTTTTTAATTACCATAATATTATGGCTGGTCGCAATCTTGATGACGAAAATTCGGATAGGACAAGAATTTTAAGTAAAAGCATGATAGAAATTGCTAGCCGAGACGAGGGGTGGAATGAGTTGATACGTGATCTTCCTGATCAAATTATTCAACCAATTCAAGATGCAAAGATTCAAGAAAAAGTGCGAACTGTATCTCTCGATACATTGAGCGAAACCATGGATAAAATTTCGAAAACAAGCGGTGGCCATATAGGTAATATAGTAATAGATATGAATGTGACAGAAGATGCTATACATACCTTGTTGAAGAATATAACATGTGCAAAATATCAAGCAGAGGAGCATTACTTGAGAGAATCCTCGCAAGGATTAGGATATAGCAATCTTATTTATATACATCTTCAATTAGAAAAATTTAAAAAATCGATAGATCCTATGATTGTTAACTTTTTTGTAGTTGAAGAACCAGAGGTTCATATGCATCCCCAGATGCAAAATGTTTTTGCAAAATACTTATTTAATTATTACGATAATGAGAGTGCAATCCAAGGCTTATTGACAACGCATTCACATGAGGTCGTGCGTACTGCAAAGATTTTTCAGTTACGAGTATTAAGGCAAGCCAATCCTTTCCAATGTAATTTGTTTGATTTACGAGAGTTTCAAAATTCTATTAAAACAGATAAGGATTTATTAGAATTTTATGATTGGTTTTATTCTATTAATTTCCCCGATCTTATATTTGCTGATAGGATTGTTATGTATGAAGGTGATACAGAACGGATGTATATAAAAAGCATACTGTGTTTAGATGACTTTGAGGCATTAAGAAACCAATATATATCTTTTGTTCAAGTTGGTGGCGCTTATGCGTATAATTATAGGCCTATTATTGATTTTTTATGTATAAAAACCGTTTTGATAACAGATTTAGATTATGATAAAGTTTCTAGCAATAATAAGGAAATTTTAGAATCTTATAGCACGAATACTACGATTAATAAATTTGCTGAAACATCTATAGGGAATAAGAAGCCAACAGTCAAAACATTATATGAGTGGCAAGCAAAAACCATGCCAATAGTTATTGGTAATATTTGCCTTTCGTTCCAAGGTGAGTCTGATGGTTTTTCTCGAACACTTGAAGGAGCAATGCTTGCTACAAGTCACGGAATTTCAGTACTTGAGATGAAATCAAAAGACGAGTGGAAAGAATATCGTAAAGAAAGTAAATTAAAATTTACGATCCCTGAGGAGGGAGAAGAATTTTGCATTAATACTATTGTTTTGCATACATCACATAATAAAACAGATTTTATGTATTCAGTCATTATAAATAATTTGGTAGATTCTATGTTGCCAGCTTATATAAAGGAGGCACTTTTATGGCTGAAACAACAATGAATTATTTTTTGATTAATGCTCCTGCTGGGAGTGGAAAAACTACTCAAATAAAAGCGATGATTCAAAAGTTTATTTTAGAAGATCAAAAGAATAATATCCTTTGCATTACATATACAAATCGTGCGGCTGAAGAATTATCAAAGGACATCATTTCAGATAATGTTTTTATAGGAACTATTCATTCATTTCTCCATAAATTTATGAAGAATTATTTTTCTCATAATGAAATTATAAATCTATATTTTGAAATATATGGAGATAAGATAAAAGAGCGCATTAGTAATATTGATAAACAAGAAAATATAGTTGCTAGTAATGATAGATACATTGAAAAATACGGCAGTCTAAGCTATGAAATAGTAAGTGAAAATATTAAGTCCGTTTCATATAATGAATCGCCATTCAATTCTTTATACTATGGTGGTTTGTCACATGATGATCTAATAAGTTTTTCAAAATGTATTTTTGATAGATTTTTAATTATTCAAAAAAGAATTGCTTTTAAATATCAGTTCATTTTCATAGATGAATATCAGGATACTATGGCGGATGTCTTGAAAATATTCTATGAATGTATTGCAAAAACAAACACAAGGCTATATTTGTATGGCGATAGAATGCAGCAGATTTATGATAATTATGATGGGACGTTTGAAGAGCAATTTAAAGCTTTTGATAATAAGCAAGCTTTAACTATTAATTATCGTTCCACTACCGATATAGTAAATATTTTGAATAAAATATATAATAATTCGTCATTTATACAAGATAACTCATCAGAAATGAAAAAGGTTAGTGCGAATTATCGTCCGCGAATTATCATTACTAGTGACATTGAATCATCTATAAATGAGATAAAAGCAACTAATCCAGATATTATGACATTGTATTTATTAAATAGGCAACGATTCTCTGACATTGGTGCGCTTAGTCTATATAAAGCATTTGAAGGTATGGAAAAGTATGGCTATGGTAGAACCTATACTGTTGTAAATATATTAACGACAGCTTATATTGATAACCCCGATCCTTTAATGAAATTAATGTTCTGTATAATGTATCTAGTAGATTGTTATCAGGCTAGAAAATATGGTTTGATTGTCCAAACTTTAAAGGCGTATAAAATGTTCTGTAGTGATGTATGGCAAATAAGAAGTCATGGTGAAAAACAAAAATTGATAGATAATCTAAAAAATTTATTTAATGTTTTAAAAAGTGATTCGGCAGTTATAGGTGATTTGCTTAATAAACTTGATGAATTGTTTTTTATAGATAAAACATTTTTAGATGGTATTCTATCTGATGATGAGAATCAAAATGCTTTGAAGGTACCGCTTATTGAATTAAGGCGATTAACAGAATACTTGAGTAATCCTAAAATATCAACCCAACATGGTGTTAAAGGGGAGAGTCATAATAGTGTTATTTTTGTAGCTGATGATAGTACAAGAAGTCCGATAGTTCATATGTATAAATTTTTTGAAATGTGGGGGCATTTATCAATATCTTTAGAAACATTCAATCAATTTTATTATTCTTATGCAAATGAGTTATTAGACTTATGGGCATCAATTAAAATTAATAATAATGACTTAAATAAAGATTCTTATTCAGAATATAGTGAGATTATTTACAAAAAACTACTTTTTATAACAGAAAAATTTTCGAACGATTCATATTTCAAATTTCTTTGTAAAGAGAATTATGATAAATATTTTAACAAGCCTGGAGTGACTAATGCAAAAAATTGTCTTAAAGAAAGCACAGTTTTAGGTGTGCTTAGTGCTTACAAATTATTTTATGTTGGCTGTTCTAGAGCAAGAAGAAATCTAACCATTATTATAGATAGTTTAAAATTAAAGGGTGATGTTAATATTCATAAGAAAAAATTTATTGAAATTGGATTTGAAGTAATTGATGCAAACTTTAGCGAGCATTAATTAAAACTATTGCTCCCCTTTTTGCTCCCCTTCTTTCAAACAACACCCCCAATGCCTTTCTTTGCTGGATTTTTTGATATTAAAAATGGTTCGATTCCGGTCTGCGGCAGTAGGTGAAAGTAGTGGGAATCCTTGTAAATACGATGTAAATACGGGATTCTCGCTATTTTTTATTTGCCGAAAAGTGCATGTATTTGCATGTACTCCGCATAAATGCGGCTTAATCCAGTGCCGATGACATGATTTGGCTTGTTTCTTCAATCGGTTTAACTTGTCGTAAGTAGTGAATTGTCATAGCTACGGTGGTGTGCCTAAAAGCCTTTGTAGCGAGGTTAAGGGCATTCCACTGGCATAAAGCATAGATGCAACCGTAAATCTTATTTTGTGGCTTGAACGGCTTTGAATACCAATTTCACAACAATATTTGCTTAACCGCTCATTAAACTTCTCGCCAGAGTAATTGATGCCCATCAAGCATAAAGATGTACTTTCCCTCTGGATTTACTTTTTTGACCTTTTCCAGAATTAGTTTTGCTTTTTGCGTAAGTGGCTGATAACGGAAACCATCATTTGTACGTCCTTTGACATGATTTACATTTACATACTCTTTTGGCTCAAAACTCAAATCATTATTCATGGTGTAATTGGTCAGTCTTTGAGATTGCACATGAAATGTAGTCACCTTCGATGTCCGTCATAAACCGACCTTGCTCGTCTTTGAAGCGCGGCCATTTTTTTGCATGGCGGACTTGTTTAATAGTTTCCTTGATCGTACCAACGAGATTAGGGTCTTTGCACCGCTTTGACCATTTGATTTCCTTATCAACAACAGGGATATATATGACGTGGAGATGATAGTGGAATATATCATGTCCATATTGTTCAGATAAAGCTTTATTGCGTTCGTCAGCATGAAGTACCGCCGATATGATATATTCTTCGCCGCCGGCTTCGTTGATTGCCAACTGGTACGCTTCGGCAAAGAACTCTTTAGCGTAATCGTAGCCGCCATGATTCTCAAAATATGCGCTGTTATATCAAAGACAAATTCATCAAAAAACTTTGCATCAGGTTTCAAGCCGCGTAAACTGAACGCGCTTTATCATTTCCGTTATTGTCAATGCTTGCCGGAATAATTTATAAATATTTAAAGTGCAATGTTTTTGCAATAGCATACATAAAATCCATATTATCAATATCATAGATAAAATGTAAATTCGCTGATGCTGAATTATCATCATTAAATAGTGTGAAATTTATTTCATTATTATTACCATAAAAAACATAACCATTTTTATTATTAATAAAGGTGAAATCTTTAGTTATCGGATAGATATTTTTCATAAAATTAAAGTAATCAGTGTGTCCAAATGCTGAGATATCATGATTACCGTATGCGGTAATTCTAAATTTATTATTTGAAGACCAAACAATAAATCCATCTCCATTGTCTGATACATCATGATCGACATTCCAATCAGCCGGTACTTGAATTGAAAAACTAAATCTAGCATTAGTGATGATCATTTTGTGTACAGAGTAAATATTCTTCAATCGACTTATTGAAAATTTAGCCCCTTCCCTAATTTTCCTATGAAGGAAAAAATCTTTATTCCATTCATGGTTTCCTTTTTCTGAATAACTATAGGGCGTTATAGTAGCATCATAATTAATAGCATTATATTCACCATAGATAAATGTAAACTTAGAATAATTATCAAATATTCCACCACCACATGTTAATTCAATAATATCATTGTCGGTATTGTTAAAAACGGAATAACCTAATCTGTGAGAATGGCCACATAAATATAAATCAACAATATTATTAAATAAATCGTAAAGTCTATATTTATCATCCCGATGTAAAAAATCTTGTCCGTGGTGGCCTATTGCAATAGTAGGTTTTGATTTATCTATATTATCCATTAAATCAATTAGTTCGTGATTAACAACATATAAACCTCTCTCGTCATTTTCATCACAAGAAGTTATGCAAGTATTAAGTATAATAATATTAACGCTTTCAAGAATAATTAATTTATGAACACTACCATCAAGTTCAGAAAGATGTTCTTTGCATACAGAATAATAATTTTCGCTATAATCTTTCATACCTTTTGTAATTAGAATATCGCAATCATTAGATAATGATTGATTGAATAATTCATTACCTTTGCATCGAATTTTATTTATCAATTCATTTCTGGAGTCCACATGCCGACTAATATCATGATTACCGACAGCCCAAAAAATGCGTACGTTATTATTGCTTATAGTTATAGTATCAATAATTTCATGAATAAAATCTATTGATTCATAATCACATTTGTCAACTATATCTCCAGTAAAAAAAATATAATCACAATGCAAATTTTCCTCTTTTAGTTTTTTCACCAATGATTTACGAGCATAATGAGTATCAATATTTTCATTAAAATTAAAATGCAAATCTGAAAAATGAAGCCAATTAAAATTATTCATTAGTAACACTCCTAATCATAATACCGGGCCAAATAAATAACTATAATCTATGTTAGTTATGACTAATCTATTTATACTTTTTACGACAAATTTACCTTCGTCTATAGGCCTTCCGAAAATGGCTATATTATTAGAAAAATTTGAATGTTCATGTTCATTAAATTTTTCTAAGTGTGGTATTACCCCATCTCTAATACTGCTAAAATATGATGGGTACATTATTCCGTCATATCCTGCATGTTTCACAGCAACACTAATATCACGAGTTATTTCATAAGCATATTCTCCAGCCGTAAATATCATATTGACCGCTAAACCTAAACTTTCATACTCTGTTGCTCCCTTTTCAACTAAAATATTTGTTAGGTCTAATAATTTCATTTGGCATTGCGATTGTAATTTTGCGACAAAAATATCATCATACGCATTTGCACGTACTTCATGTATGCATAATTCTAAATCCGAAGAAATATATAAGACTGGATGCTTATTAGCATCTAGTCGCCCTTTTCCTAAATAATCATCCGGAGGGCTATCAAATTGAGCGGGATCATATGTAAGGTTTCTATCTTTCCTGATCCTGAAAAATATTTCATCTGCATTTATTATTGATGGCGGATACTGCTTTATAATTTTGCGTATTACAGCATTCCGTTGATTCTTTTTTTGAAGTTTTTTTAATGGCTCAATTTCACCATACATCCATGCATTTGGTCCATATTCAAAGAAACCTACTTTCAAAATTTCTTCAAAAATTTTTACATCTTCTTTTAAATTTACATTTAGATTTATAGATGTTTTTTGGTATTCGTTAAATATTATTTGAAAAAATGCTCCGTAATCACATCTAAATACAGAACCCCACTCAAAAAACACTCGCGCTAAATAAATTAAATGATCATATGTTAGCTTTCTTCCATTATGTAATTTACAATTTGGACAAACCTCTCCTATCTCAATTCCGATTTTTTCTGCACTCTTTAAGATACCATAATCTGAAAAACAATTCGAACAAGCAACGATGCTTTTATTATCTCTTCCTAAATCAAACATATTCGACCTAATATTTCTTTTACAATCTAAATTTTCTGTGTTAATCGATATAATCAACTTCAATTATGTATTATATCATAATCTGATATAGTCAACATAATTATTATATAATGCAAATGCTAAAAAAACCAGATAATTATGAAATACACTAGCCCACACTAAAGATACTATAAATTCTCATTAAAGTTGCAAAAGTGACCATTTTAGAGTATATTATTATTTAAGGTTATACGGTGCAATCATTATTAACTAGCTGACGAAATTTACAGAATAATGAGGTGTTTACTTGGGTTTAACAATGAAGCCAAGAGACTTGATTCGTTTTTTAGAATCAAAAGGCTATTATTTCGTACGTTCAAAAGGAAGCCATCATATCTATAGTAATGGTATAAATTCCGTGCCTATACCGATACATGGCAGTAAAGATTTTGGTGAAGATTTTATTAGGATGATTTTAAGATAAACGGGAATAGATAAAAGTGAGTTAATGGCTTATTTGAAGTGATAGGAGGAGAATTAGTTGATTGCTAAATTATCAATGATATGCTCAATGCAAAGCAATGGCACATTTTTTGCGATTTGTCCTGAGATTAAAGGTTGCTTTACACAGGGCGATACCTATGAAGAAGCTGTTGCAAATCTTAGGGAGTTAGTAGAATTAACCGTAAAAGAAGATTTATCTCATGAAGATAAACAAGAAATTTTGTTGTCCAAATCCAAAATATTTTCAGAGTTTGAAGTATTAGTTTAAAGCTATTAACTAGACACGCTTTATAGATAAAAGTGCATGTACTTTGCATGTACACGCTGTCGAATGTACCGGAAAGCTCCTTTCCATCAGTGTTTTTTAGGTGGGAATATGGTTCGATTCCGGTCTGCGGCAGTAGGAAAAAGTAGTGGGAATCCCTGTAAATACTGGATTCTCGCTATTTTTTATTTGCCTAAATTTGTATGCGCTTGTATGCGCCACATATTTTCGGCTCATATATACGGATTTTTCGCTAATTAAGAAACGAACACATTATCTCGCTTATTTCCTCAATCGGCTTGACCTGCCGCAAGTAATGCATCGTCATCGCGGCGGTGGTATGTCCGAGTAGCATAGAAGTCTACGGTAAACATGATTTTGTGGATTGAACGGCTTTGGATGCTCATTTCACAACAATATCTATGCAATCGTTTATTGAATGTATCTGTTGTTAATTGACGTCCTCCAGTCATAAATATAAATTCGCCGTCCGGATTTACCATTTTTACCTAACATTATCTCAAGTGAGTCATAAGGTGACATTATCACAAGTTAACAACACGAGGATACATTATTATTTGCAATCATTGTAATGACATTGTAAAATAACATTATGGAAATGGAAGACAAATCCGCTTGCGGCAAAGATTTTTGATGCTTTTAGGAAATGGAAAAAGAACGATTTAAATGTTTATGTCGGCGGTTTTCCCGTTGTTTAGCGCTATCATGAACAAAAAAGAGCAAGGCAACTTGCCGATATTCAGACCGAAATGGTTGTACAGATAACGTCTTAGGAGAATCTTAATAAATTCTCAATAAAAAACAAATAAACCCTCTCGCTCTTTTCGATACAATGCTATGAGGGGTTGCGGAAAGGAAGCTGTAATAATGCCTGAGAAGATACTGATTGTCGATGACGAACAAGAAATCGCGGACTTGGTTGAGCTATATCTGAAAAATGAGAATTATGAGGTTTATAAATTTTATATGGCAACGGAAGCATTAGACTGTATAGACAATACAGAACTTGACCTCGCCATTCTGGACATCATGTTGCCCGGCACAAGTGGCCTTTACATCTGCCAAAAGATACGGGAGCGCCATACCTACCCCATTATCATGCTGACCGCGAAAGACACGGAAACGGATAAAATCACAGGTTTGACGCTTGGCGCGGACGACTATATCACAAAGCCGTTTCGCCCCCTTGAATTGGTGGCGCGGGTCAAAGCGCAGTTGCGCCGGTATAAAAGGTACAGCGGGACAGCCACGAAAAACGAGAACGGTATTATCGTCCATGCGGGGCTTGAAATAAATGTAAATACACGTGAAGTCTTACTGAACGAAAAGCCGTTATCTTTGACTCCAACGGAGTTTTCTATCTTGCGGATACTATGTGAGCAAAAGGGAAACGTGGTAAGCGCGGAAAAACTCTTTCATGAAATATGGGGCAATGAGTATTTCACGAAAAGCAACAACACAATAACCGTTCATATAAGGCATTTACGAGAAAAAATGGGAGATGCCACAGAAAATCCGAAATACATCAAAACAGTCTGGGGAGTAGGGTATAAAATTGAAACATAAAAAATCGAAACGGCAAGACTACAAATCTTTGGAACGGAGAATTTTTATCAAAATAACCATCATAACAGTGCTTGCTATTATGGTTGTTGTATTGCTAAGAAATCTTACTCGCGGCAATGTCGCGGACTCTCTTGTGACGATTTTTCAGCGCGTACTCAATATGGATTATCAATCCGCAGGGACGCTTTACCATGTGTCGATTAGAAGCAATATAGATTATATTATGTATGCGGCGATAGCCTTGTTTTTCGTCATCCTATCGCGTTTTCTCTTAGTGCAATTCGCCAAGTATTTTGAAGAAATCAGCAATGGCTTGGATGTGCTTGTCGATGATAAAGGCGGAGAAATAGAGCTGTTACCGGAAATGGCGGC
>JGI24695J34938_10001120_pt1 | contig 24156 bp, 22 predicted proteins | sample TergutCo191P3_FD_34938 | JGI IMG/M metagenome (IMG submission 34938)
CCCTGGTTTAAGGGTCCTATAACAATACGATACCAATTATCCCTGTCCAGTAAAATAACGGGGTTGAATCTCTGGTCTATCTGCCTTACTGCGTTTTCTACAGTTTCAGCAGGAAGCGCCGCTATTTGCACATAATACTGACCGCGATCTAAATGCGAAATCGTGCGGACAGAAAAACGTGTCTCTGCAGGAGACGGTGCAGCAGCAGGCGCTTGCGGTGTTTCAACAGGCGCGTTTTGAGGTGTATACACAGGAACCGCAGGTGTCTGTACAGGCGTCTGCCTTTCAGGAGTAGCAAGCGCAATTCCTGGAATAATGTCCGCAGGATCAATTCCGTATACAGTTTGAGGAGGCGGCTGCTCGCTTGTTTCTACCAAATTGTACTGGTAAATTTCTTCAGTTTCCTTCGGTGTTTGAACAGGCTCATCAACAGCAGCAATGTATTCTTCTCTTTCAAATATCTCTTTAATTACTTCATCTCTGGGCTGCTCTGTCAGATATATAAAAGTTTCCTTAACGACTTCTCTTTTCGGCTCTTCTGCAAGAAAAATATTCGCTTCTTTCTCAACATCGTTAGCCTCTGTTTCTGCCCAGAAATCGGGAACATCCTTTACAATCGCCATGGGAGCGCGTTCTTCATATCTTTTGGAAACATCTTTTACAATTTCTCTTGTTGTCTCTGCTGTATATACAGGCTCTTCTTTCTCAATGCCAGGCTTTATAAAAACAGGCTCTGTTTCTTCCTGCTTTACCTGAGAAGGCGGACCATTAACAATAAAAAACGGATTTTGAGATTCAGTTTCATATCCGGGAAGGTCAACAATGTTAAGCCTTTCTGTTCCGCCCCATTCAGGTTCCATTAACAAACCAGGACTTGTAATTGTGTTCGGCTGAGTATTCTGTGAAGGAATAGGCACAGGTTCAGGAGCCGCTACAATTTCCGGCGAGTATGTGTCATCCCTGTATACATCAGCAACGAGTGTTTCTTCGGTAATTACATTGCCAGAATCAAAACTGGGCGCGCCTGAATTAACGCTTTCTGTAAAGCGAAGATAAGCAATGGGGTCTGTGGGCTGTACCATTCTAATTCTGCTGACCGATCCCGGACGCATACCAATAAGCCCTGCAGCTTCATTGGAAACAATCGCAAGAAGCCCTGGGCTGTTAAGAGTCTTTGCAACTATCACCCTTGTGCTTTTTCCTGTTTCAATATTAGTGATGTCAACGACTGTATTGCGCGGGAAAGAATTAGTCGCAACGAAAAACCCTGTAGACGGCAGTTCTCCTGCCGGAGCAACCGAAGCCGCGCCTTCCCAGGGTGAAGCGCCCGGGAACCAAACCAAAGCACAAATTACAAATAATAGTATTGCCAGTTTTCTCATCTTTTTATCCTTCTTACTTGAAATAGGGAACAAGCCCTCTTACAACTGTCTTCATGTCTTCGTATTCGCTTCTTGCCTTCTTTAATTTATCAGGAGATATTTTCTTTTCCAAAAGTCTTTCGTTTGTAATCAAATTATAGATAATAAAAACTATCTCTTTGGGTGTCCTTGTGTTTTCTTCGTAATCAATCTGAGCTATCAATATAAATTCTATACCTGAGTCTTTTGCGTCTTTCATATCAACCATGTTGGAAATATCAACCGAAGGTTTTTTCTGGAGACGCAGTATGGGAGCATTGCAGACAATATGACCGGCATCAAAGAAAATATCCAAAAACGCATTCTCCCAGTTAACCGAATGCTGAATCGTCTCTGTTTCCTCAGGTATACCGGTTTCAATTACATAGAACGAGACCATGGAAGCCCCGGCTGCAATGTTTATAAAAAAAGCGAAAAATACGGCTATAATGATACGTCTTTTCATTAGTCCTCCATAATGACAGTTACTGTTTATATCGGCACTCTTTTCAAAACACAAAATAGCTTTATACTGTAATCGATGAATTATTACGCAATCCAGGTAAAAACCAAGTCCGAAGAAAAATTCATTGAACAATTGAAGTCCCAATGCCCGGATATGAGACTGCCCCTTCATTTTCCGCGAAGAAAACTGAGTATCAGAAGATCGGGAAAGTTAAAAACAGAAACCCCTGCCGTTTTTCCCGGTTATATCTTCATAGAATCTGAATCGACCGAAGAAATACAGCAATACCAGTGGGATTTTAGAAAAACAAAGGGATTTTTCCGTTTTTTAATGTCAAATCAGGATATTACCCCCTTAAAAGACAGGGATTTGGAACTTGTACTTCATTTTATCAATAATGCAGGCTCAATAGCAGGGAAATCCAAGGTCTATTTTAACGAAAATTCAAGAATAGTAGTTATAGATGGTCCCCTTTCAGGACTTGAAGGAAGGATAGTAAAGGTTGACAGAAGAAAAGGCAGGGCAAAAATAATGCTTGACTTATACAATGATTCCTTTACCATAGATTTGGCATTTGAAGTTATTGATGCCCAGATGAAAAGGAATTAATAAAATATGGGAATTTCAAAACGTTTATATATCATCGGCGCAGGTTTTGCAGGCAGAACTCTTGCCAATGAAATTACAAAAAAAGCAGTCTTCGGCGAAGTAGTTGCTTTTCTGGATGACGACCCTGAAAAAATAGGCAAAAAGATCGATTCAATCCCGGTTCTTGGACCAATTAAAGATGTTACAGGTTTTATCAGATCAAGCAGGGCTGACGAAGCTATTATAGCAATTCCAAGCGCAGGCAGGGAAACTTTAAAAGAACTTTATAACATATTAAACAAAGCCAACTTTCAAAAAATACGAATACTCCCCGGTATCTCTCAAATAATCGAAGGAGACGCTCACTTAATTCAAACGCGTTCTATCGATCTTCAGGACCTGCTCGGCAGAAACCCTGTAACCATCAATTTAAAAGAGAGCCTCAGTTATGTCAGAGGAAAGCGCGTTCTTGTTACAGGCGCAGGCGGTTCGATAGGCAGCGAGCTTTGCCGTCAGCTTCTGTCAGGCGGCGTTGCGCGCCTTTATTTACTGGGGCACGGCGAAAACTCAATATATCAAATTGACAGGGAACTTCGCCTGTTACAGGATGAGGGTGTCGGCGAAAAAGCGGCAATTGTTCCCATAATCGGGGATTTAAAAGACGCAAATTATATAGATTATATTTTCAGCCAATTAAAAGCGGACGCGATTTTCCACACAGCCGCCTACAAGCATGTTCCCATGATGGAGGAAAACCCCGTCGCCGCAATCGAAAACAATGTCTTTGGAACCGAAAACCTCATCAAGACTGCAATTAAATACAATGTAAAACACTTTGTTCATATTTCGACAGACAAGGCGGTAAATCCCTGTTCTGTGTACGGCACATCGAAATTCATCTGCGAACGCATGGTTCTGGAAGCATCCAATACGGAAAAGAATAATACAAATTTTGTGGTTGTGCGTTTCGGCAATGTGCTTGGTTCACGCGGTTCCATTGTTCCGCTTTTCCAGAGACAAATAGAAAAAGGCGGTCCTGTAACAGTTACACACCCGGATGCTACCCGGTATTTCATGACGATAAGCGAAGCCTGCTCCCTTGTTTTAAAAGCAGGAGGCGTCGGAGAAAACGGCGGGCTCTATCTTTTGGATATGGGAGAGCCTGTGCGAATCCGCGATCTTGCAGAGCAGCTTATCCGTTTCCATGGATATGAACCTGAAACAGAAATTAAAATTGAATATATCGGACTTAGACCGGGAGAAAGACTCGATGAATCTTTGTTATCAGCAGATGAAATGCCCTCATTTACAGATTACAGCCGTATCCTTAGAATAAACAGAAAAAACGAGCAGACCCTCGATATTAAAAAAATGCTGGAAGAACTGCGTCCTGTCTGCTGTTACAACGCTTCAAAATCCAAAGACTACAGAGATTCAAAACTACTCAAGAAAATCCTGATTGAAAACATTGATTTTTCATAATAGAATACATCCACATGGAACGATTGCCTTTCCTTGAAGACATCTACCCTCTGAACCTGTTATATGCAGCTACAGTCAGATCCCCCATAGCGAAAGGTCAATTAAAAAGCATACATATTCCTACCCTTCCTGACGATTTTCTGCTGCTTACTGCAAAGGATATTCCCGGAAAAAATCAACTCGAAGATACAAATATGCCGATACTTGCGGACAAGACACTTTCGTATATCGGTGAACCTATCGCAATTTTATTGGGTCCTGATAAATCAAAACTTGATGAGCTTGTCTCCAGGTGTTCTGTAATTGCAGAAGAAGAAACTCCTGTGTTTGATGTAAAAGAAGGAGAACTTGCCGCTGAACGCACTGTTGAAACAGGCGAGACTGCACAGATATCTGAGCAGAGCGGTTTATCAATTACAGGCAGTTATAAAACAGGCATACAGGATCATTGGTATGCCGAACCTATAGGCTCAATTGCTTTTTACGAAAACCGCGGTTCAACGCTTGTTATAATGACAGCCACTCAATGGCCCTTTCACGTTAAACGCTCTGTTCTTCGCTGTCTTAATCTCGAGGCTGATTCTGTATATGTTAAACCGACAGCTCTTAATCTGCACATGGACGGAAAGCTCTGGTATCCTTCACTTGTAAGCTGCCATGCGGCTCTCTGCGCCTTTATCACAAAGAAACCTGTGCGGTTAATTCTAAACAGGGAAGAAGACTTTTTGTATACTCCAAAACGATGCAGCACCAATATACAATTTACAAGCACTATCGATGAAAAAGGCAGTATCTCCTCTGCAGTTATAGATATTTTTGTTAACCTTGGAGCTTATGCGGTTAACGAAAAAGAAATACTGGATCAAGTATGCCTGGGAGCTCTTGGAGTATATGATTACAAGAATTTAAAATTGACAGCCAGAGCTAACCGCACTAACCTTCCGCCTCAAGGCGCATTCTCAGGTTTCGGCATAGCGCAGGGACTTTTTGCAGCAGAGCGTCATGTTACCCATATCTCTGACACGGTTAACCAAGACCCTGCTCTCTGGCGCCTTGAAAATATTAATACCAAAGCAATCTTGCCTGTCCCTCCGCCCAAGAATTCTCCCGCAGGTGATGAGCTTATTGATTTGGCATGCAAGATGAGCGATTATTCCCGTAAGTGGGCATCTTACGAACTGCTGCGTCAAAGCAGAAAAGGTAAGACGCTTTTAAAGGGTGAAAACCCCAGAGGGATAGGAATAGCAATAGGCTACCAGGGGAACTCTCTGCTTTATCAAGGTGAAGACAAAGGTTCTTACTCAGTCGAGGCTGCTCTGAGCAAAGACGGCATGTTTGAAATTACAACCAGCATTACAACATCAGAAGATTACGGCAGAATATGGCGAAAGGTTGCAATGGAAACAATGGGTATAGAAGCTGACAAAGTAAAGATTATTACAGAGAAAGCTCCTGATGCAGGTCCTTCATGCTCTTCCCGAAACATTACCGCAATTACAAAGCTTGTAGAAAAATGCTGTACTGCAATTCAAAAACAGCGTTTCCGCGATCCGCTTCCAATCACGGTGCGCCGGACAATTAAGCCGCAGAAAGGAAGCGTAAGAGGCGGTCTTTGGGAAGTACAGGACATCAATGGTTTTCAAAGACCAGGTCTTGCTGCCGCAATTGTAGAAGTAACAATCGACCTTGTTGAATGTATCCCTATTGTCCGCGGTGTCTGGCTTGCAGTTGACGGCGGAAAAATATTATCCACAAACAGGTCAAGAAGAAGCCTCACAAGGGGAGCTGCACAGGCGCTGGGCTGGGCATTCACAGAAAATATCGGATACATTGACGGAGCGCTTCCCAGAATTCAATACGAGAACTTTAAGATTTTTTCACCTATGGAAATTCCTCCGATACATATTAAATTCCTTGAGAATGAAACGTCTTCTGAATCAAAGGGTATAGGCGATCTCCCTTCCGCATGTATTCCTTCCGCATTTTTACAGGCTGTTTCCCAGGCTATGGATCACAGCTTTAAATCCATTCCCTTAAAGAGAGACGACATTTGGGAAATGGTAAGATGGGGGCAGAATGACAATTAATTTTATCTTGAACGGAGAAGATGTTGTTTTTACAGGCGAAGCCGGAGTCAGATTGATAGATATCCTTCGCGGCTCTTTCAGTTTATTCGGCGCAAAACCTGGATGCCTTGCAGGGCAATGCGGAGCCTGTTCTGTAATCTATAACGGACTTGTAAGCCCTGCCTGCCTGATACCTGCTTTTAAAATTAAAGACAGCGAGATTATCACCATAGAGGGTTTTTCGCAGACAATTGAGTATCAGGAAATTATCAGCGGATTTGCCGAAGTACATTTGGGAAACTGCGGTTACTGCGAAGCCGGAAAAATACTTTGCACAGAAGCTCTTTTAGACAGAATTCCAAATCCAAAAAAAGAAGAAATCCTTCATGGATTTTCAGGTATTAAATGCAGGTGTACAAGCGTAGAGAGAATAGTTAAAGCTGTAGGATTAATTGCAGAAGTACGGAACAGGAGGCTCGATGGGCGCTCCACTTAATCAGGTAATATTTCCAGAATCTTTCCAGGAATTATTCGCCGCCTGGAATCGCTTTCCGGAGGCGATTCTTTACGCAGGAGGAACGGACATAATAAGCAGACAGGAAAGAAATGTTCTTGAACTGCCTGTCGTTTTTCTTGGTTTGGAAAAAATCCCGGAGCTTCATCGCATAACAAGAACCGAGCAATATCTTGATATTGGCAGCATGACAAAATTAAATAAACTTTTGGAACTTGGAAAAATCGTGCCGAAGGTTTTAAAAGACTGCATTCAAAGCATAGCCGGCGTTCAGCTTAGAAATGTTGCGGCCATAGGCGGTAATATCTGCAGTAAAAAGCGGCTTTTGGATATTCCTGCGCCTCTTGTCGCCCTTGATGCTCAGTATGAATTAAGGGGAGCTCAAGCCTCAAGATGGGTTTCGGCCGCCAGATTTCATTCATCTGACGATACTTCCCTTGAAAAATTGGAGCTTCTTACAAAAATTAGGCTGCCATTATTACCCTGGAATTATGAAATTTATAAAAAATTCTACTGCGAGGGCTATTCCTCAAGCGAATCCATCGTTTTTCTTGCCAGAGCGCAAAAAAATATACTGACCGACATACGCATTGTCTTTAAAGAAAGGTCAATTTTACGAAATAAAAGCGGCGAAGATATGTTAAACGGCAAATATCTGCCCCTGCACCGTAAAACAGCTATGGATTTTCTGGAAAATTGGAAAGAATTCTTAAAAAACAAGCAGGATATCAGCGAATTTTCTAAATTTACCTTTTTAAACAGCATTGAAGAAAACATCTTTAACCTTCTTGAATAAGCTTATATAAAATGATATATTTTCCATAGTAAGCAAAATCATTGGGTTTTTTGAGCGTGTTTCGGCCGCCATAATTCCTGGTGTCCGTCTGACTAAAAAATCTTTCGGTTTTTATAGTTTCAGACAGGTTAATCTTCTCTTTTTTTTCCGGTAAAAAGCCGGAAAAGGTTTTTTTTTGCATTTTTCATTCGGCGAATACAATACAGAAGTAATAATTACACGTGAAATTCCGCAAATTAATGTAATTGCGGAAAATTTCTTAAATTCAATTATAATTGCGGACAAAAATACCGCGTATATTGCAGAAAAAATTCGCGGCATACATAATATACCGCTTTGTATTTTAGAAAGCGGAGAAGAAAATAAGAATTGGCAGTCGGCAGAAAAAATACTGGAATGTGCTCATAACAAAAAACTGGGAAGAGACGGATTATTTTTAGCCGCAGGCGGCGGTGTAATAGGCGATTTATCGGGCTTTGCAGCTTCAATTTACAAGCGCGGCTGCCGGTTTGCTTTAATCAGCACTACCCTGCTTGGCATGACAGACGCTTCTGTCGGCGGTAAAACAGGTTTTGATCTTTTTGATATAAAAAATCTGATAGGTACTTTTTACCCCGCAGAAAAAGTTTTTATACCGGCGGATGTTTTAATAACACTGCCGCAAAATGAATGGAAAAGCGGCATGGCGGAACTTTTAAAAACCGCAATTCTATCGGGCAGCGGCGAATTAATGGATTTAATTTCGGCTAACAGGGAAGATTTAAAACAATTTAACAGTGAAAAAATTGATCTTCTTTTAAAACTGATAGAAAAAGCTGTTTTATTTAAGGGCTGCATTGTAAGCGAAGACCCTAAAGAAACCGGAAGCAAACGCATACTTTTAAATCTTGGGCATACCTTTGGACATGCGCTTGAAAGCACTGCAGGACTTGGAAAAATTTCGCACGGCGAAGCTGTTGCCTGGGGCATGGTTCGCGCCTGCGACCTTGGCTCTTCTGTGGGTATAACGCCCAAGGAAAGAGCCGCAGAGATTAAAGAGCTTATTGCATCTTTCGGCTACTCCTGCGTATACCCTGCTGAATTATCAGGAAACGCAGATATGCTTTTTAACGCAATGAAAAACGATAAAAAAAATAAAAGCAATTCACTTAGGTTTATTGTGCCTGACGCAAAAGGGGCATGTCCTGTTACTTTTGATTCTGAAAAAGAAACAAAATTGATTATTAACATTTTAAAAGGCGGTATTGCTCAATGAAAATAAAAATATTATTACTTTCTGCGTTTTTTGTTTTATTATGCTTCCCTGTTTTTTCTCAGGATGCACAAGAAGACACTGAATACCATGCTGAAGAAGATGCAGAAAATGAGAATGATTCAGGATATGATTCAGATACCGTTTTTGTAATTAATTCTTTTAACTATAATGTAACCGGAATAACGCTTCCCTTTATGCTGAATACCAAAACCGAGTTAAAAAAAGGCGAAGAAATAAAAGGTCATAATAAATTATTAAGTTTTATACAAGATAAAAAACAATTACTAATAAACGAAAGAGTTTTAAAAGACAATGTCAGAATTGAATATACTCTCGGAGAGCCGGGGGAAGACGGAAAAATCCCCGTGGATTTGGAAATCTATACCGAAGATACATGGAATATTATAGCCCTGCCCTACCCAAAATTCGATTCAAATTCCGGTTTAGAATTAACAATCAAAGCCCGCGATTATAATTTTTTCGGTACGATGAACGCGCTGCGCGTTGATTTCGGTTACAGATACGATGAAGAAAAAAACTCTTATTATACCCTGATGCTTGATTCAGGCATTCCATTTATTTTATTCGGCGTTAAATGGCATTTAGATTTTGATCATGATTTTTATTACCGTCCAGACAGGGAGTTTGAATATTATTATAAAAACAGCACAGGCATTTCTGTAGATATTCCAATTGGAGTTACTACTTTAACCCCGAGCTTTCATGAACTTTTTATTTTAAACGATGAACTTTCCAATAAAGAAAAGCTTGAATATTTACCCTTGGAATTCCAGGAAGGTTTGTACATGTCAAGCAGACCGGAAATTTCCTGGAAAATACCCACTCCTTTAGAGCTTGGTTATTACGGTTTTTTAACTTATACTCCTTGCGTTTCTGCATCGATTAACCATGAATTACCGCAATGGGAATTAATAGACAGCAGAAACGGAGCAACTTTTTCCTTTTCTCACACATTAGGTTTTGGAAGAGTTGACTGGATCGGCAACTTTAAAAAAGGTTTTTCTGCAAGCATTTCAAATTCATTTAATCGTTTTTATAATTTCCCGGATGAAAAATGGGATGATGTATACAGCAGCATAAACATAACAGCAGCAGGATATTTTAAATTTACTGATTTTTTAGGTTTATCTAGCCGTATTATTTACCGCCATTATTTCAATGATTATTCATCAAGCGCAGGCAATGTAATTCGCGGCATTATTGACAACAAGGTTAACGCCGATTACATTGCATCCTTAAATATTGATATACCTTTTAGAATGCTTAGAATACATCCTTCTGAGTGGTTTCCAAACAATAAAGTTATGCGCATTTTTGATTTTGACATGCATCTTGTTCCTGTATTTGATATCGCTTTTTATCAGGATACTTTTAAAGAAACTACATACGGCAAAGATAACCTGCTTATGGGAGGCGGCATTGAACTAATTATCTTTCCCGGACGCTGGCGCAGTTTATTCTTCCGCATCTCCGCAGGATGGGATTTCTCGGATATTGCCTTAAGAACACCCATGGAATTGTTTTTGGGAATGGATTTATTTTATTGATTAATATTTCGCAATGAATCTTATATTAAAAATAACATTTTTAAAACCAATTCTCAGTAAGTTATCTAAATTATTAATCCGTAAACATAAAATTTATTTAACTCTATTGCTTATTCTTACAATTGGCTTTTCTATTATTGAAACTATAGGCGTCTCTGTTATAATGCCTTTTATTTCTCTTGCCTCGGATCCGGATCTTATAAACAGCGGCTGGTATAAAAAAATATATGACTTTTTTGGTTACTCAAGCGCTGTTAAATTTATTATTGTTATGGGAATTGGTATTATATGTTTTTATATTTTAAGAGCTATATATTCTGTTTTTCTTACATGGTATATAAATAGATTTTCTTCTGGAACTTATAAATATTTTTCCAGGAAAGTATTTGAAACATATTTATCAATCTCATATAAATTATATTCACAGAAAAATTCAGCTGTTTTAATGCAGTCTATTTCAAGTGAGACAAATGAAGTCGGTAAAATTATTCTAAATTTACTAAATTTATGTTCTGAATTTTTTACGGTTATTATGGTATATACAGTTATATTATTTATAAATTGGAAAATGACTTTAATTGTAACAGCTATTCTTTTATTAATAGTATTGGCTCTTCTTTTTATTATGACTAAAATTAGCAAAGTACAAGGTGAAAAAAGGCTTATTGCAAGCAGAAATATGAATAAAACTTTAAAAGAGACTCTTGGTAATATTAAATTTATTAAATTAAAAGGAAATGAAGAAGGCGTTCTTCGTGCTTATGACTCAGCTATTCAAACCCGCACAAAAGCTGAAATAATTAATAATGTGCTTGGCGTTATACCAAAAAATATTCTTGAAAGCATAGGTTTTTCTTTTCTTGTTGCTGTGATTGTTTTTATTCTATGGGTTTACAATGATGTTTCAAAAGTTATTCCAATTATAACTTTATATGCTCTTGCTCTTTATCGTATTCTGCCTTCTTTAAACCGAATGCTTCATAATTTTAATAACATAGCTTTTGCAGAAAAAACACTTGATAGTGTTTATGAAAGTCTTCTTCAAAAAACAGAGACCGAAGGCTGTGAGCATATAGCATTTAACAGTTTAATAACTCTTAAAGATGTTCATTTTAAATATTTAACAGGAAATGAAGTCATTAAAGGTATTTCGCTTGATGTAAAAAAAGGCGAAAAAATTGCTATAACAGGCGAAAGCGGCGGAGGCAAATCAACTCTTGTAGATATTATAACAGGTATTCATAAACCTGTTTCCGGTAAAGTTTTAATAGACGGTATAGAGATAACAGATGATAACATCCGTTCATGGAGAAAAAAAATAGGATATATACCTCAGAGTATTTATCTTTTTGACGGAACTGTTGCAGAAAATGTCGCATTCGGTTCAGAACCTGATAAAGAAAAAATAATTACCGCTCTAAAAAAAGCAAATATTTGGAATTTTCTCGAAGGTAAAGACGGTATTAACACTCATGTAGGCGACGGAGGAATTCAATTAAGCGGCGGACAGCAGCAGAGAATAGGCATTGCGCGCGCACTTTATGAAAACCCTGAAATACTTGTACTTGATGAAGCAACTTCCGCTCTTGATACTGAAACAGAACAAAAAATAATGGATGAAATCTACACAGTAAGCGCCAATAAAACTCTTATAATTATTGCTCATCGTCTGAGTACTGTTGAACGCTGCGATAAAAAAATATGTATAGAGGACGGCAATATTTCCTAGATTATATTAAATGCAATGAAGAATATAATTAAATTTATTTTTTATTCTTTTTTTTATTATTTTTTTCGTATTTTCCCAATAAAAAAAAATAAAATATTTTTCCAAAATTTTAATGGTAAGGGTTATGGTGATAACCCTAAATATATTGCGCAGGAAATATTACGGCGCAATCTTGATTTCGAGTTAGTTTGGGCTGCTATTCCTGAATATTATAAGAATATTCCGGAAATGATAAAAATTGTTCCTTACAGAAGCATTAGAGCAGTATATGAAGAAGCAACTTCCGGAATATGGATAGATAATTGCAGAAAGCAATTATATGTAAAAAAAAGAAAAAAGCAATACTATATTCAAACATGGCATGGAACTGTTAATCTAAAGAGAATTGAAAAAGATGTTGAATTTAATCTTTCTGGTTATTATATAAAACAAGCAAAACATGATTCCTTTCTGGCAGATCTTTTTATATCAGAGTGTAATTTTACAAGTAAGCTGTATAAATCCTCTTTTTGGTATAACGGAGAGATTCTGGAATGCGGTTCTCCAAAAGAAGATTTGCTTATTAATAATATTAATTTAAAAAACAAAGTATTAGATTATTATAATATAAAGAATAATTATAAAATTATCCTTTATGCTCCTACCTTTCGTGATAATTTTAGCATTGATGTATATGATATTAATTACGAGCAAATATTAAATTATTTACAGGAAGAAACAAAAACACCCTGGATATTTCTTGTAAGATTACATCCTAATATAACAAAAAAATCAGATTCCATTAAATATACTGAAAATATTATCAATGCATGTCATTACGATGATATGCAGGAATTGATGCTTGCATCGGATATATTAATATCCGATTATTCTGATTGTATGTTTGAATTCGCATTGATGAAAAAACCTGTATTTTTATATATAAAGGATTATAATGAGTATAAAGTAGAAAGGGATTTTTATTTTGATTTATATTCATTGCCTTTTCCAAATGCCGCAAATAATGATGAGCTATTATTAAAAATGAAAGAATTTAATAATACATTATATCTTAATTCACTTGATGTTTTTTATAATAAAACAGGATTCATTAAAGACGGAAGAGCTTCGGAAAAAGTTGTTGACAAAATTGTAAACGTAATTTATCAATGAATATAAAAAAATCATTAAAAAAAATATTACCTGTTAATTTTATAACACTTATTGGAAGAATTAAATGCGTTTTTTTATTTCCTATAAGACACATTAATGTTTGCTTTAATTATATTTTTCATAATAGAGACCAATTTAAATACAATCTCTCTATAGCTGCAATGGTAAAGAATGAAGAAAATTATATTAAAGAATGGATTGATTATCATAAACTTGCCGGAGTTGATAAATTCATTATTTATGATAATAACAGTACAGACAATACCAAGAACATTTTACAGCCTTATATTGAATCCGGCATTGTGGATTATTATTTTTATCCAAAAACACAGGCAGATTTTATAAAAAAAAATAAAAAAGCGGAATATTGGGCATTTCAGGCTTATGCATATAATCAAATAATAAAAAAATATAGAAATACTTCAAAGTGGATAGGATTTATAGATATAGATGAATTTTTACTTCCGGTAAAAGAAAGCAATATATTAAATGTAATTAACGAAGTAAAAAGCGTTATGGGAAAGAAACCTTTTGTTGGTCTGGCTGTAAACTGGGTAATGTACGGTTTCTGCAGTCATTTTGAAAAACCTAAAGGCTTAATAATAAAAAATTTTACAAGGAATGACGGTATTCACGAGGGTTATAAATCTATTGTTAATCCTAGAACTGTAATAAAATATTATGTTCATTCTGCAACACATTTTTTTAATATCGAAGTTGTTAACGAACAAGGAATAGATTCATTTTTATGCAATATTTCAAAGTCGAGTATAGAGAAAATTCGAATTAATCACTATTATACAAAATCTTATGAAGAATACACAAAAAAAATAATTAAAAGCCGCGAGGGTTGGCCTGGGGCAGATAAATACAATTTACCTGAATATGATCCTGATTATTTATCACATAATGAAGATAGTATTATAAATAGATTTATACCTTTATTGCAATAACTGAATAATTTATTATATATATTGACAATATGATATTTTTAATATATATTTTATATATAAGGATAAAATATGAAATATTTTATTAAATCCGCCGAAGATAAGCGTATTATTGGTACTCAAAGATACTCAAATTTTCAAAAAGTTTGCTCTAATGCAGGTCATTTTGCAATTGAAAATGCAAGAGCCAGAGGACTTCCATTAACTTATGTTGAAGATAACAAAATAGTTTTAGAATATTCTGACGGAAAAAAAGTGATTATAGGAAAAATAGAACCTAGGATAAATGTTAAGAAAAGGATATTTAAGCTTCGTTGAGTATACATGTTAAACGATTAAGAGTTTTTGCTGGTCCTAATGGATCTGGCAAATCAACTCTTTATGATTATTTGGTTAAGACTGAGGCGTTTCATTCATATTATTATATTAATCCGGATATAATTTTGAAAGATTTAAATACTTCTTTTGATCTAAATAATTTTCCAATAATTTATTCAGATGATGAATTGATAAATTTTCTTAATGCATCATCTTTTCAATCTAAAGTAGATTATAAATTTTCCGAAGTGATTTCACTCAATGAAAATAAAGTATCATTAAAGTATCAATCTTTAAAAGATATAAGTTATCTTGCTGCAGTAATAGCTGATTTTATTAGAACAAAGATGATCATTTCAAATTCATCTTTTTCTTTTGAATCAGTTTTTTCTCATGAATCAAAAATAAAAATACTAGAAGATGCAAAAAATGCAGATTTTAAAATTTATCTATATTTTATAGCTACATCCAATCCTGAAATTAATATACAGCGTGTAAAAAACAGGGTTGAAAGCGGCGGACACGATGTTGCAGAGGATAAGGTAAATTCCAGATATTACAAAACAATGAATAATTTATATTCTGCTTTTGAGTTATCTGATAAAGCATTTTTTTTTGATAATTCAAATTTAAAAATGAATGGTTCTTTTGATTTTTTTGCTGAAAAAAATGGAAAAAAAGTTTATCTATCTGATCCATTATCTGTTCCGCATTGGTTTTTTGATTATATACTAAAAAAAATATAAGAATACAATAATTAAGTTAATATATGGACGATAATACATTAAAAAAACTTCATAACGTAATGCTGGAAATAATAGACGACTTCGTCAGTCTTTGCAAAGAAAATAATTTTACTTATTTCCTAGCAGGCGGTACGTTACTTGGCGCGGTAAGACATAATGGTTTTATCCCCTGGGACGATGATGTAGATATTATTATGCCCAGAAATGATTACGAAAAATTACTTAAACTTTTTAAAGATGATGATAATCCTAAATATTATATATTATCAAGAAAAAGTCCCATTACCACATATTATAATTATTTACCTTATGCAAAATTATGTAAAAAAGGCACAGTTTTCGCTGAAAGCTATAGAAAAAATCCGGATGATTATTCTGGAATTTTTATAGATATTTTCCCTTTTGATAACAGCGTTCCAATCTTTCTTCGTCTTCAAGCTTCTCTTATTGAAGCAGCCAAAAGGTTATATCGCTTGAAAATGCGTTTTGATATTCCAAAAAATAAAATTAAATTATTTATAATAAAACGAATAAGATTTCTAATTCCTTTAAAATTATCAAGGTCTTTGCAATTGCTTCCTTATCTTTTTTTTAATGGAATAAAAACAAAATATATATCTGTTTTTTCAGGAATTTTTGATTTTAATACAGAAACACATAAACGTGATATGATATTCCCGCTTTCCAAACAGTCTTTTGAAGGACGTGAACTAAATATACCAAAAGATTGGGATTTTTATCTAAAAAAATATTATAATAATTATATGGAATTACCTCCTATTGAACAGCGAAAAACACATGAGCCCCTATTTATAAAATTTGGTGATGAAGAACAAGGAGAATAGTTTAATGACTATAGCTTTACTTACAGCAAGCGGAATAAGCGAACGAATAAAACAGGATATTCCTAAACAATTTATTAACATTGAAGATAAACCTCTTATTATGTATACATTAGAAGCATTTGAACAGCATCCCAGTGTTGATGCTATTCTTGTTGTATGTTTAGATGGTTGGCATGATATATTAAAAGCATATTCAAAACAATACAATATTAGTAAATTAAAATGGGTTGTTTCAGGAGGAGATTCAAATCACGCCTCTATTCATAATGGTCTTATTGAGTTAAAGAAACATTGCAACTCTACTGATATTATAATTATACATGATGGTAATCGACCGATGATATCACAAGATATAATTTCTGACGGTCTTTTTACTTTTTCAAAATATGGTTCTGCAATAGCTTATGTTCCTTGTACAGAAGTGGTTTTTAAAAGTGAAACTAAAAAAAATCCTTATGAAGAAATACCAAGAGAACATTTATTACGTACTCAGACACCTCATATATTTAGTCTAGAAAAATTATTATGGGCTCATGATGAGGTGGAAAAAAGAAAAATAAAACAGCCTTCCGCAGCATGTTCATTAATGAAATCTTTAGGGGAAAATATATTTTTTTTTAATGGTTCTGAAAAAAATATTAAAATAACAACATTAGATGATATAGATATATTCAGAGCTTTGCTTAATCTGTCTGAAAGAAAAGATTTTAAAAGATAAAAACATGTATTTAAATTCTTCTTTATATAAAGATGACATTCATTCAATCTCTTTAATTAATATTGATTGGGAAATTTTTAGCAATAAAAGTATAGTTATAACAGGAGCCACAGGTTTAATTGGAACTTTTTTAATAGATCTATTAATGTATAGAAATTTAAAATACAATAATAACATAACAATATATGCTGTAGGACGCAGTATACAGAAAGCAATGCTGAGGTTTAAGAATTATTTTGATTCGCAATTATTTAATTTTATAAAAAAAGACATTCAAACATCTTTTACACTTGACGTTCCTATAGATTTTATTATTCATGGTGCAAGTAACGCTCACCCGATTGCTTATGCAGCAGAACCTATAAATACTGTTATGACTTCTGTTCTTGGAACAAAATATATACTTGATTTTGCATGTAAAAATAATGTAAAGAAAATAATTTTTATTTCAACAAGCGAAATATACGGAGATAATAGAGGTGATACTGATACTTTTAAGGAAAACTATTGCGGGTTTATAGACTGCAATACTTTAAGAGCCGGATATCCTGAAGGAAAAAGAGCAGCTGAGGCATTATGTCAGGCGTATATAAAAGAAAAAAATCTTGATATTGAAATTGCCCGCTGCTGCCGTATTTACGGAGCAACAATGGGTGAAGATGATTCAAGATCAACATCACAATTTATTAAAAAAACAATTAATTACGAAGATATTATACTTAAAAGTAAAGGTGAACAGCAATATTCTTGTTGTTATGTAGCTGACACTTGTTCGGCATTATTATATATATTATTAAATGGCAAAAATGGCGAAGCTTATAATATTTCAAATAATGATAATATTTTATCATTGTTTGAAATAGCTAACATTCTTACTGAATATTCTAATAAAAAAGTTATTTTTGATATTCCATCTTCAGAAGAGATTGCTGGATATTCTGTAATTACCAAAGCTCTTCTTGACAGCTCTAAACTTCAAAAACTTGGATGGAAACCGTTATATTCCTTAAAAGACGGATTATTAAGAACTGTAGATATTTTACGTGAAAACAATGCATAAAAACATTATTAATTTTTTATTATATCACTTTAAAACATTTGGGTTTTTTCATGGTGTCAGAAAAATCCTGCTAACATCAGTTTATAAACGTCTTAAAGATATTTTTATAGCAGATTATGTATATGCAAAATCATCATATTTTTATGTTAAAAAGTTCTATAAAAAAAATAAAGATATTGAAATCAAAGTAACCAAGCCTGTAAATGATATAGGCGGCAATGAATTTATTTACTGGACATGCTGGCTGCAGGGAATTGATAAAGCGCCGGATTTAGTTAAATCTTGCATAAAATCAGCAGAAAAAATAATTAATGGATGCCGTATTATTATTATTACTTATGATAATTTAAAAACTTATACTTCCCTGCCCGATTATATTCATGATAAACATAAAAAAGGATATATACAGGCTCCTCAATTTACAGACATTATTAGAACCTATTTACTTTATACCTATGGCGGTCTATGGTTTGATTCAACTGTTTTTTTTACGCAATCAGTTCCTGAGTTACTATTAAAAGAAAATCTCTTCTTTTTTAAAAGTCCTCTTAATGATGAATATTGTCCTGTTTCAAATTGGTTTATTATTGCGGCAAAAAATAAAAACTATGCCTTGTATAAACTATTATGTTTATTACTGGAATATTGGCATACTAAAAAAACATGTATAGATTATTTTATTTTTCATTATTTTTTACAGGTTATTATAAGATATGATTCCAATGCAGCGGATATATTTAATAAAATACCATACTTTAATAATCAAAATCCGCATTTTTTGCAATTTAAATATTTATTTTCAGCATTTGATAATGAAATATGGAAAAATATAATAAATATATCTTTTTGTCATAAACTTACATTTAAAATACCTGCGGATAAATATAATAAAATTGATAATTCTTTTTACTCTTATATAACTAATCAAATTAAGGAAATTAATGCACTCTCCTAAATTTTCACTTATTATGGCAACATTAGGAAGAGATAAAGAAATTATTTCTTTTTTAGAAGTATTATTAAAACAAACTTATAAATATTTTGAACTTTTAATTATTGACCAAAATGAAGATAATCGTGTTTTAAATATTTATAATAATTATAAAGAAAAATTAGATATTAAATATTTTCACAATGATGTGAAAGGTTTAAGTGTTAATCGTAATATTGGTTTAAAAAATACATCTGGCGAAATAATCGCCTTTCCTGATGATGATTGCATTTATGAATCTGATACATTGGAAAAAGCAGCGGCATTTTTTAATGAAAATCAAAATTATTCATTTTATATATGCAATACCAGGGATATAAGAGGAGAAGGTTCTGTATTAAAAACAAAAAAAAATAATGAAGATATTTCTATATTTAATTTTACAAACAGCGGTATTTCCTTTACAATTTTTGTACGTAATTCAGCTTTTAAAACTTTTAATTTTGACGAAAATCTGGGGCTTGGAACCCTCTTTGGCTCCGGAGAAGAAAGCGATCTTATTTTATTTCTTTTAAAAAATAATAATAAAGGACGTTATATTGCCGGGAACTATATTTATCATCCTGTTAAATCTGAAACTGCAGAAAAAGCCTTTGAATACGGCAAAGGTTTCGGCGCTATATATAAAAAAGCAGTTTTTTATTATAATTTTATTATTTTACTGCCTATTTATTTTCTTCGTATTTTAAAATGCTTTATTAATATTATATTATATAATAATAAAAAAGTACGTTATGCATCGTTTAACGGACGCTTACAGGGTTTTTTTTATTATAAAAAACAAAAATAAAAAAATTATACTCATAAATGGTTTTTTTTTATGCCGCCGTCTCACAGGAATAGAGCGTTATGCATATGAGATTACAAAACGGCTTGATTTGCTTTGCCGATTAAACGAAATTGCTATTATTATTCCAAAAAATATAAAAAATATTCCTGAATATAAAAATATAAAAATTATACGTTATGGAAAAAGTATTCAGCATGTACTTTGGCAAATGTTTACATTGCAATGGTTTCTTTTAACTAACAGCAGATATACAGTGCTTGAATTCGGCAATACTGCCCTGCCCTTTGCTCCAGGCATTGTTTTTCTTCATGATATTTACTGTGAACTCTTCCCCAATGATTTTTCCGGTTTAAAAGATAAAATAATACGCGCATATAATCGCTGGCAATACCGTTTAATTTCAAAAAAAGCAAAAATAATAGCAACTGTTTCGCAATACAGTAAAAACGAAATCAGTAAAACTTTTAAAATTAATCCGGAAAATATAAATGTTATATACAGCAGCGCAGATCATATAAAATCTTTTAATTCAGACTTCTCTATTTTTAATGATTTTCCTGTCCTTCAGGAAAAACCTTTTTACTTTTCTCTCGGGAGTCTTTCTAAAAGAAAGAATATCCGCTGGATTATTGAATATGCGGCAAAACATCCGCAATCGAATTTTGCTCTTTCCGGTACCAGTCTTTCAACTGTAAAGGTAAAGGAACTTGAAGATACATTGCCGGAAAATATAATTTTACTTGGTTATCTTAACGATGAAAAAGTAAAAGCTTTAATGTCAAAATGCAAGGCCTTCATTCTGCCTTCTTATTACGAAGGTTTTGGCTTAACTCCGCTTGAAGCATTATCCTGCGGAGCGCAGGTGATTGTTGCAAACTGTGCAAGCCTGCCTGAAGTCTACGGGAATTGCGCTCACTATATAGACCCGTACAGTACAGATATTGACCTTGATAATCTTCTGCAGCAGCCTGTTGAGAAACCGGATGCTTTGTTTGATAAATATTCTTATGATAAAGCAGCTGAAAAAGTACTTAATATCATTAAAAATGTAAATAATATCACATAAAAGAAGGAATAATGAATCTTTTACCGCTTTATATTGATCCAGGAACAGGCAGCGCAATATTTACAATTGCCATTGGAATTGCTACGACTTTTTACTTTCTTGTACGGGGAATTATTCTTAAGCTTGGAGTTATATTTTTTCATAATAAAAAATTAAGCGAAGCACAGTATAAATATGTAATATATGCAGAGGATAAAAGATATTGGCCGTTTTTTGAATATGTTTTAGATGAGTTTGAAGCCCGAAAAATAGAAATTCATTATTTTACTACTTCAGAGGATGATCCGGTTTTTACTTCTAATTATATATATGTAAAAGGAAAATACATCGGACAGAACAATAAAGCTTATGCTTTTTTAAATTTTCTTTCCGCTGATTTTGTTTTAACTACAACTCCTCATCTTGATGTTTTTCAATGGAAACGATCCAAAAATGTGAAGCATTATTGTCATATGGTTCACCATCCCGGCGGTTCAGTTCTTTATCATCTTTTTTCTCTTGATTATTTTGATTCTGTTTTAATTCCGAATGAAAAAGAAGCTGCAGAACTTCATATGATTGAGCAAATAAGAAATTTGCATGAAAAAGAATTAATTGTTGTCGGTAATACCTTTTTTGACAGATGTGCAGAGAAAATAAAGCAAATTCCAGCAGAAGAAGACCATAGATTTACCGTTCTTGTATCCCCGTCGTGGAATAATTCTGCGCTTTTAAGTGTATTTGGAGAGAAACTTCTGGATCCTTTATCTAAAACTGGCTGGCGTATAATTATAAGACCTCATCCGCAGTCTTTAATTGTTGAAAAAAAAATGATTGATACTTTAACAGAAAAATATAAATTTAATAGTAATATTGAATGGGATTTTAATCATGAAAATATTTATACTCTTTCTAAATCGGATATAATGATTTCTGATTTTTCAGGTATAATTTTTGATTATGCTTTTTTATTCAATAAACCGGTTATAGTAAATATTCAAGATTTAGATCTTCGTTATTTAGATGCCTTTGTTTTAGAAAACGAACCATATTATATACAAGCTATAAAAAATATTGGTGTTCAAATTGACGGTTCTGCTTTGTTAAATATTAAAGAAATTATAACCAACCTTTATAACAATGAAAAAATGCAGGGCGAACGTATAGAAATTAAAAACACTATGTGGCAATATCAGGGAGAATCCGCTAAACGTATTGCTGATTTTATAATAAATTCCGCAGAAAAAGGAGTAACTGATAAAAAATGAAAATAATTTATCTTGGTCTATGCGGTGATATAATTCATCCGGGTATTATCAATATTATTAAAGAAGCTTCAAAATACGGCGATGTTCTTGTAGGTCTTTTGACAGATTCTGCAATTGCTTCTCATAAACGCCTTCCGTATTTAAATTGGGAACAAAGACGCGAAGTGGTAGAAAATTTAAGGGGAGTTTCTAAAGTTGTCCCTCAGGAAGAATGGAGTTATGTTAATAATTTAAAAAAATATAAACCTGATGCTATCATTCACGGCGATGACTGGAAATCAGGTTCTTTTAGTAAAGTCCGGGAAGAAGTATTTGCTTTAATGAAAGAAATGGGCGGGGAAGTTATAGAAATTCCTTATACAAAAGGAATTAATTCTTCTTTTTTGACAGAAGCAATGCGTTCTTTGGGAACAACACCTGATATACGTCTTAAAACTCTTCGCCGCCTTATCGAAATTAAGAAACCTGTTCGCATAATGGAAGCACATTCCGGCGTTTCTGCCTTAATTATTGAAAATCTGGAAATAGAAAAAGAAAATGGAACAAAAAGCTATGACGGAATATGGTCTTCCAGTCTTACAGATTCCACCAGCAAAGGAAAACCGGATATAGAAGCAGTTGACCTTACTACCCGGCTCCAGGATCTTACAAATATATTGGAATGTACAACTAAACCTATAATTTTTGACGGAGATACAGGCGGAAAAACAGAACACTTTGTTTTTACTGTGCGTACATTGGAAAGAAACGGAATCTCTGCTGTCATTATTGAAGATAAAGTCGGTTTAAAAAAGAATTCGCTTTTTGGAACTGAAGTTAATCAAGAGCTTGCCTCTATCGAAGAATTCTGCGAAAAGATAAGCTCCGGAAAAAAAGCGCAGGTTACAAGAGAATTTATGATTATTGCCCGCTTGGAAAGTCTAATTGCAGGTTTTCCCGTTTCTGATGCGCTGGAAAGAGCCTTTTCTTATGTTTCTGCAGGTGCAGACGGCGTTATGATTCACAGTAAAGAAAAATCAGGAGATGATATAAAAGAATTTTGCCGAAAATTCAGAGAAAAGTATTCTTCTATTCCGATTGTACTTGTTCCTACAACTTATAATCAATTTACAGAAAATGAGTTGTCTGATTGGGGCGCTTCCATTGTAATTTATGCAAATCATATGCTGCGCGCTTCATATCCTGCCATGATGAATGCTGCAAAAATTATACTGGAAAATGAACGCTCTCTGGAAGCTGATAAATTCTGTATGCCGATTAAAGAAATATTGGAATTAATTCCAGGCGGAAAATAGTATGGACAATTTTATTAATGGCAATCTATATCAAAATACTGCAGATTTTTATGATTTTGATAATCGTGATATTATAAAAGACGATTTGGAATTTTACGCAGATTATGCAAGTAAAACAAAGGGAACTATTTTAGAATTGGCAAGCGGAACAGGAAGAGTTTCTCTTTTCCTTGCCGAAAAATTAAAAAGAAAAATTGAATGTATTGAACTTTCCAAAGGAATGCTTGAAAGATTCTATTACAAGTTAAATTCAACACATTCTTATTTAAAACAATATATTAGTATTCACAACATGGATATGTCAAATTTTAATCTTGAACAAAATTTTGAGTTTATAATCATTCCATGGCGTTCTTTACAATGGCTTATATTGGATGAGCATACTATTAATTGTTTAAAATGCGTTAATAAACATTTAATTGATAATGGAATCTTTATATTTAGTATATTTAAACCTCGTGTCTATGATGAAAATTGGATAGGTAAAGAGGATATATCATATGATATTACTGACGGAAATAGAAGAATTATTCGTTCTACAGTTAATCATTTTGCTGATACTAAAAAAAAATATATACAGTATAAAAATAAAATAAAAATTATTGAGAATAATAATGAATATGTAAAAGAAGATATGCTGACAATAAAATATCATGAATATTTTGATATAATTGAAATATTAAATAAAACAGGTTTTATAATAACAGAAGAATACGGCTATTATGATAAAAGATGCCTTGAAAACGGCGAAGAAATGATATTTATTTGTAAGAAAAATAGTTAAAATAATGTCAAATATAATTTATACAATTTTTATCTTCCCAATAGAACAAATAATAGAATTGTGCTATGTATTTGTTTATAGAATATTGAATAACCCCGGTTTATCCATTATTGGAGTATCTTTTGCTGTAAGTATTTTTACCTTACCTTTGTATTTTATGGCGGAGAAATATCAAGCAGCGGAACGTAATATTCAAAATAAAATGAAGTTTATGGTAGATAATATTAAGGCAATTTCTTCAGGTGATAAACGTTTTATGCTTCTTTCTGCTTATTATCGTCAAAATAATTATCATCCTCTTTATTCGCTTCGTACAAGTATTTCACTTGT
>JGI24695J34938_10001121_pt1 | contig 24136 bp, 21 predicted proteins | sample TergutCo191P3_FD_34938 | JGI IMG/M metagenome (IMG submission 34938)
TATTTTCGAAGTCTAAAAATGATTTGATTTTTTCAATATACAAACTAGTTTCCACTGCATAAGGGCCTAAATCAGTTATCGTCGTTAATCCGCGCCGTAAATTCGCAGCGGAATTGTAAAGTACCACCACTTCACTAAATGAAATCAGACGGTACACGGTTGCTTTGATTACCAAATATAAAATATAAATGATATCAAGCAAAAAGTCCGATGAGATATATCCGGCGGTAAGTCCAATAATAAAGCGCTTAAACCCGACCTTACGGTTAAGTGAGATTATGTCTTCATTAGTCTGATCAAACTCATCATATAAACCTTTAGAAACATCTTTATTGAGTCTTAATTCTTTGGCATAATCTTTTAAATAAAAAACACGTCTAATATAGTTTCTTTTTCTTTCCAAAACATTTTCCTTAAGCCTGATTTGGAAATTGAGCTTATTGAGTGCATTTAGAAAGACTGTTCTTAAGACGAAGGAAACAACCACGAAGATAATGGACATCATATCCCGCGCCAGAAAAAATGAGCCATAACAAATAATGATCGTCATACCGGCGAAGACCATTCGCAGAAGCCCTTCTGCACGCTCAACTGCTTTATCCGCTTCCGCAACCGCCATAATAAAATGATTGTAGTATTCAGTATTATCGTAGCAGGAGATATCTACTTGCTTTGCTTTTTGGTAAAGCTTAAGCTTCATTTCTTGTTGCACGAGCGGCAGAAACTTAAAGCGAATACAGTTTTCAAACAAGCAGGATAGGACAATACTTATTACGACAACAATAATAACCAAAGCAATATATTTTACTACTTCCTGATAGCTTTTACCTGTTTCAATCGCATTTAGGACCAGATAAACACAGATGGTCTGCTCCATAAAATTAGCAAAATTATGACGAATTGCTTCAAGAATAATAAAGACTCCATATATAGGCGTTCCATTAAACAGGATTTTAACCGCAAATATGTTATTTGTAATGATTCTCTTCATACTTCCAAACATACCTATGCGGCATGCCCTCCTAGGCTGTTCATACCTTCCGGCACAAACTCCCGAAATCACATTGATTGTGTCTTAACTTATTTTTCGTTTACTTAAAAAATAAGGTTTTGGATTTACACTTTTACCCCTGCTCCACCGTAAAGTAGTTTTTCTCCTGCATTTTATAGATTTCAGCATAAGCCTTGTTGTTTTGCATTAATTCCTTATGCGTTCCACTTTCCAGTACCTCGCCATGCTCGCACGTTAAGATTAAATCGGCGTTTTTCACGCAGGAAAGGCGATGGGAAATGAATATCCCGATATTACTTATTCCGGATTTTAGAATACTATTAAATAGTTCGTTTTCTGCAATCGGGTCTAGTGCTGATGAAGGTTCGTCGAAAATCACTACCGATGCTTGATGTGACAAAGCCCTTGCAACAATAATTTTTTGAGTTTGACCACCCGAAAATAGCACCCCGTCGTCGTCAAATTCTTTTGTCAAAATCGTATCAATTCCTTGAGGCAAGTTCCTTATCAGTTCAAATATTCCCACCGCCTTAAGTGCATTAATTACATCCTCATCACTACCGCTCCGACCCATCAAAACGTTTTGCTTTATACTTCCGGCAAATACTTTGATATCTTGGAATGCACAAGCAAACAAACGTCTATATTTATCCAAATGATACTCGCGGATATCCCTGCCATTTATGAGTATCTTACCTGTATCAGGGTCATACAAACGTAACAAGAGCTTAATCAGCGTACTTTTGCCGGCACCATTATGTCCAACTAGCGCCAGGTTCTGTCCTTTCATTATTAAGAATGACATATTGTTTATAACATTTACTTTTCCATCATAAGAAAAAGAAACATTTTGAAATTCGATCGTATTTACTTCCTGATCAGGAATGATTCCGTCTTGATTTTCAGGAATTTTTTCTTCATATGTCATAAATTGTTTCAAGTTAGTAATCAGCAAACTATCCTGGGCACTTTGATTGATAAAACGGATCGCTCTTGCCCATCCCCACGAGGCTGTTATCATAACACTTGTAAGCACCGCCATCTCACCAAAGGAAATCATGTTTTCCCGGGGTACAATTGCCCGATATGCCGCATACAAAAAAATCCCTTCAAACACAATGGTAAACGAAACAACCATTTGAATTATTCCTAGAATAAATGATCCTCTGAAATATTTCTTCCACAGCAGACTTTTACCTATTGTAGCTTGAGAATATTGTTTAAAAAGAACATTAGAAATTCTAGAAATACGGATTTCTTTGGCATACTCAGGCAGATACATGACCCTATTAATATAGCCCATAACCCGGTCAAAAGGTATTGTTTCTATGTAACGTCGATATTGAATTTTGTTAAGTCTGGGGACGATAATATAATTGCCAATAAAGGGAAATATCAAAAATAGGAGGGTCCATTTATCAATTGTTACCATTATCCATGATGCGGCTAATGCACCGACAATATTTGCTACGATTCGACTGAGGTTGTCGAGCATTTCATAGAGTTTAGTACCAATTCCGTCTAAAGATAGCGAAAAAGCATCATAAAACTTCGTGTTTTCATAGCACTTTAACTCTACATTTTCTGATTTTCGAAAGATTTTTTGATATATTCCCTGATAGAGCTTGACATTTTGGATTGGAAAAATGACATTATCACAATAGTTTATATAAATATGCAGTAACAAACTAATTAGACCAATTATCGAAATGGAAATGATAATTTCCTTTAATGGAGGCTGACTTTCGATAATATTTACGATAAAGCGGATAAAGTATGCGCTGTAAAACACCCATAGGCACTGATGGACAATTTCTCGTAGTAATCCATGAATTACTCTTGATTTTGATAAAGAATAAACCTCTTTTATTATATAAAAGTTATTCTTAATGATTTCTGCTTTTGGCTTATTTGATTTCATTTTCATTTTTCCAAGGATATTATGTGATAAAAAAAGTTGTTTTTTTCGAGAGTTGAAATGGTGATTACTGGCGCGGAATTGGGAACAATTAGGGCAGATGAAGGATATTTTTAAGATAGGTTATGCTTGGCAAAAATGCGTAAGAGCATGGGGCTTGTCGCCCCATCCCCCTTCACACTTTCACATTCGCGAGTTATAAAACTATTTCATAAGATCTATTTTATTAATCCCATTTATTAAAGCAAGTGCGCTTGCTTTAATAACATCTTGCTCAATTGCCTTACCAAACAGAACTTGATCTTCATATAGTATTTGAACCACAACTTTTCCTAAGCTTTCTTTTCCTCTGCCCAAATTATGAATTCGATAGTCAATTAATTTTATTGGTTTATCAACTGCCTTAATAATAGCACTGTAAAGTGCATCAATTGCACCTTTTCCATTTTCACTAATCATTTTTATATCATTATCTTTTTGCATTTTAATGGTAGCAGAGGGCATATATGAATTAATTACAACTTGAAAATCATTTAAAGTCCATAGCTTTACACATTTCTTACCTTCAACACCTTCTTCATTTTCAAGTATGTCGACAACATCATTATCATAAATCTCTTTTCTCTCATCAGCAATTTCTAAGAATTTTTGATGAATCATTTCCAATTTATCCTCTTGAATATGAAACCCTAATTTATTTGCTACATATTTAAAGGCATTCTTACCAGACCTCGCTGTTAAAACAATTTCCATATTAGGCGCGCCAATATCTTCTGGATTAATGATTTCGTATACATCATTTGACTTAATTAGTCCATCCTGATGAATGCCTGAAGAATGTGCAAATGCATTCTCACCGACAATAGCTTTATTTACCTGAATATCAAGCCCCATTGTGCCACTAATGATTCGAGATGTTTCATAAATAGCTTTGTAGTTTATATCTGTATATGCATCATAGTATTCAGGATGTAACTTTAAAAACATTACCACCTCTTCAAGTGCGGCATTCCCTGCACGCTCACCGATACCATTAATCGTACATTCAACCTTATTCGCCCCATTTTTTACAGCTACCAGCGTATTTGCTGTAGCCAATCCTGAATCATTATGACAGTGCACACTCAATAAAACATTGGGTGAAATATTCATTAATCGATCATAAACTTTTGCAATTACATTTCCAAACATTTCAGGTATTGCAAATCCTACTGTATCAGGAACATTTATGCAAGTAGCCCCTGCTTTTACTACTGCTTCAATGGTTTTCCACATATATTCAAAGTCGGTTCGGCTGGCATCCTCAAGTGAGTATTGAACTTGTGATACGTATTTCTTAGCATATTTTACCGAATCAACTCCCATTGCCAATATCTGTTCGGGGGTCTTTTTGAATTTCTTTGATATATGAATATCTGATGTTCCTAACACAATATGTATCATCGGGCTTTCAGCATCTTTTATGCTTTGATACATTGCATCAATATCAGTAGTTACCGCTCTTCCCAGCGCAACTATAGTACTCTGTTTAACAAGGCGGCTTATTTTTTGTACGGATTCAAAATCTCCCGGTGATGATGAAGGAAACCCAACCTCCATAAAATCAACTTTTAATTTCTCTAATTGTTTAGCAATTTCCAACTTTTCATTTAAATTCAGTTTTGCTCCTGGTACCTGCTCACCATCTCTTAATGTAGTATCTAAAACATATACTTTTTTCATAACGATCTCCTTCATAATTTATTAAAGTTTCAATAATATCTTGATTTTACTTTAATATTTTATTAATATCAATACTGAATTCAATTATTATGCATTCTTTTTGTTTTGATAAACTCTTCTAAGCGATCAATTCCATCTTTTAATTTTGAAATATCTTGCGTATAAGCAATTCGAAAAAAGTTTTCCAGACCATTTCCAAAATCAATCCCTGGCGTTGTTACAACTCCTTTTTCATATAATAGACCATAACAGAAGTCTACACCGTTCATTCCAATAACCGGATCCAGTTCGCACCAAATATAAAAAGCTCCTCTAGCTGGAATAATTTTAATCTGCGCTATTTTATCTAGTCTTTCAACGACATAATTATGGCGTTCTTTGAATATAGAAATCCGCTCTTGTATTTCATTATTAACAGTCGGATGATTCAATGCATGATAAAGAGCATATTGACCAATTGACATAGTTGAAAATACTACTTGCTGATGCATTGGAATTATTTTATCAATAATCTCCTTATGCGCAACCATCCATCCAATACGTAATCCCGTTGCAGAAAAAGTCTTTGATATACTGTCCACAATTATAACTTTATCATAATATTCGATCGGCGAATGGAATATCTCACCGTAAACGTAATCTTTGTAAACTTCATCTGATAAAATTGTTATATCATATTTTCTGGCTAAATCCGTAAGTTGAATCATTTCTTCTTTACATGTAACAATTCCCGTAGGGTTATTAGGTGAATTGATATAAATCATTTTACAGCGATCTGTAATCTTATTTTCTAATTCTTCAAATGGTATGCTATAACTTTCACCATTATATTTATACCCAACTTCAATGACTCCTCCTCCCATCATCAAAGAACATCTTTTAAATGAAAAGAAACTCGGGTTTATTACAATAACTTCATCACCCGCACCAATAATAGAAAGCATCAAAAGAAAAATCGCCTCCTGACTTCCTGCTGTAATAATGATATTGTCCTTCGTTATCGGATATGTACATTTCCGGTTTATGTATGTATCAGCTACGCTTTGCCTTACAAAATCAATTCCTTGAGTAGCAGTATATTTTGTAAAACCTTTATTGATTGCCTCGTTGATTCCTTCGCTCAATGCATTCACCATTGGCAAATCCGGTACACCAATAGATAAAAATATTTTGCTTTCATGATCAAGCTTATTCGCTTCATCAGTAAATTTTCTTACTAACCCTAATTTTTGTGTATTAACGCGTTCATTAAATAACATATTTACCTCCTTATTGAATCTTCATCATTATCTCATTGTTTTCTATTTTTCACGAAAAAAGTATAGTAATCTATATATGTTGAATTACAATAGCATTTATGACAATAGGATGGTATAAGATTATATTTTTCGTATAACTCAGTAAAAAAGATCGTAAGTCTCCAATAATCTTCCTTTGAATAATCGTAATTTTTAATATTCGGACTAAAGGGCTTTTTAAAGGGAATAAATGCAGGCAAAACCCCCTTAGATGCCAAGAACTCAGCCCCCTCCATTAGTGACTCCATTGGCTCTAGCCCGGCTACAAAATTACTTCTTATATGTCCCCAGCCCTTGTAATCCACTGCTTCAATCAAGCGATTTATCCAGTTTTTATATCCAATTTGCAATTCTTTTCCGGGGCAAAGTTGCTTAAAAATCTCTTCATTGTATATTTCCAGATTCATACTAAGAAAATCGCTTCCGAAATTACACATCGTTATTAAATTTTCCGAACTCAAAGGTGCCGTCATTGTGCAATTAGAACCAGGGAAATAATCCTTGCCCGTTTTTTCTTTTATCTGAGTAAAGATTCGCTCTACCCAAGCAACCTCTTTATCAAAAGTTCCACCAGTTATTATAAAATGGTTTATCTCTTCGTTGCTATAAGCCATGCTGATAGCTTCACTGATCCAATTGGCTTGTTTAATAGCTTTTTGTTCTGATAGCTCCTTTGTATTTTGAATATTACAAAACTTACATTGATTATTTGTATCCCAAAACTTACAGTAAAGACTGAATGATACCGACATACAGTCAACACCTCTAAAACTTGCTATTTTACTTATTTTTACCCCATCGGATGTATGTTGCGAAAGTACCTTAGGGCGTTTCGGATACTTTATAGCTACATCCACAGGCATGCCTTCCTTAAGCAATATAAGATTGTCCTTATCATGAATTAATTGATATGGTGAGTTATCATTTTCATATACTTGCGTAACCATATCATTTTCTTCAAAAATTATTTCAGAAGGTGATAACCGGTCATGATTACACATATCCCATTCAAATAACCAATGTATTTCTTCTCTATACTTTGTACCCAAGCCATATAATGCAGAGTTATCTACATTGATTCCCTCAAGCAATAAATCAAGTTTTAGATCAATCAATTCAAAATTTCTATTTTTTATTTTCATATTCATCTAAAACCGATCTCCTATTATGCACAATTAACTCAATATCTTGTTCCGTTAACCGACCTTTTTTTCTACTTTCCGCTTTTAAGTATTCAATTAGATTTTCTTTATTTACTTCTATGTTGAATTTCCTTAATATATAAGGCAAACTTGCGCAATATTTTTCTTCCAAAAACGTAAATGTACGATGCCCGCCAATTTCCTCTATATTAAAGGGCTCAAATGATTCAGTTGCGTCAGCAAATATGCCATGTATATGCATATCCGTTGCATGACAAAAAGCATTTTTACCTACAATAGGCTTAATATCCGGAATCGCGCATCCAAATATCTCATATATAAATTGACACAACGGAAAAAGTTTTCTCATATCAATTCCTGTTTTAATATTATATAGTTGCTCTAAAGCAACCAAAACTTCTTCAAAAGCAGCATTTCCGCTTCTATCTCCCAGACCGTTAACCACAGTATCGCAGCCATCGGCGCCATTCATGATGCCCGTTATGGTATTTATTGTCGCCAATCCAAAATCATCATGTGCATGAACAAATACACGGCTATTAGGCGCAATTAATTTGCCAATCACAACTTTCTGCTTAACTTGCTCCGGGGTAGCTCTTCCGGAAGTATCATAAAAAACGAATTTTCGAATACTGCTTTTATACATTTTGAATAATGATGAAAAATCATCATCATTTATTTGAAATGCACCCATAATTCCAAGCTCCGGTTCTTTACCATAGTGATTAAGCAATTCAAGCATTCTGGAAATATCTAACCATACCGCTTCTTTCGTTGTATTTCTCAATTTTAAATTAACTTGTGAACCTGGAATTACAATAATAAAGCGATCTACCACATCTTTTAATATATCTAATTGGCTTTTTATAACATCGCTGCTATTCCATTGAAATATAAATCCTGTAGTAGTGACATCCAAACCGGACTCTTTTATCATTGCCCCAACTTCAAATGTTTCTTTTATGCAATTAGGCGATAGTATCTCAAATTCTTTAACCCCAACTTTTGAAATACGCTTGACAATATCTAATTTTTGATTTGATGAAAGAGACAGTAAAGGTGTCTCAATTCCTTCTCTTATTGTAGAATCTCGAAAAATAATATTACGCAAACTGTGCCTCCTCAATTTTAATTTTACATATTCCTAAACATTTTTTCGACTTTTCCAACAGATATTTTTTGCTTTTCTTCTTCGGTGACATCTAAAATCGGATGCCCATTTTTCATCATTATCATACGATTACCATATTTCATAGCATCATTAATATTGTGCGTCACCATAATAGCTGTAAGTTTTTTCTCCTTTATTAGGCTTTCGGTCAAAGATAAAACATTTCTTGCTGATTGTGGATCAAGTGATGCGGTATGCTCATCCAACAAAATAATAAGCGGATTTGATAATACTGCCAGCATAAGTGCTGCCGATTGACATTGTCCTCCAGATAATTCATTTGGTTTATTTAGTAATTTATCTTCCAGATTTATGTTAAGTGACTTTATCTCATTGTAAATTTTCTCCTTTACTTTTTGGCTCATTCCTTTACTAAAAATATGTTTTTGATGTTTCTGTAGCATAATCGCTAAATTTTCAAGCAAGGTCATGTCTGGTGCAAATCCCCATGTTGGATTTTGAAAAACGCGTCCGATATATTTTGCCCGCATCCATTCGCAATCTTTAGCAACATTATTGTTCTGTAAAAGTATTTTTCCGGACTCTAGCATACAAGTACCGGCTATTATATTTAGAAGAGAGGATTTTCCCGAACCATTTGGTCCTATAACAGTTACAAAGTCCCCTTCTTTAAAATGGAGATTTAACTTACTAAATAAGCGTTTTTCAATATTTGTATTTGAGTTAAAGGTCAAAACAGCATCCTTAATCAATAGCATACACCACCTCATAACTTGATCTTCTGTTTTAATGTTGGATAACACAACATCGTTGCAACAAATACTGCTGTAATTAATTTTAAGTCAGTTGCTTTAAGAACAGGAATAATCAATGCAAAAGCAACAAGACAACGATAAATTATTGTACCAAAACTTACAGCTATTAGCTTGCAAAACAAATCATTTTTATTCTTGAAAATGAACATTTCACCTATTATAAGTGATGCAAGACCAATAACGATAGCTCCTTGTCCCATTGTAATTATTGCTGCGCCATAATCAAATTGCGCAATTAATCCACCCGTAGCTGCTATTAAAGCATTTGATAAAGCTAATGTTGCTAAATGAGTATGGTTTGTATTAATAGCAGATGATTTTGCCATTTTAGGATTACTTCCAGTCGCACGAATTGCAAAACCAATCTTTGTAGAAAAAAACCAATTAATCAAGACAATCGTAATAATCACAATTGAGGTTCCCAAAAAGATAGATACAAATTGCCTGTTTTTTGTAACAAAGGAGAAACTGTTTTTTAATGATGAGCCTAAAATTGCAATTGTTGCTCTATCATTCATAATTCTTAAATTTACTGAGTACATTGCAATCATCGTTAAAATTCCTGATAGAATTGGCTGTATTTTTAACTGCGTTGCTAATATAGCCGTAATAATTCCCGGAATTGTCCCTGTTAGTGCTGCAATAAATAGCGAAATAGCAGGATTCACTCCTAAATTTATTAACACAACAGTTATTACCGCACCCAATGTTAATGATCCTTCAGCTGTCATATCGGGAAATTTTAAAATTTTAAAATTTATATATATACCTATGGATAATAACACCCACATCAAACCTTGAGCAATGCCACTCAACAATATATTTAGAAAAAACAAATGTATAGCGCTCCTTTATTATTTGACTACTATTGCATTTTTCAAGATTTCATCTGGAATATTTATTTCAAGTTGATTTGCGGTTTTTTCGTTAATTACTATTTTCATCGTTTTTTCCGCTTGATATCCAATTGAAATATCCCCTGGATTTTCTCCGTCAACCAAAATTCGAAGCGCCATTTCAGCTGCGCTTTTACCGAGCTCGTAATAATCTGCTCCAAAAGATGCCAACGCACCTCCATGTACCATACCATAAGTACTAATAATTGGAAGCCCTGCATCAATTGCTGCTGATGAAACAAGAGCCGCCGAAGATACCATAACATTATCAGGTGGAATATAAAGTGCATTAACTCTGCTTGACAAATAATCAATGGTTAACTTCACTTCGTCAATTTGGGCAATTGGCGAATTTACATATTTAATACCCACTTGATCAAGCGCTTTCATAAATTTCTCTGCCTGATAATATGCATTGGATTCACTTGCACAATATAATATCCCAATTGCTTTAACATCAGGAATCAATTTTTGCAAAAGCTCAATTTGGCTTGAAATCGGACTCTCATCTGACATACCTGTCATGTTCTCTCCGGGCTGTTCATTAGACTGCACTAATCCTGAATATTCCGGATCCGTTACCGGTAGCATAACAATCGGAATTGAATTGGTTTTTTGTTTTATTATGAGACTGTTAACTGTAGTAATGGAAAAGATTAAATCGCAATTATAGCTAACAAGATAATCAGCAATTGTCGCTGATGCACTTATATCCCCAGCAGCTGTTTTAAATATTATATTAATATTATCTTCATCGATATAGCCACGTTCTGCAAGACCATAAACCAATCCCTTATAGCAATCACTTAACGATTCTGCTTCGGAATATTGCATAACACCAATGGTAAATTCCTTTTTACTCAAATCAGAAGTGCAACCGAAACAATTAATTAACAAGATAAATAAAATAGCTGATGACATTAATAATTTTTTGCATTTCATTACTTTAAACATTATCTTATTTTCTCCTGAAATATGGCTTGCTTGACAAATATTCTTTTCTCTTCAAATATTATTAATAATATTTGTTAATATTTCTGATGTTTTATATTCGCCGCCCAAGTCTTGCGTGTAATGTTCTTTTAATAACTCATCTTCGATTTTCTCAAAAAGTTTTTCGCTTTGTTTAATGCAGCCTATATATTTTAAAAGTGCAACGCAACATAATAAGATGGCATAGGGGCTGGCTAAATCATTAAATGCTATATCTGGCGCACTTCCGTGAACAGGCTCAAATAAAGCTATTTCCTTGCCATAACATTTACTAATTGCCATTCCTAAACCATCTCCAAGTCCAGCTATTAAATCAGACAAAATATCACCATATAAATTTTCAGTAATTATTGCATGAAATCTTTCGGGATTTCGTACTAAATGATAACAAGCTGCATCTACATATTCTTCATTTACAGTAATTTTATTATATTTCTGCGCAACTTCATTACATATTTCAGCAAACATCCCATCTGTTTTTTTCAACACATTTGATTTTGTTACGATGGTTGCTTGCTTAATTTTATTTGCTCTCAAATAAGAAAAAGTATACTCGGCAAATTTTCTAGTCTTATCCTTTGATACTATTTTTTCTGCAACTACAATATTATCATCTTTTTGATATTCAATTTGCGAATATAAACCTTCGGTATTTTCTCTAAATACAATGACTTGATTTATATTGTTTGTAGCCAAATTACTGCTTGGCCTAACATTTACAAATAAATCCAATTCTTTTCGTAATGTCAAAATAGGACTCTTATATTCATTATGAATTTCACTTTCATGCGGAGTTGAAACAGCACCAAAAAGTATAGCGTCACATCTTCTAACCGATTCAATAAAATCACTATCAAATGCTTTCCCCTCTCTTATATACTTTTCACGCCCAACTTCAAATTTAATAAGTTCAATATTTAAATTAAGCTTCTCCATTATTTTTATTATCGAAGGAAATATTTCCTTGCAAATGCCATCTCCGGGAATTATTGCTATCTTTTTCTTTTGCATAATTTAATAGTCCTCCTGCTTGAATGATTTCGAGTAAAAATGATGAAGGTTTTTCAAATCTCAATTTTGTATTTCCAAATATCGCCAAAGAGCTTTGCATATCTATCACTACCTTATCACTGTCTTTGATTTTATTAGTGTCAGAAAAACTCTCTTCATTAATATTCAAAGTTAAAATTCCCTGATTTATGATATTTCTATAAAAAATTCTGCCATAAGATTTAGCAATGACTATTTTAAATCCGGCATATTTTATTGCCAATGCGGCTTGTTCTCTTGACGAACCGCATCCGAAATTAAAACCTCCTAATATTACATCTCCGTTATCTATCTTTTTAAAATAGCCTTCGCCTTTGATAGTTTCAAAAATATGTTCTTTAAATATCTCTTCGTTTTTCGTTCTTAAATATTTTCCAGAAATAATAATGTCAGTATTAATATTATCTCCAAAACAATGAACTTTTCTTTCAGAATTAAACATCATTCATCTCTCCTATAAATCCCTTTAGTGCTGCATGCGCTACCATATTAGCCGAACCAATATATATTTCAGATGATTTACTCCCCATTCTACCCAAAAAATTTCTGTTCGCTGTCGATATTGCTACTTCATTTTCTCCAAGCACTCCTAAATGTCCGCCTAAGCATGGTCCGCAACCAACCGGCAATAAAACAGCTCCTGCCTTAATTAACGTTAATAGCACTCCATTTTGAATTATTTCTATTAAAATATTTCTTGAAGAAGGCGCTAATAATAATCGCACTCCTTTTGAAATTTTTTTATTTTTCAGTATCTCTGCCGCCTGAATAAAATCTGATAATCGCCCTCCTGTACATGTGCCTATAAATGCAACGTCAATTTTAATATCAGAAATTAGTTCCGCTGCAAGTACTTCGTTAATATCATTTGGGCAAGCAATATTACATCCAACTTCTTCTAAGTTATAAACATATACTTTTTCAAAATCTTCGTCACTGTCACTGCGCAAATTTCCATCCAATGAATCTTCAAAAATAGAAAATTTAGCTCCTATCTCAACTCCCATATTACATAGTACAGCTTTGTCATCGATGGAAATATTTTCTTCCGCCTCATAAACGATTCCTTTGTAGGATGCACCATCAATACCTAAATCTTTGACTATCTTTAAAAACACATCTTTATAAGTAACATTTTTATTCAATTTACCGATCATTTTTATTTTTATACATTCAGGAACCTTAATCCATGTTTCTCCGGTTGAAAAAATATAAGCCATATCCGTAGCCCCTACCCCCATTGACAGGCATGATTTGGCTCCTACCGTTGATGAGTGAGAGTCGGCTCCAACAAGAAAATCCCCTTTTTTAATTTCTTCAGTTTCTAATAATATTTGATGGCAGATTCCTTCCCCGCCTTCATAGAAATTTTTGATCCCTTGCTCCTTAATAAAAGTTCTCGCATCATTTAGTAGATTTGCAGTATTTTCATTATTAGGCGGATATAAATGATCGAATACTACATATATTTTTTCATTGTTAAATACTTTTAGAGCTATTTTATTAAAATATTTTTGCGTCAAAACAATTGTACCATCGTGAACCATAGCCCAATCTACCTTGATCTTAATAATATCTCCCGTATTAAAATCTGAATCTGTTTTCGTCATGATAATTTTTTCAATTATATTTGCCATATTATTTTTCCTTAAGTATTTCCAGCAATAAATTTTCCGTTATAAGTTGCTTTTCAGTCGATAATTTCTTAATCTTGTTCAAAGCTTCATCTATCTTTTTATCAGATATATTAGTTACATTATTTTTCTCGGCAAAATATTTAATGGAACTTCTCCCGGAATGTTTGCCTAATGCTATTTCATTTTCTCTCCCAATAATCTCAGCCGGAAAAGGTTGATATGTATTCGGACTTGATAAAATGCCATTAACATGTAAACCTGACTCATGGGTAAAAGCATTTTTTCCCACAATCGGCTTATTAAAGGGAATATCTAATCCGGCAAAATCATATATTTCTCTGGATACTTCATAAATTTTTTTCGTTTCAATTCCCATATCGCAATCATATTGTATCAACAGACACATTACCAATTCTTCAAGGCTTACATTTCCTGTTCTTTCACCCAAGCCATTGATAGAAACGTGCACTTGATCTACTCCTGCTTCAATTGCAGATAACACATTGGCTAGTCCTACTCCAAAATCATTATGGCAATGTGCTGCTAAGGGTATTTCTATATCTTTTTTTAAGTTGCTAATAACTTCGTACATACTAAGCGGCGTCATCATTCCCATTGTGTCAGCAAAGGCAACCATATCTGCCCCACTTTGATAACACGCATCATACACTCGAATTAATCTTTCATAATCTGTTCTTGAAGCATCTTCGCATCCAAACCTTACATACATGCCTTTTCTTTTAGCATAATCAATTATTATTTTTAGCTTTTCAATTCTTTCATCTATATTCGTTTTTAAGTTAGCTTCTAATAAATAATCAGAACTAGGGCTAAATAATACTAAATGGCGGACACCACATTCATATGCCAAATCAACATCTTCTTTACTTAGCCGCGCAAGTGCATATACATCAAAATCCAAATTTAAGTCAATAATCTTTTTTACTGCCTCTTGATCTTCTTGTGAAGATGCTGGAAATCCCGCTTCTATATATTTAATTTTCAATTGATTAAGGAACTTGGCAATTTTCACTTTTTCATGCGCAGAAAAGGCAATCCTTGGAGTTTGCTCACCATCACGTAAAGTTACATCATAAATTTGCAAATTAGTAAAATTAAATTTCTTTTTGCGATTTATTAAATTTCTAAATTCATCATACATATTTTAGGCTCCTCGTATTTTATTTTTTAAATTTTTCAAAATCTAATTTATGGCTTCTATTTTTATAAAAATAAATACACATTTCATCATATATTTTCTTAATTACTTCTTTTTTTACAAATCCTGTATCAATACACGCTTTATCATAATTTAGATCGCTACTTGATAAATGCATAGTAAAATCATCATTATGAAATTTTGAATATAAAGGTGTACCTGGAAAAGGAGTGTATATTGTTATATGGATGTTATCAACGTTTGATTGTTTCTGAAGCAATACGGCAAAATTAAAGGTTTTTTCAATATCTTCAATCGTTTCTGTTGGTATTCCTATCATAAAATTTGCCCATGCGCGAACTCCATATTTTTGACAAAGAAGAAATGTCTCAACTACTTTTTCACGGTTGATTTTCTTATTTAATAATTTCAGAATTTTTTCAGATCCACTTTCAACCCCAAACCAAATTGTCTCACATCCTGACTCACTCATTAATTTTATTCTTTCCTCATCGATACAATCAACTCTTGAATTACATGACCATTTTATATCCACTTTTTGTTCAATCAACAACTGACAAAATTTCTTAATCCATTGTTTATTGAAAGAAAAGGTACTATCTTTAAACCATACCCCCTCTATTCCATACTTTATTTTCCATTTTTTTATATATTTAATCAATAAGCCAGGAGCTACTGCCCGCCATTTTCTTATGATACTTTTATGGTTTCCGTCAACACAAAAAGAGCAATTATACACACAGCCTCTGGAAGCAACATAGCCAATAGCTTTATATCCTGACTGCCGTTTTGCATATTCCAGATATTTATCAATATCTATTGAAGAGTAATCCAATTCCCCTATATCATTCATGTCAATAAATTCAGTGTTAAACTCTGTTAAATTATTCAAATTATACTCTTTATATCCAATCGATTTTACATTTTTAAAAGGGATATTATTATTGTAGGCATATATAAAGTCATATAGAGCCTTTTCACCTTCTCCAATACAAATGTAATCTACAGATTTATTTGATAATGTATCTTCTGGATGCAAAGAAACATGTATCCCGCCTAGAATTATTTTAATATCAGGAAATTTTTCTTTAATAAGATCGCATAAATGTATCGTATATAAATAATTAGGTGTTAAAACTCCCATTCCAATTATTTCCGGCTTAATATGCTCTATTTCTGATATAAGATCAGCTTCTCTTTTATCATAGAAATCTCGAATTAAAATTTCACAATTAAGCTTGTCCTTTTTACTTTTTAAGTAAGTGTAAATCGAAAGCAAGCCATTAGGCGGGTATAAATAAGAATAACTTGGAACATCAATTATTTGTAAAGGTTGATTTAATAACAATATTTTATTAATTTTTTTTTCAGACAAATGCTCACCTCACTAATATCAATTTGATCAATTTCAATTTCAAATACTTCTCAATAAATTAATTGCAAGTTAATTTTTTCAAATCCATTGCTAATTGCTTATAACAAGAAGTCCCCATTCCTCGGCATTCAACATTTTCTAAAATACTAATAATGTATGATAATTCTTTACCTTCTATTAACTCGCACACTATATTTAAGCCAGCCAAGCAACCTTTGTTTTCGTTTAGGGTGAATTGTACATTATGTATTTTATTTTCTTTAATTTCATAGTTAACTTCAATCGCACATACTTTTCTTAATTTTTTATTAATAACGATAACCTCCTCTCAACCAAAACTAACCAATTAACAATTACATTGTTCTTTTAGATATGTCAAAATCTTATTTATTGTACTAAATTGGCTCGAATCAAGCATTTCATCAAACTCCATATCGAATTTTTCCTCTATTGCAAAAAGCAATCTTAAAAAACTTATAGAATTCATTCCATAATTTATTAATTCTTCATCAAAATTAATATCTTTTGATTTAATATTAGGGTTAATAATCTGGATCACGAGTTCTATCAAAACAGTTTGTATATCATTATTCATATATCCCTTCCTTTAATTGTTTAAGCACGGTCAAAATATTTTCACGAGATATTTTTCCATATGTAGTTTTAGGTATTTCATTTATTAAATAAATATTTTCAGGAATATAATGCTTTGGCAATTGCTCTATACACATAGATAATATTTCACCTCTAATCCTTTTTTTATTAATGTCCTCATTATCCGGATTTTTAAGAGACACAAAGGAAATTATTTTATCATCATAGTGAATACTGCTATTTTCACTATATCCAAATGAATAACTTTCAAAAACATGTTCGTGTTTTAAAATTACATTATCTATAACACTCGGAGATATTTTTTCTCCTTGACTATTAATAATCACGTCAGTTCTGCCAAAAAGGTAAATATATCCATTTTCAATTTTGCCGATATCAACCATCTTAAACCAATCGTCCTCATAAGATGATTTCGTTAAGTCAGGATTAAATAAATATCCTTTAAACCATTTTTGGTTTTTTATTAATATCTCTCCTGTTTCGCTTATTTTTACAGGACATGTTCCTATAATTTTTCCAACCGAACCATTATGCGCTTCATCCGGATCTGTTATTGATATTGCATTTCCTTCATTTGAACCATAATTTTCAATTATTCTAATGCCAAATACTTTTTCGAATCTATTTCTTATTTCCGGAAGCAAAACCGCTGAACTCACCTTTGCATATTTTACTTTTGGATATATTTTATTAGGATGCTTTTCTGATAAAAGCAACAAGCTCGACAAAATTCCAGGAAATGTATACAAATAATTTACTTTATACTTCTCAACCTCATTCCAATAGTTTTCATAAAAATTGGAATTGGCTAACATATCAATTAATACAATCGTTGAGCCAGTCAATACAGATAAAATAAAAGTAATAATTGCTCCCCCTTGCCACAAAGGTAAGGCTTGATATACTATCGATTGATCATCTAATTTCAATTTCTTTCCATATATTTCAGTAGCCTCCATCCAACCATTAAACTTAATCATCGCTCCTTTGGGAAAGCCCGTTGTGCCCGATGTATATAAAATCATGAGCAAATCTTCGTCATCCCTATCAGGAAAATCATAATGAATCAAATCATTTCCACCATTGTCCTCAAACGATTGTTTTATCTTTGAATATTCAGGCATAATAATAACAATTTCATGATTAATCACTTTTATAAATTTTTTAAATAATAAAGGAGCTACAAGTACTTTTCGTGGTTGACAGTGTTCTATTGTTTTTTTAATATCAGCAGAAGAATTTCTTATATTCAATATAATAGGAATTGCTTTCAATTTTAAAAGAGCATAAAATGAAATTATGTGCTCTATTTTATTTCCAATAAGAATACACACCCTATCCCCCTCACCAATTCCATCTTGACTAATTTTTTTTGCCATAACGGTAGAATAGTCATTAACTTCTCCAAAAGTAAGTCCTTCTTCTAATGTATCAGGAATAATAATAAATTTTTTGTCTCTATTTTCTATAAAACCATATTGCATTAAGTTCATTAAGGTTTTCTCCTTTACAAAACATTTAAGTTATTTGTTTGTAATATAGTTATTTAGTAATAATTGGTAAAAAACTTTACCATTAGTATATTTCCACATTTTGGCAAAAGCATCCGCGACTAACTTTTCAAATAATTTATACATAGGTCATTTTTATTTACGGAATTTTCAAAAAAGAATTTTATTTCATTTTTTGCTATATAATTTCATAGCTTTTATACAGAGATATTCAAAAATGCCACCAGAAGATAAATGGAATTTATATAATCTTTTTGATGATTCAACTAATGGTTTGAAGAAGCTGGAAAGGTAATTGAAGGTGTAAAAAATAGTTGTTCCATAAATTAATCATTGAAAAATATATTTTCTATCACTTCAAAGCCGACCGAAACGCTAATCATTGTACTGAACATCGAAACCCCAATAACTGCTTCCTGCTTTACTTTGTTTATCCTCTGTATCATACCCTCATTACCGGCCAATGCTCCCGAAGTAATTTTAATATTATCACCCTCTTTAAGCCCTTTCGAAATATCAATACGCTTATCCGACCCTAAAACTCTACCCAATGCCATCCTTTCATCGTTCCGCATTGCGATATCAATCTTATCGCCATAATCTAGCAATCTATAAACTTCTTTTATTTTACGGATGTTAAGAAAAAAATAATTTAAAAACTCCGCCGGCGGCTTGTCCGACTCAATAAATACATACCCTGGAAAACAAATTTTCTCAAACAGTGATTTCTTCCCCTGCCGCCTGAACACACAAGTCTTTTTCGGAACAAATGGGAGAAAGCCATGGCTACCAAGCTCCTTGTTTAAGCGCATGGCCACTCTTTCTTCTGTTCCGGCGCGGACAAATATGACGTACCAGTGAATTTTTTCATCCAACATGGACATATTTTCTCCCTTTCGCCCCGGTATATATTTTTGATATATCCTCGGCTACCTACAGATTTATGTTCCTCTCCACATTCAATGGTAAGCTCTGCTTTCCAAAGCGTTAGAAAGTGCTTTGATAGATAATTTAAATATTAGGCTACATTTATGGTCACAATAATCCTACCTAATCATTCAACCCCATTTTGCAAAGTAATCTATTTTGTGAACTTTTATAAACCATCACATAATAAGGCATAATATCTTAATTTCCGAAACTATAATATATAATTATAATTTAGTAAAAACTACAGTTAGATTTAAGAACTATTTCTACTTTATTGACTTTAATTCATCAGTTCATCAACCGTCACTCCGAAAGCTCTCGCTATTTTTTTAGTAATCCAAGATGAGGCACATTTATTTCCGGACTCAATGTCATAAACATATTTATAATTAACTTGCACTAATAGTGATAGATGCTCTTGTGTCCATTTCTTTTCTTGTCTTAATCGCTTAATGTTTCGACCGAATATTTCCATAAACTCTTTACGTTTTGCATTATCTTCTTTATACTCTATCATCAAGCGCTCTCCTAATGCAGGCTTATTATAGCATAAGTTAAAACTCTCTGAACACCGTCGATAGTCGGAAATTGTCGAAATATAAAATAACCTTGTATATTGTTCAAAGCATTTTTTTCTTATTGTGATAATCATCTTTAGCAAAAATTCAATTTAACGAATTCAGAACTAATTATATGTTAAGCAAAATAATTCTAGGCAAATAGACCGAAATTATAATTATCCTTTGATAGACGTCGGAAATTAAATCTAATTATTTTCTACTAAAATTAAAAATGCCGAAATAAGGCGGTACTGATGAAGCACTCTTTGACAAACAGCGTCAAGGTCGCCCTGCCGAAATAACCGATGATGCAAAAACATATAAAATGGATGAAATATGTCTGAGTGAAACTGAAGCAATATCTGCACTTCCGGCAGTACCACCATTATTGAAAGTCCAATAGCCGGATTTTGCCGTTCCTATAGCGAATTGCTCGAAACTGGCATCCTTGATAATATTATAGGGGTTGGCAATTAACCCTTCCTCCAGTTGTAAAGCATCGAAAAAAGCGGTGGTAGTTTAATTAGCTATGGTAGTATGGGCGATTTCAACACCAACTTCAACACTGGTTTCAATATCACTGCTATTTTCACTGACCGATAAGGTTTGAATACTGCCATCGGTATTGGTAATTACCGCTTTCATTTGATAAGATGATTTGCGCACCTGCCGCCGGTCCATATTTTAGTATATATAGAAATATTTAATTGACATGATAAATGTAATGAAATGGCATTTTCGTGTAATGAAAGCCGTTTAAGATAATCGGGAAATGATTAAATAAACTTGAGTTTCCGCAGATTGCACTAAAATTGTAAAGAACAGTTTTTTTTAAGAACAGATAGTACATTTTCATGAAAACATTACATTATTTTTCAAAATTACAGTATCTAAATAAGCCTCGCCACCACGAAGCATAAATATATTAAATTGCAAAGATTTATATTATCAGAACAAGACTGAGCTGCTGATACGCAGGACGCTTTGTTTTAAACCAAAACCTCACACCTTCTCTGGCGTATGAGAGGATAGCTTTTACACCCTTAGCTATACGGTAATGATTAAAGTACACTTTTTCTTTGATTGGGTTTGCTGTTTTGATAATTACTGTTTTGAGAGCATTTGTCTCGGATTGCTCTGACAATATAGTCAAAAATGCCATACATAAAGTGATGTAGAAATTCAATGTAGAAATTCAATGCATTAATAGCTTTTAACTTACGAATCCGAAAACTTTCAAACTTAAATATCTGCTTTTTGGCACGGAAGTACTCCTCAATACGCCACCTTGAAAAATAGGTTTTAGCAATCTTTATCACATCATCTTTTGATTCGATTTTTTCATTGGTTATAAGCATCATGGGATGCTCTGTAATGCCATAAACAAGAACGAGATAAACCTCTTTTTTCGAAGCAGTAATTTTAACTTTCACGTGGGAAATATAAGCTTCATGTTCCTTGCCTTTATAAAACAATGACATCTTAACTTTTCCCTTACGGCGATTACATAATTCAGTAGCTTTCATCCATTTATTTGAAAGAAATAGCTTGCGGCTTTTCGTAATGCGAATAATGTAATTTTGCTTAAGTTCTTCTAGCTTAAGAAAGATTTTATTACTATCGTACCCCCTGTCCATAACAAATGTCGCTCTATTAAAGAGTTTAGCGGCACGTTCTATGGCAGAGAATGTAATAGTGTTAGTCGAAGTATAATCTTTTTCAGATGACGAGTGAATTTTTGAAAAAATGCTAATAGGATTTTTGCCCTCAGTAAGAGCTATGGCTTCGGTCACATGATATCCTTTTTTGTAGATATTTTTAGAATCAGTACTTTCCGAACCATCACGGACAAGCCCCAATGATTCGAATTTGTAACCATCTGGCTTCACAATATCAGAATCGTCAAGATGAACGATTGGATTTTTAGGGACTTGCTTTTTTACCCATGATAAATACGATATTAGTAGGTTTTTGGGGGTGCCTTTTTTTAAGTGACGAGAGAGTCGGTCAACAGTATTAATTTTTTGGGTTTTTTCGTGAAGACTGTCAGATATGTCAGTCAGAAGACAACTTTTGGAAGCGAGCATTCCATAGATTATATCGGCGGTAAATTTCTTTTGTGGCTTTTTAAGATTTTTAGAAATTTTACTGGAAAAGTTTAAAATTTTTCTTTTCAAAGTATAGGTATTTGCTGTAGAATTAGTCATAAGGAATCCTCCGATTTTTGTTTAGTGAGACTTTTGTTGTGGTGACTTAATTCTACACTAAAAATGAAGAAGATTCCTTATTTTTTTACTATTTTTTAAAAGTCGAGGATAGCACTCTTAATAAAATCAGGTTCTGTGAGTGAATCTGCGGAAACTCAAGTAAATAAAATATCGACAAACGCAAATATATATAATAATATAAAGATATTGGCAACTATATGAGATTGATATTAAAGAATAGATGAAAAATAGAAAGGTAGTGTTTTATGCAAAATATTAAAGAGCTTTCGGCAATTGAAAAGCTTGATTTAACAGACGATGAGCAGGTTTTTATTAGTGAAAAGATGAAGATAATGGAGGATAGCTTCGGGCTTTTGGCGGAAATTGATACGGAGGGTATCACCCCTTTGGTAACGGTACTTAATGTTCAGAATATTCTTCGCGAAGATATTTCACATAAGATGGTAACGCGTGATGAATTATTAAGCAATGCACCCGAACAGTATGACGGTTATTTCCAAGTACCGAAAACAATAGAATAGAGGTAAAATATGAGTGGACAAGTTAGAATATTCGCCGATGATAGTATAATGCGATTAAATGAACCGGTTACGGCAGGGTCGAAGATTATGGAAGGGTTTAAATCACCTTTTGATGCCGCGGTGGTTGAAAAATTATATACGAAAGATCTAAGGATAGAAAAATCGTTAATAGCGGATGAGTTTGGGATTGATGATTTATTTTCTGAAAATGATACGGTACTATCGGCTGTTAGTGAAGCAAAAGCTGATGCTTCCGTTTGTGTTATGTGTAATGATATATTTGGAAAAGTAAAGCGTCAGGCAGCAGTTAACGGGTTATATTATCTTCAACCGACCTATGGAACGGTTTCGCGTTATGGTTTGATTCCGACGGCTTCATCGATGGATCAAATCGGTATTGTTTGTTCTGATTATGGAAAAGGGTTTGATGTTTTGGCGAAGGTTGCCGGAAATGATAGCCGGGATGGGGTGATGTGGCAGGAAGATTCATACCGGTATAAGGCATATGAAGGTGCGGTAAAGGTAGCAGTACCTGATAATGTATGGGATAAAAATGACACGAGTGTCATTGAGGAATTAACGAAATCCCTTACTGTCAATCATATGGAACTTAGCTATTATGAGGTGTATCATCAGTTGCTTTATATTTTGAGTTCTGCGGAAATATGTAATAATACGAATCGTTATGATGGGGTCAAGTTCGGTTATCGAAATCAAAGCAGTAAGAATCTACGGGAGTTGTATTTCAAAACCCGCAGTGAAGGTTTTACCCTTAATACTAAACTGGCGGTGATAATGGGCGCTAATGTTTTGACACAGGATAATTATGTTCCATATTATGAAAAGGCGATGAAGATTCGGCGTTTGATAAAAGAAGCTTTGATATTTGATAGTTATGATGTAATAGCTTTGCCGATTAGAAATAGTAAATCTAAGTATGAGCAATCCGCTTTATATGCATTAACGGCGTTGGCGGGATTACCGTCGCTGACGGTTCCTTATGGTAATAGCGGGATTCAGTTTGTTGCGAATGTTAAGCGGGAAGATATTTTGATGAGAATAGCAGATGTTTTGAAGTAAGTAGGATAGATTCTTCGCTTCGTTCAGAATGACAAGGCTTAAACTAAATGACATTGATTATAAAACACTAAGAAGTGAAAATAGAAAGGACTCAGCATGAAATACGAAGTAGTAATGGGATTGGAAGTCCATGTTGAACTTGCAACCGAATCGAAATTATTTTGCGCTTGTTCGGCGAAGTTCGGCGCGGCGGCTAATGAGAATGTTTGCCCCGCTTGTGCCGGGATGCCGGGGATGCCGGCAGTGACGAATAAGCGTGCCGTTGAGTTGGGGATTGCGGCGGCTTTGGTTACGAACAGTGAGATAACGCGAACGATGACTTTTGATAAGAAAAATTATTTTTACCCCGATTTACCGACAGGTTATCAAATTACCCAGCTTTACGCACCGATTTGCCGGAACGGCTTTATTGAAATTGAAACGGCAGACGGGGCGCGGAAGATTACCTTAAAGCAAATACATGTTGAGGAGGATGCGGGGAAACTGGTGCATGATACGCG
>JGI24695J34938_10001124_pt1 | contig 24010 bp, 22 predicted proteins | sample TergutCo191P3_FD_34938 | JGI IMG/M metagenome (IMG submission 34938)
ATTGACGTTAATTATATGATTTTATCTAATAACTCCAAGATTTACCTTGCGTTATTTTAAGTTTTATGGCGGTGTAGCTCAGTTGGCAGAGCAAGCGGCTCATATCCGCTCGGTCGCAGGTTCAAGTCCTATCGCCGCTAATCCTGATTCGTTGCAGAACGGATCAGGTTTTTTTTGCTCTGACGCTGAATATAGCCCTGTTTTGTTTAAAATGGTATAATGACGCATCCGCAGGGAAAATGAGCAAAATGCAAAAACAATTCATTATCATCATGTTTCTAATTACTCTTATCACGGCAGCTTTATATTCTCAGGACATTATTACTTCTATCGAAGTAACCGGTTTAAAACGAACGCAGCCTCATATTGTCATGTATCAGCTTGAAAGATTCAAAGGAAAGGATGCGGCGGCTTTTGATCAAAATGAGGTAATCGCTGTAATAAAAACTCTTGGCGTTCTTGAGCCGGTTTCTGTAGAACTTGAAGTGAGTGATAATGAAATTGTTCTTTGCGTCACTGTGGAAGAAAAATGGTCTCTCTTCCCTTTTCCTTTTTTTTATGCCGGTTCCGGGGAAACAAATTACGGACTTTTTCTTTTAGATGCTAACGCGTTTGGTCTTCTTGATAATGCGATTATCGGAGGCGCGTATAGTTCTAACGGATGGTCTGCCATGGCAATGTATAACCATACTCCGGATCGCAATGGAGCTTTGGGTTTTACAGCTGTTTTTTTGTATATGCATCAGAAGAAAGAAGATGTTGACAGGACAGAAAAAATAATCCGAGCTTATTCAGGCAGCCGGCTTTTTGCTTCGCTTGGCATAAATTATGACTTTACTGATTTCTTTGCATGTTCGGCTTCTCTTTACTATTCTGATTTTTCGTTAAATAAAAATGATTTGATGATTAATCCGCCTGAGAGCGGAGCGCGGTTTATCGGATTTACTCCGAGGTTTTCGTTTAACGATTCAAGCTGGGACGGTTATTTTCTGTCTGTCAGAAATATTTCTCTTGAATACAGTTACAATTTTGCGCTTTTGGGTTTATCGTATCATCAAATCGGATACCGCGGAAATTATGAAAAAGCCCTGATTCCGGGTTTCAGGTTAAATATTAAAAGTGCCGGAGTTCTTTGGAAATCATCATCGGATCCGCTTCTGGAAGAAGGCCCTGTCAAAGCCCAGGTTAATATTCTTCCTAAAAATTATTCTGCGCTGTATTATTTTGGTTTTTACGCAGGCCTTGAAAAATATATCGTAAAATTTAATTGGGGAACTCTTTCTGTTCAAGGATCATGGCAATGCGTTTTTTCCGGTAATAAAATTAACTGTCTATATTTTGATCACGGACCTTCAGGCGGAATGGTTTTTTATTTAAGCCGTCTTGCTCTGCCTGCGATTGGCGCAAACATCGCCTATAACATGGTTTCAGAATTGTTTCAATTTAGCTTTAGTATAGGGATGTCGCTGTAATTTTTTTATGAAGATAAGATTTGAATTCTTATAAATTTGCATGAAGTTATGCGACATATTTGCGGCTGCTTAATAAGAAGATTAAAAAAATACTAAAATATTTTTAGAAAGCACTTGACAGAAAAACATTTTTATGATAATATAAAAAAATTCGGGAGGTTTTTATATTTTTAAAAGAGTCATAAAAAATATTCTTTTAGCATTCGGTTACGAAATTCATCGAAAAAAAGTCTCCGAGTCTCCTAATAAATATGAAAATGAATTAAACTACTGGATCGGAAGGTATAATGCAGAAGATCATATTTTTGAAAACAGACACTATCAAAAAATAATGCTTGGTATGGCACAAGAGCAAAGTGATATTTTCTTAAAAGATAAGGTAGTTGTAGATTTTGGGTGTGGTCCGCGTGGAAGTCTTGTATGGACTAAAGTTCCAAAATTACGAATAGGTGTCGATGTACTCGCTGATAAATATTTTGATTGTTTTGATAATGAAATGGTAAATGATGATTATATTTATGTTAAATCAACCGAAAAAAGAATTCCTATTCCAACTGAGTTTGTTGATGTTGTTTATACAATGAATTCAATGGATCATACAGACAATTTCGAAATTATGTTATGTGAATTATTGAGAATATTAAAAACAGGAGGCGAATTTATCGGCAGTTTTAATATGAACGAACCGCCAACGCTAAATGAGCCTCAAACTTTGACTTTTGATTTGATAGAAAAAACACTTTTCCCCAAATTGCGCATTGAACATAGATTAGTAGCATTTAATGGTAACTTTTTACATCCCAAAATAGGAACATATGATTTATTTTTTGACGACGTTCATGAAAAACCTTCAGAAAAAGATAAATGTATATTGTGGGTTAGAGGAAAAAAAAATATAGATAATTGAGTTTGATATATAAAAAAAACTGACGCTTAACAAACTATTAACACTGCGAAGATGATTTCGCAACGCTTCAAAGTATTAAATTTAAAGATAAAATAAAAAACAAATAGCTCTTGACATAAAATGTATATTTTGCTATAGTCAAATAAATATTGTGTTTGCAGGGGGACTCTTGCGGCTAAACCGCTTTTGAGTTGAGAAGGTTAAACCTGACCCTTTGAACCTGTTGGTTAATACCAGCGTAGGAAGCAAATTACCGGCATTTAGGGTTCAGATTATTGTAAATGCAGGGCGCTTTCCTATTTTGGATTGCGCCCTTTTTTTTGGAGGAAAAATTATGAAAAAAGCGCTTAGTATTGCGGGGTCTGATTGCAGCGGAGGAGCAGGCATACAGGCGGACATAAAAACCTTTTCCGCGCACGGCGTTTTTGGAATGACGGTGATTACATCAGTTGTCGCGGAAAATACGTTTCGTGTAACAGATTATCAGGACATTCGCCCTGACATTATTCAAAAGCAGATAAATGATGTATTCGAAGATATTCCGCCGGATGCCGTTAAAATCGGCATGCTTTCCTGCCGCGAAACGATGTTAGCTGTCGCGGATAAGCTGAAAGAATGGAAACCGCGTAATGTTGTAATTGATCCTGTAATGTACGCGAAAAACGGCTGCGCTCTCATGGAAATGACTGCCATTGATACGCTGATTTCAGAAGTTTTGCCGTTAGCGGATATAATAACGCCGAATATACCGGAAGCTGAAAAAATTTCTAAAATGATAATTAAATCAAAGGATGATATGAAGGAAGCCGCAAAAAAAATATTTTCCATGGGATGCCGCGCTATTGTTGTTAAAGGCGGACACATGGAAGGCGACTCGACAGATATTTTATTTGACGGCAGTAATTTTTATGAATTTCAGGCACAGCGTATAGATACAAAGCACACTCACGGTACAGGCTGTACTTTTTCATCCGCTATTGCTTCGAATTTAGCGTTAGGATTTTCTGTTCAAAAAGCTGTTGAAAACGCGAAAGCGTATATAAACACAGCTATCATTCATGCGCCTAAAATCGGAAAGGGGAATGGTCCAACGCATCATTTTTATGAAATGTATAAAACATATTTTAAAGGAGAAGAAAATGATTAAAAATTACACTTCATTATTGAAGAAGGTTCGCGAGTTAAAACCTTTGGTTCATCACATTACAAACTATGTAACTGTGAACGATTGCGCTAACATCACGCTTGAAATCGGCGCATCGCCTGTTATGGCGGATTCCATCGGCGAAGCGGCGGATATTGCCGGCATTGCAGGGGTATTGGTAATTAATATTGGAACGCTTAACGAGAATACAATCCCATCCATGATTGCCGCAGGAAAATCAGCTAACGCGAAAGGCATACCGGTTGTTTTTGATCCGGTAGGAGCGGGAGCGTCAAAATTACGCAATGATACCGCGTTAATGATAATAAACGAAATTAAAATAAGCGTTCTTCGCGGAAATATTTCTGAAGTACGTTTTGTTGCCGGATTGCGTTCCCAAACAAAAGGCGTTGACGCTTCGGAAAACGATATGAATGAAACAGACAGCAATGGACAAACAGCCAAAGACCTTGCCAATAAACTTGGCTGTGTTGTTGTTATAAGCGGCGCTGTTGATATAATCTCGGACGGTAAGAAAATATTTTTTATAGAAAACGGACATCCGATGCTAGGTAATCAAACAGGAACGGGTTGTATGTGTTCGTCGCTTATCGGTTCTTTTTGCGGCGCTGCGCCGGATGAGCCGTTTGCTGCAGCCATTACCGCTATGCTTTGCATGGGAATCGCTGGAGAGATCGCGTTTAAAAAGGCGAGAAAATCCGGCAATGGAAGTTTCAGAACCGCGCTTCATGACGCGATAAATCTTATGGATGATCGCACGTTGGAAAAAATGGCAAAATACAATGAAAAATAAAATTGACTACACGCTTTATCTGGTGACAGACAGAGAATTAATGTTTGCAGAAAATATTGAGAAGTGTGTGGAGCATGCCATATTAGGCGGCTGCACAGTTGTACAGCTTCGTGAAAAAACCGCGTCGTCCAAAGAATTTTTTGATACGGCTTTGCGTGTCAGGGAAATTACATCGCGTTTAAATGTGCCGCTTATTATAAACGACAGAGCGGACATTGCCTTGGCTGTAAACGCGGACGGTGTGCATATTGGTCAAGAAGATTTACCCTACGACGCGGTACGTCAAATAATCGGACATGATAAAATTGTAGGTGTATCGGTAAGTAATTTAGCAGAAGCTGTTAAAGCTTTTGAAATAGGAGCGGATTATCTTGGGGTGGGCGCAATGTTCGCAACCGGAACAAAAACTGACGCGAATCTGACAAGCATTGACGAACTTAAATTAATACGCGCGAATGTCACCATACCTATTGTTGTAATCGGCGGAATAAATAAAGAAACTGTGCCTCTTTTTAAAGGCACAGGTATTGACGGAATAGCAGTAGTATCCGCTATCGTTTCACAGAACGATGAAGCGAAAGCGGCTCAGGAACTAAAATCCATTTTTCAGGGAATAAAATGAAAGCGTATATTTTTGATCTTGACGGCACTCTGTTGGATTCCCTAGATGTATGGCATCAAGTAGATATTGATTTTCTGCGTAAAAGAGGTATTTCTGTTCCGTCTGATTACGCTAACGCAATCAGCTCAATGAGTTTTGACGAAGCTGCAGCCTATACAATACAGCGTTTTGAATTATCCGACAGCGTTGACGGTTTAAAACAGGAATGGATCGGTATGGCAGAATATGCTTATGGGAACACAGTACGAATGAAACTATACGCAAAAGAATATATTACAATGTTGAAATCCCGCGGTGAGAAATTGGCAATTGCAACCAGTTTGTTTTCCAATCTGCTCGAATCAGCGCTTAATAATCATGGTATTTACAATTATTTTGACGTTATATGCACAACCGAAGAAGCGGGATGCGGGAAATCCCGTCCGGATGTTTTTCTGTTAACGGCGAAAAAACTTGGAGTACTGCCGGGTGATTGTATTGTGTTTGAAGATATTCTCGAAGCGGTAAAAAGCGCAAAAAGTATCGGTATGACTGTTTGCGGCGTGTACGATAAATCATCACAAACCGACTGGGAGCAAATAAAAAAAAATGCGGATTATTCGATTTATGATTTTAAAAACGCGCCTTTAATTTAATTTTTTCGGAGAGGGGGGATTTGAACCCCCGACATCCTGGTCCCAAACCAGGCGGAATAGCCACTATCCAACCCTCCGTGGTTGTTTTACTAATATAACTTTTTTAAGCATTTTGATCAAGGTATTACTGCCGCCACTTTTTCACGCTGTTTAAATACTCAATCACCTTAAGACCGTCAGACGCGCCTGAGACAGGCAGTCTCGTTGGGTCTTTAACGCAGGAGACGGCATCCTTCAGCATGTTCGCAAAATAACCTGTGGGTCCTGAGAAAACCTCTCCTGTGTCTTTTAAAGAGCGGAACTTCTCGGCATAAGGGCTTGGAACGCTCTTTAATACTTCAAAAACGCCGTTACCGATACGCAAGCGTCCTTTTTCGCAGGAAAATTCTATCTCGAAAACCAAATGATCTCGTCCGGCTCCAAGTTCAATGATCACTGGAATATTTTTCTCGCGAAAGCGCTGAGGTGAAGACATCGCAGAATTTTTAGTTTTAAAATCTTTTTCTTCTCTGTGTAACTCTGTGACCTCCGCGGCTGATCTTCTTATCTCTCCTTCCAGCCACGCGGTTCCGGTTTTAGCTGTAAGTTTTGCGCCCCAGCATCTTCGGTGTTTCAGCGCGCCGCTTGTCAGAAACATTATCGCGTCAGCAAGGTGAGTTCCGTCATGCCAGAACTGGTCGATTAAACGCGCGGTTTTTCCCATATATAAAACGGCGCGCACAGCGGCAAGAGGACCGAGTTTTTCTTCATCAAGAATAGTTTTTGCGCGGATATAGTCGGCAGAGTAGCGCCTTTCGTGATTTGTAATAATAATTGGACTGCCTTTTTTTGAGAGAGCGGCAATTTTTCCGGCTTCTTTTAAATTATCAGCAAGCGGCTTCTCGCAGATAATGACAGGAACATTCATTTCCGCCGCTAAACGGCAATATTTGAAATGACTGTCAGGATGTGTGGCTATTACAAGGATATCCGGTTTATGTACAGAAATCATCTCTCTAGCGTCAGAATACACATTTACCTGTTCGTAATGGTTCGTGCAAGTACCGCATGCGCTGGTTCGCGGTAAAAATTCTCTCCACTTTTCAGCAAAAAGTTTTTGCCTCTCTTCGTCAATGTCGCAGCCTGCCGCGAGAACGCAGTCTTCGTTAGCTGCAATCGCGCCAGCATGAGTGCACGGCTTTTCGCGGAGAGTGTCTTCTTCCAAAAGAGAAGCAATCCGTCCAAGCCCGACAATAGCCGCAGTTACCTTCTCACTCCTCACTATTCATTCCCCGCTTATAGATGTCTTTGTCTTTTTCCGCCATGAATTAAAAACTGAATACATTATCGGAGTGACAAAGATCGTCATAAAGGTGCTTACCATAAGACCGCCGACAAATGTTTTTCCGATAGGCTGGATTGTGTCGGCGCCTTCTCCGGGGAAAAAAGCAATAGGAGCCAAACCAAGTATCGTTGTAAGGCTTGTCATCAATATGGGGCGAAGGCGTCTTCTTCCCGCTTCGAGGCAGGCGTCACGAACTGTCATTCCGCGCGAACACAGGGTGTTGGTATAATCAACCAAAACAATTCCATTGTTAATCACAACGCCTACGCAGGCTATAATTCCGACAATCGAGAACATTGACATTGCCTGCGCAGATAATTTGTAAATCCAGATTACGCCGATAAAAAGCAGCGGTATTGAAAAAATAATAATGAGCGGATCTACAAATGATTCAAACTGGCTTGCCATAATTCCGAATATCAGGAATACCGCGGTAAGGACTATCATTATGTAAAGAGAAATATATGATTCAATTTCAGCGGCTTCGCCGAGGAAACGCACCGTCACACCCTCTCTTTCAACAAGATGCTCTTTTACGGTTTGTTCAAGGAGGCGCTGCATATCGGTAGCAGCGATTCCGGGAGCCAGTCCGCCTGTTACGCGAAGAACGCGTTCCTGCATTTCACGGCGTATTGAAGAAGGAGCTCTTCCTTCAGAAATTTTGGCTACATTGGAAAGAGAAACGCGCGTTCCGCTGCGGTTAATAACTGATATCGCGTCTAAATTCTGAAGCCCCTGTCTGTCTTCTTCTCTTAAGCGCACCTGGATATCAACGAATTTATTTCCCTGACTCATTGTTGTGGCGGTTTCGCCGTCTATTGCCGTGCGTATTTCCGAAGCAATTGAAGCGATTGAAAGTCCGAAGTTAGAAGCTCTGTCGCGGTCAATTTCAATTCGAAGCTGCGGCGCGCCTTCGTCAAGGTTTATTGTCGGATACTCAATGTCAGGAAGATAATTCAGCATTATATGCTGTATGTCTTCGGCTGTCGCTGTAAGAGCTTCGTAATTTTTTGAACTTACGGCGACTATAATCGGAGAGGAACTGCCCATTCCTCGTCCTGCTCTGAAACTAATTCTTGCACCGGGAATCGTATTTAAATAAGGCGTTAATTTTTTAATAATATCATCAGGAGTATCAGTTTGCTCGGACGGAGGCGGCAGAGTGATTTGAATTGTACCCTGATTTGTTCCCGAGCGGCGGGCTGTCAAAACGATATTTAAATAACCTTCAATTCTGCTTTTAATAACTTCTTCAATGTCAAAAAGAATTTTTTCTGTAACTTCGATGCTTGTTCCCTGAGGCAATGATACGTTAAGGTTAACGTTGTCATCAGTGCGCATGCGCACGTTCATATTCATGCCGATGCTTGAAAACTGCAAAAGCGAGAAAAATAGTATGAGAACAACAAGAATGATGATTATCAATCTGTGAGAGAGGCAGTATCCAAGAGCTGTTTTATAGCCGTTCTCTGTCATGCGTAAAAAAGATTCAACCATATTGTCAATAGCGCGAACTACTCTGTTTTTTATCGGTTTTTGTTTTCTTGTATTGAGTTTTAAAATTGATCCCGAGAGGCTTGGCACAAGCGTGACGGCAACAACTAATGAAATGCTCAATGATATTACAACAGTAAAAATTAAATCGCTGAATAAAACGCCGTTTTCCTTTAAATCGTTTTTGTAAATAATAATCGGGATAAAAACGCAAAGGGTAGTAATTGTGGAAGTTACAATTGCGCGTAACATTTCTTTGCTGCCAAGAATTGCCGCGATGCTGCTTTTCGCGCCGCGTTCGCGGTAATTGTGCACATTTTCAATAATAACGATAGACGCGTCCAGAGTCATGCACATACCCATAATAAGGCCTGTTAATGTCATCAAATTCAATGTAAAGCCGAAAACAGTCATTGCCATCAGGGTAAGCAAAATTGAAATTGGAATTGAAAGACCGATAATCAAAGTCGCTTTGGCGTTTCTAAGGAATATTAAAAGTATGATCATGGCAAGGCACGCGCCCTGCAGCGCGTTTTTATAAACCTGATCCAGCGTAGCTCTAATCATTGTTGTGTTGTCAGAAAGAACGCTGAGCGTAATTCCCTGCGGAAGAGACTCGTTAATCTCTTCGAGCGCGGCCTGCACCCTGTTTGACACATTTATCTGATTGCTGTCGCTTTCGCACGTAATCTGCAAATAAACGCCGCTTTGTCCGTTTACCTGAACCCTGGAAGCGTTGTCATTGAAACCCATGAATACGTCGGCGACATCTTCAACGCGGATTACCTGATAACGGTTATTTTGGACATTGCCTGCGGCTGAGCTTCCTGTGTTTACAGTTTTAACCGCAAGCCGTTTTATTTGGTCTATACTGACAAGCTCCTGCTGTGTCATGATCTGATATTCGCGGGTTCCGCGCAGGAGATTTCCTCCCGAAGACAAAACATTCTGGCCTTTTAACGCGCTTGAAATGTCACCTAACGTAAGACCGAAAGCCGCAAGCCTGTTAAGTGAAACCTCAACTTTCACGACCTGCGTTGTGCCTCCTGTAACCTCCGCGGAAGCGACGCCTTCGATACGCTCGATAGCGCTTTGTATTTCATCTTCGGCGAATACGCGCAGTTGATCAGGAGGGTAATTTCCCCTGACAACAAGGCGCATAATAGGCATTGCGCTCATGTTGAAACGGCGTACTGTAGGAGTTGTAACGCCGTCAGGAAGAGAGTTGACAAGCCTGTTAAGAAGAACTTGAGCGTCGTTAACCGCTTTATCCATATCGGTTCCATAAGCGAACTCAAGATCGATCATGCTGGTTTCAAACTGCGAGTTACTCGTCATGTTGACAAGACCTCTCGATGAAGAGAGAGCTCTTTCAAGTCTTTGCGTTACGTTGCGTTCAACGTCAGCGGGTCCTGCTCCGGGAAAACGCGTGTGAACGGAAAATACAGGCCTGTCTACGGAAGGATAAAGATCCATCGCGATATTTACTAAAAGAGTTGCGGAAATTCCTATCAACACGACGAAGAACATTACTATTGTTACAGGCCGTCTTACAGAATATTCGGTTATATTCATTATAAGTCTCCGTCAATCCACGATACGGACAGAATCGCCGTCAGATAAAAAGTTCTGTCCCGCGCTTACAACTTTTTCTCCTACTTCTACGCCGTCCAGGACTTCTACAAAATCTTCGTTTTCAATGCCAAGAGTCACTTCGCGGCGGTGCGCGACATTATTATCGTCAACTGCGAATACAATCCATGAACCGTAAGTATTGATGACAGATGTTCTTTGAATAACAGGGACATCGGCTTTTCTGTTTGTAACAAGACTGAGCGTTGCGAACATTCCGGCTCTTATGCGGGAATCTGTATTTAAAAACCGCAGACGTATTCTTAAAGTTCGCGTAACAGGATCAAGGACGGGATTTACTTCCGTAACTTCAGCGTTAAATGTTTCGCCGGGGATAGCGTCAAACCAGATGATAGCTCTCATTCCCTGCCTTACGGAGGCTACAAAGCGTTCGGGAACAAAAGTTTCTACCAAAAGAGACGATACGTCTCCCACGATAAAAACGTCAGTCTGCGTTGTAACGGTATCTCCGACATTGTAAGGCGCGCTTAAAATTGTGCCGGACACAGTTGATATGACAGGACTGCGCGAATAAACTTCTCCGGGTCTTGAAGGATCTATCATCGCGACAACATCGCCGCGGTTTACCCTGTCTCCCAGAACTTTACCTTCAACATATCTTCCCGCGACAGCGGGAAAAATTCTTACCTGATTACGCGCCATTATTTCGCCGTTTATTATGATGCTTTGTTCAATGGTTTCAAGAGTTACAGGCGTAACGCGTATTGCGGAGCCGCGTCCTCCTGAACCCTGCTTTTTTTCCTCTTCTTTTTCTTTTTCAGGTACGAAAATTTTTAACAGTATAAAAACTGCGAATAACGCAATCAGAGCAAGAATAGCGATAGTTATAAATTTTGATTTATTCACCTGACACCCCGTAATTTTCTATGAGTTTTTTCCAGTCAATATTTATAGAAGAAGAAAGATCCAGAATCATGTTAAAATAGGAAAGTTCAGCCTGAAGAAGACGCTGTCTTGCGCTTGTCATGTTGTTACGCGCATCCTGCAGGGTGAGGGCTTCTACAGTTCCGTTTTGGAAACCCTGCTCTGTAAGCTGATAACCTCTCTGCGCGGCTTGAAGGTTCAAGCGGGCTATCAATATGCTCTCCCAGGAATTTTTCAAGAGGGAAGTTAAAGATCGAATCTGCGTTTTGGCGGAATTTTCCGCTATCTCTAAATCCAGTCTTGCCTTTTCTACAGAACCCGAAGCTTTTGTAATCGCCTGTTCTCTTTGAGTTCCAGGAATCCACGGATCAATCGGGATACTCAACCGCGCTGTAGCGCTGAATGAATCAACGAAAGGATCGAAAGAAGACGAATTCCAGTCAATAGATAAATTAAGAGAAGGAGCGCGGCTTTGCATCGCGGTTTGAATACGCGCGGCTTCAAGTCTTTCAATCTCCTGTTTGCTTCTTATAATGTCAGGCCGGCGCGGAAGATAATCCCTTATAAAATATTCCGCGTCAGCTTCGATCTTGATGATACTCACTTCGCCTGACAGTGTAATGCTTTCATCCGCAGGTTTCCCAAGCATTGCAAGAAATTCCGCCATGTTGCTCTTATGGACAATTTTCGCGGCTTCAAGGCTGTATCTTGCGTTTTCAAACGCAAGCCTGCTCTGGGTAAGTGAAAGCTCTCCTACCATGCCGTTTCTGAACAATGTTTCGCTTCTTGTTAATTGCCTTTGCGCGAGATTAAAAACTTCGTTTAAAAAAACCAGATTATTATTTTCAGCGACAAGCGAATAGAAATTTTTTGTTACCTGAATTGAAAGAAGATTACGCGCGTCTTCGTATTTTAATATATTACTCTCATGCGCCATGCTTATGCTTTTTAATATGTACGGAATACCGGCGTTAAGCCCGAGAGAAATCCCTACGCCGATGCTGTAATTAAAACCTGAATTTGGAAGGAAAGTATCGCTTAAAAGCGTATTCCTGTATCCCGCGCTCGCGCTTGCGTTTATTGCCGGAAAAAGTTCTGCCCACAAATTCTTTTCAGAAAGTTTGCTTAAAGCAATATCAATCTCTGTTTTTTTAAGTGAAAGATTATATTCAAGAGCGGAATTTACAGCTTCGTCCAGAGAGAGGGTGGTGTTTCCCTGTGCGGGAAGCTGCTGCGCATTTTGCGCGGGGAACTGCGTTGCACTTTGCGCGGGGAGCTGCGCTGCATTTTGCGCAAAAGCGCTGTTTAAGGAGAATAATACAAGAAGATAAAGCAATACTACCTGTTTCAGATGCGAGACCACCTTTATTTCCATATTATAGTACAAAAAGTCGTTATATAGAAGTGGTTTTTTTTAAGAGAAAGGAATGAAAAGTGAGGAGTGAGGAATAAAGAGTTAGGAGTGAGGAGTGACGAGTGAGGAGTAGAAGAGTGGGTTTTGGATAATAATACTCCACACTTCTCACTCGTCACTCGACACTTCTGAGAGGTATTTCCAGTAACGCTTTGGCATAAATTGGCGCTGCAAGTTGGGATTGTCACGATCTTCATTGTTTATTGTCTTGTGGTAGTGTTTCCAGAGTTCTTCCCAGTCATCTTTTTCGGCAGCGCAGGCAGTTTGAGGTTCCTGCGTTTTTATCCATTCCGTGATTTCCGCTTTTTCTCCCGGTTTTCGCCGGAGGCACAAACCTCTTTTTTCATCAATAATTGACCAGGGAATTTCCCTAAAACGCGCTGTAAAGTACGGTATAAGAGCCGGCAGGATGTAGTTGTCAGGAGCGCATCTTGCGGTAAACACGCCGTCACTGTCCGGAACAAACCGCAAAAGCCCCATCATAAGATGCACCTCACGTCCCGTCTTGGGATCATCAGGATTATAAACAGGCGTTTCTTTTCTATCCTCAAATAACATACTTTCCAAAACAATTCCCTCTTAATCAATTCGTGTAAATCCGATTAATCCGCGCTAATCTGTGTTCCATGGTATCATTCCTAAAAATCAAATAACGGTAATTGAAGACCTGCTCCGTCTGTATCAGAAAGCAGCCGCCGGATACGCACAGGGTCGTCGGGTTTTTCTATGTACGCGCCTCCCGCTGTTAAAAAATAACGCGCGCGTTTTAATGTAGCGCCAATCTTGTGAAGGCTCTCCATCGATAAATTACGCGAGCGGCGGTTTTCGATTATACGCCGCGCGGTCTTCGCGCCGATGCCGGGAATTCGCAAAAGAGTTTCGTAATCGGCGCGGTTTATTTCGATTGGAAAAAAATCCAGGTTTTTTAAAGCCCACATGGTTTTAGGATCGAGATGAGCGTCAAGGAAAGGTTCTTCCTCGGTTAAAATTTCGCCTGCGTTAAAATGGTAAAAACGCAAAAGCCAGTCCGCCTGATACAAACGGTGTTCTCTCACCAAGGGAGGACCTGCAGTATCGGGAAGCCGCGTATCCGTTTTATATGGTTGAATGAAAGCGGAGTAGTACACTCTTTTAAGCGAAAATTTGTTATAAAGAGAGCTTGTCAGATTGATGATCTGGCGATCGTCCTCGCTTGTCGCTCCCACAATAAGCTGAGTGCTCTGTCCCGCGGGCGCGAAAAAATTTGAATGTGTTTTCCCCTGCACAAGAAATCTGCTCTTGCGTTTTTCTTCTTCGCTCTCTCTGCTTACATTGGAAAAATCATTCATGGCTCCTATGATATCTTTTTTGGATTTTTCAGGCGCAAGGCACATGAGGCTTTTTTCTGTCGGAAGTTCAATGTTGACGCTTAACCTGTCCGCCCATTTTCCCGCTTCGCGGATCATTTTTTCTCCGGTGCCGGGAATCAGTTTTAAATGTATATAGCCGCCGAATCCCATTTCTGTCCGAAGCGTCTTCGCGGTTTCCGTCAATTTCTCCATTACGATATCGGGGTCCGAGAAAATTCCTGATGATAAAAATAACCCCTCGATATAATTTCGTTTGTAAAATTCGCAAGTAAGGTCGGCGAGCTCTTTTACTGTAAAAGAAGATCTTTTAATATCGGCTGAAGCGCGGTTGACGCAATACGCGCAGTCGTATTTGCAGACGTTGGAATATAAGACTTTTAAAAGGCTTACGCAGCGGCCGTCCTGCGTCCAGCTGTGGCAGACGCCCATGGGAAGAGTGGCGCCCATTTTATTGCCTTTACTTTTAAAGCCTGAGCTTCCTGAAGTAGCGCAGGAAGCGTCATATTTTGCCGCGCCCGAGAGAATTGAAATTTTTTCATGCAAAACGCCGCGCTGGTCAGTCTGATCCATTCAATAACTATACAGGTGTTTAGGATGTTTGTCAACCTGATTATATTGTAAAATTGAAAGCGTTATGAATGTTTCCGGGCGGCATTACAGGACGATTTGGCTTAGAGAGCCTGATTTAAAAGCAGTGCAGATAATAAACCAGATTTGCCTGCCGTTCAAATTTGAGATACTGGATTTAAAAACTCTTGATGACACGGCAAAAGCGATAAAAGACATGTATGTCCGGGGAGCCGGTTTAATAGGAGCCGCCGCCGCTTACGGGATATATNTTGCGTCCCTTGAAGCCGGAGAATCAACATTTATTGACGATATTAACCGCGCCGCCGCTATTTTAAAGAGTACGCGTCCTACAGCGGGCAATCTCGCGTGGGCGGCGGACAGAATGACTGCCGTTCTTTCGAATCACAGCGGCACGCTTGAACAGAAAAGAGAAGCCGCGCGTCTTGAAGCCATTGCAATCGCTGATGAAGACGCCGCTTCCTGCAGGCAAATTGGTCTTCACGGACTTGAAATAATAAAAAAAATTTCTGAAAGTAAAAACGGAGAGTGCGTGAACATACTTACGCACTGTAACGCAGGATGGCTTGCCTTTGTCGATTACGGCTCGGCTCTTTCACCTGTGTATACGGCGTTCGACAGCGGAATAGACGTTCATGTTTGGGTTGATGAAACGCGTCCTAGAAATCAGGGCGCGAGCCTTACCGCATGGGAACTTTCAATGCACGGAGTGAAGCACGATTTGATTCCCGATAACGCGGGAGGCCACCTTATGCAGCACGGCATGGTTGATCTGGTGATTACAGGAGCGGATCGCGTAACAAGAAACGGAGACGCCGCGAATAAGATAGGGACATATTTAAAGGCGTTAGCTGCAAAAGAGAATAATGTTCCTTTTTATGTGGCGCTTCCGTCTTCAACCTTCGATTTTAAAATGAAAGACGGAGTTAATGAAATTCCCATAGAAGAGAGGGATTCATCCGAAGTAAGATTCGTATCAGGGATTACGAAGGAAGGAAAAATTGAAACTGTGCAAATTTGCCCCGACTCAACACCCGCCAGAAACTGGGGTTTTGATGTTACTCCATCTGTTTTGATTACAGGTCTTATAAGCGAGCGCGGCATCTGCAAGGCAAATGAAAAAGAAATTGTTTCGTTATATCAGGAGCGTTTATGAAAGTTGATGAAGGTTATATAAAATACTCGGCAATGCATGAAAAATCCTCAGGTTTTGAGGCGCTTGGATGGGAGGAATTAAATGAGGCGAGATCAAAATGCTATAAACTCGGTCTTGTCGGCGTGTATCAGGACGGTATCGGATACGGCAATTTAAGCATCCGGTATAAAGGCGAAGAATTTTTTATAAGCGGAACCGCTACAGGATCAAAACCTGTGCTTGCCTGCGAAGATTATTGTCTTGTAAGATCTTTTAATATAGCGCGTAACAGCGTAAACAGTCAGGGTCCTGTTCAGGCGTCATCTGAATCAATGACTCACGGCGCAATTTACAGAGCGCGTCACGGCGTTAACTGCGTGATTCACATTCATTCAAAAAAAATATACGATTCCATGATTAAAGACAATTATCCGTCGACGCCGAAGAACGCTGCTTTCGGTACGCCTGATATCGCGCTTGCGGTGGAGAAATGCGCGGAAACTATCGGAAAGGATGAAGGTCAGATAGTTCTTGCGGGACATGATGAAGGAATAATCGCGTATGGAGCGAATATTGAAAGAGCTTTGGAATTAATAATGGAGCTCTATATTAAATACGGAGGATAATATGGCTGTCATCGGAATAATAGGCGGAAGCGGTTTGGATAACCCTGATATTTTATTAAACCCGCGCGATCAAAAATTTAAAACCACTTACGGAGTGCCGTCCTCGCCTTTGAAACACGGCGTGATAGGCGGAGTCAATGTCGTTTTGTTAGCGCGTCACGGAAGAGAGCATACAATACCGCCGACACAGGTGAACTTTCGCGCGAATATAAGCGCGTTAAAAAAAGCCGGATGCACTCACCTTCTGGCGACAACCGCGGTCGGCTCGCTTCGTGAAGAAATAAAAAGAGGCGATTTAGTGATAATCGATCAATTTATTGATTTCACAAAACAGAGAAAGATGAGTTTTCATGAATCTTTTGAGCCGCATAAACCCGTTCATCAGCCTATGGCGGAACCTTATGATCAAAAATTAAGAGACTTGTTAATAGCGGAATGTAAAATTAAAAATTATTCTTTTCACCCGAAAGGAACGGTGATTACGATTGAAGGTCCGCGTTTTTCAACAAGAGCCGAGTCTCACATGTTCCGAAACTGGGGCGCGGACATTATCAACATGTCGGTTTCTACAGAAACCGCTTTGGCAAACGAAGCAGGAATTCCCTACGCCGCGATCGCGATGAGCACAGATTACGACTGCTGGAAAACCGACGAAGAACCTGTAAGCTGGGAAGCGATTTCCAAAGTATTCGCAGAGAACGCGCAAAAAGTAACAGAACTTTTAAAGAGCGTCATTGGAAAGATTTAAACGTCTTTAGGACGGTTGTCCATTACGCGCACTGCTTTGCCTTCTGATATTGGAAGAGAGCCGCTTTCGTGGAGTTCAACTCTCGGGCTTATAGAGATAGAAGCCTGAAGCGTCTCTTTTATTTTTTCTTTGAGTGCGTTTAACGGACGGGTGTCGTCCATGAAAATATCCGCGCTTACTTCGGTCTTCACCGTGAACTTGTCAAGAGCGCCGTCTTTTTCAACAACGATAAGATAATTGTTGCCCACTTCCTTCATGCTCATGATCACTTCTTCGATCTGGCTTGGGAAAACATTTACGCCGTTAATAATTAGCATGTCGTCGCTTCTGCCTGTTATGCGCCTGAGTCTGCGGTGCGTTCTTCCGCATGCGCACGGCTCCGTGTAAAAAGACGTGAGGTCTCTTGTGCGGTAGCGAAGTATTGGAGTCGCTTCACGGCAGAGTATTGTTAAAATGAGTTCTCCTGTTTCACCTTCTTTGACAGGTTCGAGAGTGTCAGGGTTTACAATCTCTGCGATGTATCCGTCCTCCCAGATATGAAGCCCCTCTTTGCACTGACATTCAAACGCAACGCCGGGACCGTTCATTTCAGATAACCCGTAAGAATTGTAAACGTCGATATTTAAAAGTTTTTCTATTCTCTTTCTTGTGTCTTCAGAGTATGGTTCCGCTCCCGCAAACGCGCGTTTTATAAAGAGACTTTCGCGTTTAACGCCCGCTTCTTTCATTTTTGTTTCAAGGTGAAGAAGAAAGCTCGGCGTTGCGTGTAACACAGTTGTGCCGTAATCTTGCATCATTTTAAACTGACGCGCTGTGTTTCCGGCTCCCGCGGGGATTACAAGCATACCTACTTCTTCGCCGCCCTGATGAAGTCCAAGACCGCCTGTAAAAAGACCGTATGTTATCATATTCTGAAAAACGTCTTTGTTTGTGCAGCCGGTTCCGTAAATGCAGCGCGCCATGTAACCTGCCCACCTTTTTATATCGTCGCGGGTAAAATAAATTACCGTTGGAATGCCGGTTGTTCCGCTCGATGAATGAAGGCGCACAACCTCTTCCCTCGGAATTGAAAGAAAGCCGTAGGGGAAACCGTCTCTTAAATCATTTTTCGTTGTAAAAGGAATCCTGTTTAAATCGTTAAGCGTTTTTATATCATCTGAACTTTTAATACCTGATTTAGAAAGCCTCTCCTTGTAAAAAGGAGCGCGAAGAGAAATGTCAATCTCTGCCTTGAGTTTCTGAAGCTGAAGTGCCTCAAGCTCGCCTCGCGGCATTTTTTCTATCTCAGGATTCCAGTATTGAAAGTTCATGCCTTTCCCGCTTCCTGTCCCAGTTTAAAAGCTTTTATGTTAGCCTGGACTACCGCGGCGTCTTTTTTAGCGAAAGATTCGGAAATTATTTTTTCAATGCCTTCTCCCTTAACAGGAAGGAAACATGAAGCGGCTCCGACCATCACTGTATTTGCGGTTTTCGCAAGTCCCGCTTCTTTCGCGAGTGCGGCTGTCTGTATCAGTCTGTATTTGGGAAGCTTTTTTATTATAGAATGAATTCCGTTAATATCGGGGTAATTTGAAATATTGTTGAATGGTTCAGTAGAAGAAACAAGAATGCCGCTATGTTTTAAATAGGATATATACCTGAGACTTTCAAGCGGCTCCATGGCGATAATTAAATCCGCGCCGCCTTTTGGAACAAGGTCGCCTGCTATTTTTTTGTCCGAGATTCGCAAATGGGATAGAACAGCGCCGCCCCTTTGCGCCATGCCGTGTACTTCACTCTGGCGCACTTCGAGTCCTTCTTTCATGGCTGCGTGGGCGATAATGGAAGCGACAGATAAAACGCCCTGTCCGCCTACTCCCGCTAAAATTACATCGTATTTCATGCGGACATTATGGCGTAAACATGGGAATGTTTCAAGGCACAGGGCATGTCTAAAAACACTGTTTTTTAAGGAGATTTTTTATTACCGCGAGCCTTTTTGCTCTCTTTGCGTTTTATTAATATTTGTGTTACAATCTACCAATAATCGCTCTTGGAGGCGCTCATGGCAGATGAAATTATCTCTTGGGATAACAAATACGCAACAGGGATTAGTCTTATTGACGTTCAGCATTTGCAGCTTGTAACGCTGGCTAACGAGTTGTATGCCGCGTGCCTTATGAAAGGGGATAAGCTCCAGAACGCTTTTAAAGACGCTATGAAACGCATGGTTGATTATGTTCATTTCCACTTCGATGCGGAAAATAAACTGCTTGCCGCGATAAATTATCCCGAATCAGCTAACCATAAAAAAATGCACGATACCTTAATTAAAAATATTCTTGACGCTTCCAAAGAATTCAGCGAAGGCAAAAAATTTGTGCCTAATAATTTTGTGCGCACTCTTGTAGACTGGGTCTTTAGTCATATTGCTTTCTACGACAAACAATACAGCCTCTTTGCCGCGGAGAAACTCAGAACCGGCTTTCTTACGCAGGAAAAACTCAAGGAAATTGAAAAAGCGCTCGCCTGACTTTAATTTACTTTTTCATAATGATCTGGACAAAGTTAATGGAATGAGCTAAATTTAATGTAATAGCTTATGATTTTTCCTCAAAGAGCGGTTAAATTTTTATCATTTTTCACATTGATGACTTGCGTTTTTTTATTTTCCTGCACAAACTCGGAACCTGTTATTACTTTTGGTTTTATCAGACTTGTTTTATATCAAGGCGAGAACGGGCCGCTGGAGCATTTTTCTTTTTTTATTATTCCTGAAGATGAAGACGGAATTGACAATCTTGAGGAGCTGTATTTGTATCATGACAAGGAGCAGCTTTGCTGGCATATAAAAAGCGACGAGTGGGTGCGTTCAACTCACAACGGAAGAGAATGGATTGGAACGCGCAGTATCGCCGCAATTGACGGAACTCTTCCGCGCGGTTTGTTTCGGGCGGTTTTAACCAACAAAGGAGGGGAAAGCTCCGAAAGAACTTTTTCCTATGACGGAGAAATACGCTTTCCTTTCCCCGAGCTTGAAATAGCGGGCGGCTATTATACTGTCAATTCAAGATGGCCTGTAAATCGTTTTGTCTGCTATGATTCTTCAGGGAACTATATCAATACTGTTACGCTTACATCTTTCTCAGGAAGCCTTTCGCAGCTTGATATTTCGCCAAGCACAAGAACCGTAGCGCTTTGGTCAGAAGATGAATCAAATTTTTGCAGCGCCTTTACCGATGTGGTTCCGGTAAACTAATGCTTAAAAGTTATGTGAAACGCCTCGGGCGTTATACATCCGCTCAAAAAAAAGCTTATGATTCTCTTTCGGACAGGTTTTTAATTCCTTTCAGCGAAGAAAAAATAAATTTTAATGAAGTTTTCGGCAATTCGGGAAAAATAATCATCGAGATAGGATTCGGTTCAGGTTCCGCTACAGCCGAAATCGCTCAAGCCAATCCGGAAAAAAATTATCTGGGACTTGAAGTTCATAAGCCCGGTATCGGAAGGCTTCTGCAGGAGATTGAAAATAGAAATTTATCCAACATAAGAATTATTGATTATGACGCTGTTCATGTTATTCAAAAAATGATTTCTGTGTCTTCTGTAGACGCCTTTCACGTTTTTTTTCCTGACCCCTGGCCGAAGAAAAGACACAGAAAGCGAAGGCTTATTCAAAAACCTTTTACAGACGCTCTTTGCGGCTGCCTAAAACCGTCAGGCTATATATACATGGTTACAGATTGGGAAGATTACGCTGAACACGCTTTTGAAGAACTTTCAGCGACAGCCGCGTTGCGCAACAGTTACGAAAAATTCGCGTCTCCTCAAAGCTGGAGACCTGTGACAAGGTTTGAGCAAAAAGGAAGAGTAAAAGAACATGTGATAAGGGAGCTGTATTTTACAAAATGCTGTTAACAATTGATATAGGAACGTCTACTTTTAAATCCGCGCTTTGGAACATGGAGAGCGGGAACCCATTTCTTGCGGCTGTTTCAGTTTCGCTTTCCATCGATGTAAGCGGCGGCGTTAAACACGAAGCTGATCCTTCTCAATGGCTGCGCGCGTTTAAAGAATGCTGTAAAAATTTAAAAGATTTAAAAAAAGTTGACGCGATAATTATAAGCGGAAACGGTCCCAGCCTTGTTCCCGTGCTTGGAGAGCCGTCATTAAAAGATGATCTTCGCGTGCCGTCCGAAAACGCTCGTCTTTGGCTTGACAGAAGCGCTGTAAAATATCAGGAACAGGTATCGGAATTAATGGGCGGTTTTGTTGACGCGAGTTTTTTTCTCCCTAAAATTCTTTTAATTAAAAATGAAGAACAAAAACTTTATAATAAAACAAAATACTTTCTCGGGTGCCCCGAGTATCTTGCTTACGCGCTTACAGGAAAAGCGCATTCGGTTTTTCCGTGCGATGGATTTGATCGCTGGTTTTGGAATGACGATGTTATTGAAAAACTCGGTATTGATCCGCAGAAGCTGCCTGCCTTTATTCGTCCCGGAGATTTGTTTGGAACAATAAATAATTCTATCTCGGATCATTTTGGTTTTAAAAAAGAAATTCCTGTAATTTCAGGCGGTCCTGATTTTTACGCCGCGATTTTAGGAAGCGGAGTAACCGAGCCGGGGCAGGTGTGCGATCGCACCGGTTCATCAGAAGGTATAAATCTTTGTACATCAAATCTTATAAAAGATGCGCGGCTTATGTCATACAGTCATCCTGTAAAACCGTTCTGGAATTTATCCGGGATGATCAACACAACAGGAAAAGCAATTGAATGGGGATGCGATCTTTTGGGACTTAAAGGATTTGATGATTTCCTGTCTCTTTCGAATAATTGCAAACCCGGAAGCGAAGGTCTTGTGTTTCTCCCGTATCTTGCGGGAGAACGCGCGCCAATCTGGAAGTCATCCGCGCGCGCTTCGTGGCATGGAATCAGTTTTGCGGCAGGAAAGAGCGAATTTGCAAATTCAATTCTTGAAAGCATCGGCTTTGCTGTAAAAGACGTTATTTCTGTCATGGAAGAAGCCGCAGACGCCGCAGGCGAAGTTACCCGCGCGGAAAAGTTGCATGTAACAGGAAAGCTTGCGGGGATTGAAAAACTAAACCGGATCAAAGCGGACATTACAGGAAGGGAAGTGCTGGAACCCGCGTATAAAGAAGCTGAGCTTCTCGGGCTTGCCGTTATAGGTTCCTGTTACCTTGGCTTTTTTTCTTCGGTTACAGAGGCTTCATCTTCGCTCGTACGTATTGAAAAAAGTTATGAACCGAATTTAAAAAACGTGGATCTTTATGAAACGCTCTACCAAAAATATAAAAAAAACTCACTTTGCGGTAATTTTTAAAGCGAAAAGAGCGAACATTGACAATTAAATTAAATTATGATAATAATAACATTAGCTTATTAAAATATAATTATATGGGTGATGTATGAAAAAGTTCACTGGTTTTTTATTAATTTTATTTGCCTTGTTTTCGGCAGCTTGTGAAAAAAAAGACGCCTCGCATGATTTATCAATTCTTGTTTTTATTACGGGAGTTCTTGCCGATAACCCGTACTATGAACTGCTGGCGCAAGGCGTACAGGAAACGGCTGAACGTCATTCAAATGTAAAGATAAAAATTTATGAAGCCGGAGCGAATCAATCGCAGTGGGAACAGCAGCTTGCGGAAATGATCTCCGCAAATGAATATGACATTGTAATCGGATCCAATCCTAATCTTCCTGTCATATGCGCAAACGTGGGAAAAATGTTTAACGATGTAAAATTTATAATAATTGACGCTGACGCTTCAGCCGCCGCGTCTTTAATCGGGAATTCCCGGATACGAACATATGTGTATAATCAAAAAGAACAATCAGTTATTTTAGGATACCTCGCGGGATTAATCACAATCAGCGATATGCCTTACGCAAACAGCCAAAAACGCGTAGGTTTTATCGCGGCGCAGGAATACCCGATTTTAACAGAACAGATGGTTCCGGGTTTTATTGAAGGAGCGAAACTTGCGGACCCCGGTATTGAACTTGACTTCAGAGTTATAGGCTCGTGGGAAGACGCGGCAAAAGCGGCGGAATTAACATCCGCAATGATAAGCTCAGGCGTAGATGTATTTACGTCAAACGCGGGACATGCGTCCCAGGGGATAATTAAAACAGCCGCAGAAAGAAACAAATACATGGTATGGTATAATACAGACAATTATGAAGCGGCTCCCGGCATTATTGTTGGATGCGGAATGATGGAACAAAAAAGACTTGCAATGGAAATAATGGAAGATATTCTGGCGGACAGAGTCGAGTACGGAATTTCTCAAACGCTTGGAATTAAAGAAGGCTACCTTGGTTTTATTTTTGATAATCCCGGATATCAAAACCTGCCGGAAAAAATTAAAAATGAGTTTGAAGCTTTTATAAATGAACATTATTGAAATTGAAAATATAAGCAAAAAATACCCGGGAAAAAACAGGAAAGCCAATAGTAACATAAGCCTTGAACTGCGCAAAGGCGAGATATTGTGCATCGCAGGTGAGAACGGCGCCGGCAAAACAACGTTAATGAAAATTCTAACAGGTTTAGAAAAACAAGACGAAGGATTTGTCAGAAAATCCGGTACGATTGGAATGGTGCATCAGCATTTTATGCTGTTTCCTGAATATACGTCTTCTGTCAATATCGTTATGGGAAACGAGCCGCGAAAATTCGGTATTTTTTTTGATAAGAAAAAGGCAAAAAACGCTTTTGATAAAATCGCCAAAGAGAATAATTTTACAGTAAAAAGTTCTGTAAAAGTAAAAGATCTGACTCTCGGTGAAATGCAGCAGGTTGAAATTTGCCGTATCCTGTACCGTAACGCGGACATTATCATTCTGGATGAACCTACTTCAATTCTTACAGAATTTGAAATTGAATCGCTGTTTAAAAATATAAAAAATCTTGTTTTAAACGGCAAGTCGGTTATTTTGATTACGCATAAACTGAAAGAAATAAAAAAAATAGGAGACAGAGTCGCCGTATTAAGAAAGGGTGAATTAATCGGAGTGCGTGAAGTAAGAGAAATCGATGGAAGCGAAATCGCTGATATGATGATAGGCGCTCCATGCGGATTGTCACGTAATGCTTATCATGACGTGTCTCTAAAAGAAAGCGGCGCGGATCAAAAAAATAATGAAAGCGGGATAAAGGGAAACGCTGTAATCTCGTTTAATAATGTTACAGTAAAAAGATTCATGCAGAA
>JGI24695J34938_10001127_pt1 | contig 23960 bp, 12 predicted proteins | sample TergutCo191P3_FD_34938 | JGI IMG/M metagenome (IMG submission 34938)
TGACATATTCCTGAGCAACGGATTTGATGATTTTATTTCCAAGCCGATAGACGTGCGTCTTTTAAATATTATTCTTAACAGATTAATCCGCGACAAACAGCCGAAAGAAGTTCTGGAAGCGGCAAGGAAAGAAAAGGAAAAACTGGAAAAAGCTGGCGGTCCCGCCGGGCTTGGAAATCAGAATATTGACGCAAGGCTTGCTGAAATATTTGCGCGTGACGCTGAAAAAGCGATCGAAGCGATTAAAACAGCATTGTCTAATAATTTCAGCGCCGAGGAGGATATTCAATTATATATAATCAATGTCCATTCGATGAAAAGCGCCCTTGCCAATATCGGAGAAAACGAATTGTCTTCCGCCGCTTTAAAACTTGAACAAGCTGGCAGAGATAATAAAAAAGACATAATAATGTCAGAAACTCAGGATTTTCTAAACAGTCTTGATTTGGTAATTAACAAAATAAATCCCGGCAGCAAAGAAGAGGAAAAAGAAGATAACGAGGAAAACCTCGCTCTTTTATCTGATAAACTTAGAATCATAAAGGAAGCCTGCGCCTCGATGGATAAAAAAACCGCCAAAAACGCTATTAATGAATTAAATGAAAAAAAATGGTCACATAAAATTAATGTGCTGCTCAGTGCTGTGTCCGAGCATCTTCTGCACAGTGAATTTGAAGAGGTTGTATCTGATGTTGATAAATTTTTAGAATAAGGGATATTTTCGTTATGTTAATTTTGATGTATATTAACCGTACCGGATTTTCAAGGAGACGGATATGTTAGTTAAGAATATAAAAGGCACCGAAGAAAACGTGCCTTACGGCTATTCGGATTGGCACGATTTTTGGGAAAAGAAGACAGGACAAAAGGCTCTTCGTGATTTGGGCGGGCACGTAAAAAAAGTTAACTCAGACGACAATGCATGGTATATCGCCGATATATCAACCGCGCAAAGCAGGCTTGTCGATCCTTACGAATACAACGGAGCTTTAGCCAAGCTACGCGATTAATTAGTACTTACCGAGTTTTTTCTCAAATTTTTCATGTTATAATTTTTTATGTTAATTTTTGGTTTTCCTAACGGTATTTTCTTAAGAAAGGTTAAATTATCTTATTTTACACCATATTATTTGTATAAAATTATAATATTTTTGATATTATTCTGCATTATGTAAATTTTTGTGGCTTTTTTTTATATTGTGCTTTAAAATGTTGTAAACAGGGAAGATAGTTTTTCCGGTCAGGTTATTAATTTGATAATAAGTTTTTTCCAATTTTGTAAGGTTTTTTTTCGTTATGCGTTTAATTAATAGATTTTTTTGTATTTTTGCAATCTTTGCTTTATTTTCTTCGTGCGGCAATTCCGCTGATGATCCGTCAATTGTTTCTTTAGCGTTTACCTCTTTTAAGGATATCCCGGGCGTTACCAGTCAGGAGATTGCCGCCATTGAAGCATTCCATAACAGAGGGATTTCTTTTATTTACGGAATGATTCCCACTACAGAAGCATTCTACGATAACGGTAATGTGATGCAGGGGTTTTCAGCTCTTTTTTGCGATTGGCTTACGGAACTTTTTGGAATACCTTTTAAACTTTCCCTGTATGAGTGGAGCGATTTATTAACCGGGCTGGATAACGGCAGCATTGATTTTACCGGCTGTCTGTCTCCGACAGTAGAACGCCGAAGCTCTTTTTTTATGACCAGCCCCATTATTCAGCGCACTCTAAAACAATTCCGGATAGGAAATAACCCGTCTCTCGATGAAATCGCCCAGTCCAGGCGGCTGCGCTTTGTTTTTCTAGATGGGTCCGTAACGCCCAGTCAGTTAGTTTCTTCAAAAGCATTTACGGATTTTGATGCAATTTATGTCAGTAATTTTGATGCCGCCTATATCGAGTTAAAAGAAGGCCGAGGGGACGCGTTTTTCGGCGAGAATTCATCAGAATACATATTTGATTTATATGATGATATTGTTTCAAGCGATTTTTATCCGATTATATTCAGTCCGGTTTCTATGGCAGCCAGCAGGGTAAAAAAAGAACTTGAACCTGTAATCTCGATTGTTCAAAAAGCGCTGCAAAACGGCGGCCGCCGTTATCTGACGAGCCTGCACAGTCAAGGGAATAAGGAATATTTTAAACATAAACTTTTTACACAGCTGACTAACGAAGAGAAAGTATACCTTCAGACACGTCCTGAAGTTTTATTTGCCGCCGAAATTGATAATTACCCTCTTTGTTTTTACAACGCGCAGGATAAACAATGGCAGGGAATCGCCTTCGATGTAATGAACGAAATTGAACTGCTGACAGGATTAACTTTCCGGCATATAAATATCGATAACCAGTCAATCGACTGGCTTGATATGATTAGAATGCTTGAAAACGGTTCGATATCAATGCTCACCGAGCTGATTCAGACCGAAGAAAGAGAACAGTATTTTATTTGGCCCAATAATCCCATCATTGTGGATAATTACGCGCTCTTGTCCAAATCGGCGTTTCCGAATATTTCTTTCAGTGAAATATTATCCGTTAAAGTCGGTTTGCCGAAAGGCACAGCATATACCATGCTTTTTAACTCATGGTTTCCCGAACATGAATATACTGTTGAGTATGATACTTCGGGCGAAGCTTTTACAGCGATGGATCGCGGCGAAGTTGATATGGTAATGTCGAGCCAATACCGCTTCCTTCTGCTTACGAATTTCCGCGGGCTTCCGGCATACAAAGCAAATGTGGTTTTTAACCGTACATTTAATTCGACATTTGGTTTTAATAAAAAAGAAACTATTCTGTGTTCGATTGTCGATAAAACGCTGGATTTAATTGATGTGGGAGCTATCTCGGGGCAATGGATGCGCAGAACTTTTGATTATCGCGTAAGGCTGATGGAAGCAAGGATGCCGATTGCTATCGGCGCTCCTGTCATCGGCATTGTTATTGTATTTTTATTTATTTTGCTGTACAGGATTTTCAATGAAAGGAAACGGCTTGAAAATCAGGTGCGCGATCGCACATTGGAATTAAACAAATCGCAGACAGAACTTACAGAAGCTCTTGAGGCGGCCAAAACAGCTAACACTTCAAAATCGATCTTCCTTGCGAATATGAGTCATGAAATCCGCACTCCTATGAACAGCATTATGGGATTTTCCGAGCTTGCGATGGACGGCGAAATTTCTGATAAGACTAAGGACTATCTTGTAAAAATTCAAACCAATATTGAATGGCTGCTGCAGATAATTAATGACATTCTGGATATTTCAAAAATCGAATCCGGAAAAATGGAACTTGAAAATATTCCTTTTGATATCCACGAACTTTTTAACAGCTGCAGGGCTTTAGTTATGCCTAAAGCGGTAGAAAAGGGAATTATGCTCCATTTTTACGCGGAGCCGAGCGTCGGCATGAGGCCGTTAGGTGATCCTACAAGGCTGCGTCAGGTTTTTGTTAATCTTCTTTCAAACGCTATAAAATTTACCCACGCCGGCATGGTTAAACTGCTTTCAGAAATTATCAACACGAGCGAAAACTCCGTTACTATACATTTTGAAATTAAAGACAGCGGCATTGGCATGACAGGCGAACAGATTGAAAAAATATTCGAACCGTTTACTCAGGCGGAATCAGGAACAATGCGCAAGTACGGCGGCACCGGGCTTGGACTTGCAATAACCAGAAACATAGTTGAAATGATGGGAGGAAAACTCTCTGTAGAAAGCACTCTGGGAATCGGAAGCAAATTCAGTTTTGATCTTGTTTTTAAAACAATACCTGTTACCGAAGAAGAAAAATACGAGAAAAAACTTCTGCTTAATGAAATTGAAAAACCCAACTTTGACGGCGAGATTCTTGTCTGCGAAGATAACAATATGAATCAGTTTGTGATAAAGGAACACCTTGCCAGAATCGGCATTAATACTGTAATCGCGGAGAACGGCAAAGTCGGCGTAGAAAAAGTCAGGGAACGCATGAAATCCGGTGAAAGAATGTTCGACATAATTTTTATGGATATGCATATGCCTGTTATGGACGGTTTTGAGGCATCCGCGGAAATCCTTAGTCTTAATGTTAATGTTCCGATGGTCGCAATGACAGCTAACATAATGGCTGAAGATTTGGAGGTATATAAAGCCAGTGGGATGCCGGATTGCCTTAGCAAACCGTTTACATCACAGGAATTATGGCGCTGCCTGTTGAAATATCTTAAGCCGTTATGACGGATTAAGGTAATTTTCAGGAGATAAATTATCATGAAAATTTATCCTCTTAAAAGCAAAATTTTTATTCGTTTTTTTCCGGATATAATTTATTTTTTTCTTGCATTTAACGTATTTTGCACGTTAATATCCTGCGGTAATTCGGCTGTGGAAAATTCCGCTGATTCTTATAATTTTACATCTTTCCGCGATATACCCGGCGTTACGGAAGCGGAAATAAACGCAATCGAAGCGCTTAGTGAAAATACCGGATATTTTACTTACGGCATGATAATGACAAATGAAACTTTTTATATTAATGAAGATGAAATAGGAGGATATACCGCTTTATTGTGCGGCTGGCTGACCGAATTATTCGGAATTTCTTTTGTGCCTGAAATATTCACATGGAATGAACTGCGTTCAAAATTAATATCGGGCGAGATTGATTTTACAGGCGAACTTACGGCAACAGATGAACGAAGAAAAAATTATTTTATGACAGACGCTATCGCGGAGCGTTACGTTAAATATATGAGGATTGAAGACAGCATTCCTTTGAACATGATTGCCATGACGCGTCCTCTGCGTTACGCGTTTTTAGAAGGTTCGACAACCGTTAATGATGTTTCAGCGGATTTAATGAATGAAACATTCGAAATATTGCTTGTATCCGATACCGATGCAGCGTACAGCATGCTTAACAGCGGAGAAGCGGACGCTTTTTTCGGTGATGGCCTGGAAGCTTCTTTTGATATATATCCGGATGTTATAGCGTATGATGTTTTTCCGGTTATTCACTGTCCCGTTTCTTTAACGGCGTATAAACAGGAACTTGCTCCCATTATCTCGGTTGTGCAAAAAGCTCTTGAAGAAGGAGCGAACCGTTATCTGACAGAATTGTATAACATCGGCGAGCAGGATTATTTAAAGCATAAACTTTTTCTTAAACTAAACGGTGCGGAAAAGGAAATAATTAATAATAGTCCTGTTATTAACATAGCGGCTGAATATGATAATTATCCAATATGTTTTTATGATACATACAGCAAAGAATGGCAGGGGATTGCCATTGATGTAATAAAAGAGATTGAACTATTAACAGACTTAAAATTTAAAATTATCAACGGACCGAATACTGAGTGGTCTGTTTTATTAAATTTGCTTGAAACCGGCGAAGCGTCTATTATTTCCGAGCTGATGCGAACGGAAGACAGAGAAGGGCGTTTTATTTGGCCGCATAACGAAATCTTTACGGATTATCCGATACTGGTGTCTAGTACGGATCGCCGCAATATTAAAATTAATGAGGTCCTGTTCTTAAAAATCGGACTGGTTGATCCGGCAGGACACGCGGAATTTTTCCGCAGATGGTTTCCTAATCATAGGAATACTATTTCATATCCGAACATGGACGCGGCCTTCGCCGCGCTTGAACGGGGAGAGATTGATTTAATGGTATCTTCCCAGAGCAGGCTTTTAATGTATACGCATTTTCATGAGAAGGCAGGCTATAAAGCAAATGTTATTTTTGATTATCCGTTTAAATCCACTTTTGGCTTTTATTTAGATGAAACTGATTTATGTTCAATTATTGATAAAGCGATTAACATTATTAATACTAAAGATATCGCGGATTTCTGGATGAACAGAACTTATGATTACCGGCGTATGTTAGCTGAAGCACGCACTCCTTGGCTTTTAGGAATAACCATAATTTCTATAATCGCTATAACTCTCCTGTTTACATTGCTTCAGCGGAACCGGCTGGAAGGCAGGCAGCTTGAAAGCCTTATTAATGAGCGGACAGCCGAACTTCATAATTCACAGCGGGAATTGGTAAAATTATTTGAGAGCGCTAAAGCCGCCAATAACGCGAAATCAATTTTCCTTGCGAACATGAGCCATGAAATTAGAACGCCAATGAACAGCATTATGGGTTTTTCCGAACTTGCGCTTGATGATAAAATTTCCGATAAGACAAGAGATTTTATAAATAATATTAAAATGAACGCCGAATGGCTTTTGCAGATCATAAATGATATTCTTGATATTTCAAAAATTGAATCAGGCAAAATGGAACTGGAAAATATTCCGTTTAACCTGCAGGAATTAATTAAAACCTGCAGAATGTTTATTATGCCAAAGGCGGAAGAAAAAGGAATTGCTTTATATTTTTACGCCGAACCGAGCGTAGGAAAAATTCCGTTAGGTGATCCGACAAGGCTGCGTCAGGTGCTTGTGAATCTTCTTTCCAACGCCGTAAAATTTACTAAATTCGGCATGATTAAATTAAATGTATCTATTATTGATAAAAGCGATAATGGTATAAAACTGCATTTTGAAGTAAAAGATTCCGGAATCGGCATGACTGAGAATCAGATAGAAAAAATATTTAATCCTTTTATGCAGGCGGAATCAGGCACCACAAGAAAATACGGCGGCACCGGTCTTGGTCTTTCGATAACTAAAAATATTGTAGAAATGATGGGAGGAAAACTCACAGTTGACAGTATACCGGGCGTCGGCAGTAAATTTTCTTTTGATCTTGTTCTTCAGACTATAGACGATATTAACAACGAAAAAATAAATAATAAAATCCCGGTTAATAATATTGAAAAACCCTTGTTTAAAGGCGAAGTATTGTTATGTGAAGATAATGAAATGAACCAGGTTGTTCTTTGCGAGCATTTATCAAGGGTCGGACTCAGCGCAGTTGTCGCGGAAAACGGACAAGAAGGCATTGATTTAATTAATGAGCGCATTAATAAGGGTATTAAACAATTTGATTTAATTTTTATGGATATGCACATGCCTGTAATGGACGGGCTTGACGCATCGGCTGAAATTATTAAATTAAATATCGGAGTTCCGATAATCGCCATGACAGCAAATGTAATGACAGACAATCTTGATATCTACAGAGCAAACGGAATAAATGATTATGTTAGCAAGCCTTTTACATCGCAGGAGCTGTGGCACTGCCTGTTAAAATATTTTAAACCGGAAACAAAGAGGGAATAAATTATGATACGGCGAAGTTTTAGTAATAAGATGATATTTCCAGCGGTAATTGTTCTTTTTTTTCTGGTAGCTATCATGATTATCAGTACGTCAATTATATTTTTTAATTTTGCCAAAGTTCTTGAGAACGAAAATATTGCGGCAGGATTCTCTGTAAATAAAATTATTAATGAAAGAAATAAAATTATCATTAGTAACGCGGTTATTGGCTTATTGGGATTGATACTTTCTTATATTGTTCTGGCACGCATAGCAAAAAAAATATCAAAACCAATTGATAAGCTTGCTTCTCTTGTTTCAGACGCCGCTCAGGAAAGCTCCGGTATTAAAATAAATTATCCGGGAAACATGAATGATGAAATCTCCGCGATAACCACGAATGTTTTTTCGCTGGTTGAACAATTACGCGAATCCGCGAATAAGGCACAGATGGCTTCTGTCGCAAAATCGGTATTTCTTGCAAGCATGAGCCACGAAATTAGAACGCCGATGAACAGCATTATGGGATTTTCAGAACTTGCGTTAGACGACGATCTTACTCCTAAAACAAGGGATTATCTCGGTAAAATCCTTGAAAACACAGAAGGGCTTCTTCAGATAATTAATGATATTCTGGATATTTCAAAAGTTGAATCCGGAAAAATGGAACTTGAAAAAATTGCTTTTAATATGCACGAATTATTTACAAGCTGCAGAACTCTTATAATGCCGAAAGCCGTTGAAAAGGGAATAATGGTTCATTTTTTCGCGGAGCCGAGCATAGGCAAAATGCTTGTGGGAGATCCTACAAGGCTAAGGCAGATATTGATAAATCTTCTTTCTAACGCGGTTAAATTTACAAATACCGGAACCGTTAATCTTCATGCTGACATAAAAGATAAAACAGAAAATAAAGTTGCAATATTCTTTGAAGTTAAAGATACCGGAATCGGAATGACGAACGAACAGATAGAAAAAATATTTGATCCTTTTATTCAGGCGGATAGCGGCACAGCGCGGCAATTCGGCGGAACAGGTCTTGGCCTTTCAATCACAAAAAATATTCTGGATCTTATGGGAAGCAGGTTAAATGTGGAAAGCACTCCGGGACTTGGGAGTAAATTTTATTTTACAATAACCTTTGATACCGTTGACGTGTCCGAAAACGATCTGTACCTTAAGAAGGTGTTGTTAAATGAAATAAATAAACCGTTGTTCAGCGGTGAGATTTTGTTATGTGAAGATAATCCGATGAATCAGCAGGTAATTTGCGAACATCTTACAAGAATCGGATTTAAAACGACTGTTGCGTGGAACGGAAGAATCGGCCTTGATATGGTAAAAAGGCGGATATTAAGCGATAAAAAACAATTCGATCTTATTTTTATGGATATACATATGCCTGTAATGGACGGAATAGAAGCAGCGAAAAAAATCCGCGAGTTTGATAAAAATATTCCGATTGTCGCAATGACAGCTAATGTAATGTCAGATGACAGAAAGAATTACATGATTAGCGGGATGCAGGACTGTGTCTGCAAACCTTTCACATCTCAGGAATTGTGGCATTGTTTATTAAAGTTTTTTAAACCGGTAAATTTTGACGAACTGAATAAGAAATCGAACGCGGATAAACAAATGGAGTTCGCTGGTTTATATGATAATGATTTGGAATTTCAAAGAAATCTTAAAGCATTGTTTGTTAAAGAAAACCGTACTAAATACGATGATTTTATAATGGCTATTGACGAAGGAAATATTCAACTTGCCCACTGGCTGGTAAATTCATTAAGAAACAACGCTGGACAGATCGGAAAAAAAGAACTTCAGGAAGCGTCTGCCGGAGTTGAGTTAAGTTTAAAAAACGGTGAAAATCACGTAACGGTTGAACAAATAAACAGACTGGAAACCGAATTTAAAAAAACGATGGAAGAACTTTCATTTTTAGCAGATGATGCTTCTTCTGCTTCAATTCATGATAAAATAATTATTAAGCCGGAGAAAGCAATTGAATTGCTTGGTAAAACAGAGCATTTTCTGGCGAATGGAAATCCTGTGTGTTTGGATCATATCAGCGAGATTAAATTATTGTCAGGCAATGAATATCTTAAAAATAGGCTTATTCAGCAGATGGAAGATTTTCAGTTTAAATCAGCGCTTACAACTTGTATAGAATTTAAAAATTATATAAAAAATTCACTTGGAACAGTTAATAAAGGTACAAACGCGCCTGTGTCTTCGGCGGCTGAAATTTCCGGAACAATTGCGAATGAAGATAAAATTGAAAGCGTTAAAGGACAAGATAATAACATGACAGAGGATAAATTTTTACTTGAAGCGGATTTGGAATTTCAAAAAGCATTAAGAGGATATTTTATTAAAACAAATAAAGATGTAATTAATGAAATAAGTAAAAATCTTGAATCGGGAGATATAAAAACCGCGCACAGATTAACGCATTCACTGAAAGGAAACGCCGCTCAGCTCGGAAAAACGGATCTCCAGAAAGCGGCCGCGGACATAGAGGTACGGCTTAAAAACGGAGAGAATAATATAACGGATGAAGAGTTGAAAAACCTTGAGAAAGAACTTAACATTGTGTTAGCTGATCTTGAATCGATTATTAATAAAACATCCGGTTAAGCTGTTCGCGGAGATTAATAAATTTGATTGTAAAAAACTTTAGTAAAAAGATCGCCTCACGCATTGGAAGAATTAATTTTCTGTTTCTTGGCATTATCCTGGCGGTTGTAACCGCCGTAAGCATCTGGATGTTCCTTGGCATTACAGATGACGCGTCTAAAACACAGGCGCGCCTTTATTCAGCAGAGGCTGTAGATATTTTAGGATCTCAGCTGGACTGGGAAATAACATCGCTGCGTCACGCGGCAAATTCGGAGGAAATAATAGAATGGTTTTCCGATGAACATAACATAGATAAAAAAGCGAAAGCCTATGACAGAATAATGAGTTACACTGGTTTTTTCCCTGAAAACAGCCTGCATTTTGTGATACATAATTCATTAAATGAATATTTAATCGAAGGCGGCGCTCCGCCGGAGGAATTAGTTCCTTTTAATGTTATTAGTCTTTTTAATACGAATGATAATTGGTATAGAACAATAGATTCCGGGCAGGAATATTTTTTAAATATGGATGTGGATAATATTTCCAATACGCGCCGTTTATGGATCAATTATAAAGTGACAGATAACGAAAAATTTTTAGGCATATTATGTTCTTCTTTGCAGTTTGATTTAGTTTTTTTTGAGCTGTTCAGAAATTATGACAGTAAAAGCGTAATAGGATATATAATCGACAATGAAGGATACATTAAAATTGACAGTTCAAAGTACAGAACTTATTTTTCAGAAATTGATAATAATTTATTAAAAAAAGAAAGTAATTATCTTCATATCGATAACGCGCAAAATATTCTGGAAGTTTGTCCCACTCCTGAATCAATTTCCGTGGTGATAGAATATCTTTCCAAAACCGGAAGTTCATACGAAAATCTGCGGATCGATCCGAAAGTTATCAGCCTTACCGAAGGCAATTACCGTTATATGTCAATAGCGCCGATTCCTAACACAGACTGGTCAACAGTTACTTTGTATAATTCGCAGTCTCTGTTCAGTTTTACGCGGCTTTTACCTCCTGTAATCGTTATTTTATCATCATTTATTATTTATACCGCTCTCAGTTCAGCGTTAATAAAAAAATTATTTATTATTCCATTGCAGGAACTTACGGAAAGCGTTTCAAGTGCGGATTTAAGAAACAATGAAATTTCCGGAATAGAACGAAGCGATGAAATCGGCGATCTTGCAAAAACGATGAAGAAAACATGGAAACGTCTTAATGAGAATAACGAAACATTAATGGCCGCGCTGAACGATCGCGATCACCGGGATCAGCTCTTGCATACTATTAATATTGTCGCGGCAATTCTGCTTGATTCTGATATTCCTCAGTTTGAAAGAGGCCTTTACAGATCAATGGGAATGATGGCCGCTACTGTTGACGCCGACAGGGTTTATATCTGGAAGAACAGTATGTATAACGGTGAGTTATGCGCAACACAGATATATGAATGGTCGGAACGCGCCGAACCTCAGCAGGGAAAAGATTATACGATTAATATTTCTTACCGCGAAAAACTTCCGATTTGGGGAGAACTTCTTTCCAAAGGACAGTGCATCAACAGCCTGGCGATAGATCTTCACAGTTCATGGCTGTTCTTTACATCAGCAGGCGTGCTTTCAATATTTCTTGCTCCTATTTTTCTGCGTGATGATTTCTGGGGATTTATCGGGTTTGATAACTGCCACCGTCAGTCAAAATTTTCGGAAAATGAAGCGGCTATTCTGCATTCCGGATGCATGATGATTGCAAGCGCGTTCCTTCGCCATAACTATATTACAGAGATTGTTGATCTTCAGGCGAATCTTAAAGAAGCGTTAAAAGAAACACAGACGGCAAGCCGCGCAAAGAGCGCGTTCCTCGCGCATATGAGCCATGAAATAAGAACGCCGATGAACAGTATTGTCGGGTTTTCCGAACTGGCGATTGATGATAACATTTCCGCAAAAACAAAAGACTACCTTGGTAAAATAATTAATAACGCGCAATGGCTGCTGCAGATAATTAACGATGTTCTTGATCTTTCAAAGATTGAATCCGGAAAAATGGAGCTTGAAAATATTCCTTTTAATCTTGATGAAATTTTTTCTAATTGTAAAACGCTGATAATGCCGAAAGCCGCGGAGAAAGGAATTCAACTGCATTTTTCCGTTGAAACTCCGACAGGCATATTAACGTTAGGTGATCCGACAAGGCTGCGTCAGGTTTTTGTAAATCTTTTATCCAATGCCGTTAAATTTACGAATATCGGAGTAGTTAAGGCGCTCGCCGAAGTAAGGAAAAAAACCGAATCGGCTGTGACAATATATTTTGAGGTAAATGACAGCGGAATCGGCATGACAGAAGAGCAAATTGAAAAAATATTTGAACCGTTTACTCAGGCAGAAACAGGAACAACGCGCCAGTACGGCGGTACGGGACTTGGACTTTCCATCACATATAATATATTGGAATTGATGGGCGGAAGACTTTCTGTGGACAGTAAACCCGGCCTTGGCAGTAAATTCAGTTTTATTCTTGTTCTTGACACAATTCCAGTGAAAGAGGACGAAACATACAATAAAAATATTCTAAATATAATTGAAAAACCTGTATTTAACGGTGAAATTTTGTTATGCGAAGATAATTTATTGAATCAACAGGTAATTTGCGAACACCTTACAAGAATAGGACTTAAAACAGTCGTGGCCGAAAACGGAAAAATCGGAATTGACATTATTAAAAACCGCGTTAAAAACTCAGAGACATTGTTTGATCTTATTTTGATGGATATGCATATGCCGGTAATGGACGGACTTGAAGCGTCAGCTGAAATTTTAAAGATGGAAACTGGAATACCGATTATCGCATTGACAGCTAACATTATGTCAAGCGATCGGGAACTTTACAGGAAAAACGGAATTTATAACTGTATTGGAAAACCTTTTACATCACAGGAATTGTGGCGCTGTCTTTTAAAATATCTTAAACCTGTAAATACAAATAATAAAAATTTGCAAAGTGATAATCTTGATACCGACGAAGAGTTTAATAAAAAACTTAAGATCATGTTTTTAAAAAGCAATAAAAATAAATTCAGCGAAATTTTACATGAATTGGAAAATGACATTAAAAAAGCTCACAGGACAGCGCACACACTAAAAAGCAACGCGGGCCAGATTGGAAAATATGATCTTCAATCCGCGGCTGAAAAGATTGAAAGCGGTCTTGCGAAAGGATATAATAATGTTACAGAAGAACAGCTCAGCCTTCTTGAAACAGAATTAAATAATGCATTAGCAGAATTTTCTCTGCTTTTGAATGAAGAACTTGAGGTGCAGAAACTGAATAAAAACATCAGCGGCAAAAAATTAAATAAAGATGAATCAGAAGCTGGTTATGCGCTTAGAATACTTGATGAAGTTCAGCCTCTTTTAAAAATGGGCAATCCCGAGAGCTGCCGGTTCATTGAAAGTATAAGCGATATACAAGGCAATGCCGAAGTTGAAGAGTTAAAAAATAAACTGATACAGCAAATTGATGATTTTGAATTCGATCTGTCTTTAATTACATTTAACGCGTTAAAAGAAGAAATAATTAAAACTTTATAATTTAATTTTTAGACGCAAGATATTTTTCTATTGTATCGATTAAAATATCCTGCTTAACCGGTTTTGTAAGAGATGCCGCTGCCTTGGATTTACTTACCTTTTCGGAAAATTCGCAGCCCGAGTTTCCGCTGATAATAATTATCGGCACGTCAAAATACACCGGAATTGCTTTTATATCATCAAGAAAAGTAAAGCCTGAGATGTTCGGCATTTCAATGTCCAGTAAAATTAAATCCGCTGTTTCATTATTTAAAAAACGCAAAGCTTCTGCCGCTGATTTAACAAGTCTAAGATCGTATTTTCCGCTTAACATAGATTTAAATTCACTTAACTGCTGAACATTATCGTCTATTGCAAGAAGAACTTTTTTCTCTGTCATAAATTATCTCCCGGCCTGTGTTTTGTTTAATTATATCAGAGTGAATTGTATTATACAATAAATTATTTATAAATTATATCCTGTGCTATAATGATACAGGCGGAATATTAAACATTTAAACGGGGTGATATTATGGCTGATTATAAAAAAGATGATAAAAATACAATCCTTATTGTTGATGATGAAAAATTAAACCTTGAAATTTTAAATAATATATTAACTCCCGAATATTCTGTTTTAACGGCAAAGAGCGGCATCAACGCGGTTGAAATCGCGAAGAATTATATTCCCGATCTGATACTGCTTGATATAATACTGCCTGACATCAGCGGGTTTGAGGTACTTAGTGAATTAAAATCATTGGAAATAACAAAACATATTCCTGTAATTATTATTACCGGGCTTGGCGGCGTAGAAGACGAAGAGAAGGGATTAAATCTGGACGCTGCGGATTTTATTCATAAACCTTTTAGTAAAAAAATTGTTAAATCCAGAGCGCGGAATCAGATTCAGATAGTTAATCAAATACGCGCATTAGAGAAATACGCGCAAATACAGGCGGCTCTCGCGACAGCGGAAGAGAAAAGTAAATTTTTCGCTAAGATAAGCCATGAAATGCGTACGCCGCTCAGCGCTGTAATCGGTCTTTCGGAGTTAGCGCTTGAGATGGGAGGATTGGGAGAAGAGACCCGCAGCAATATAGAAAAAATCAGCAGCGCCGGCGAATCGCTGCTTAGTATTGTTAACAATATTCTTGATATCACTAAAATAGAAGACGGTAAATTCGAGATTTTATCTGTTGAGTATGATACCGCCGAAATAATAAATGATGTAATTACGCAATGCATGATTTATAAAGGAGATAAACCTGTTGAGTTTATTTTGAATATCAGCGGAAACACCCGCGCAAGGTTATTCGGCGATGATCTGAAGATTAAACAAATTTTAACTAATCTTTTGTCCAATGCGTTTAAATACACAAAAGAAGGATTTGTGGAGTTAAATATCAACTGTATGGAACAGAAGCCGGGTAAAATTGTTTGTTTTACAGCTTCGGTCAGGGACTCCGGAATTGGAATATCGCCTGAAAATATCAATCTGTTATTCTCCGATTATCTGCAGGTTGATTTGCTGACTAACAGGGAAATTAAAGGGACGGGACTTGGATTATCAATCACAAAAATGATTGTAAATATGCTCGGCGGAACTATTAAAGTGGACAGCGAATACGGAAAGGGCAGTGTTTTTTCGATAATGCTGCCGCAGGAAATTGTTTCTGACGAAACGATCAGGCCGGAAACGATTTTTAATTTAAAAAGCTTCCATTATCACAGTAAAAAACTTAAAAAATATTCCCGTTTTACACGCACCATTCTCCCTTACGCGAAAGTGCTTGTGGTAGACGATGTAATTACAAATCTTGATGTGGCCAAAGGAATGTTAAAGCCTTACAGAATGCAGGTTGATACTGTATTAAGCGGGCAGGCCGCTGTAGACGCGATCCGCCGCGAAAATGTTAAATACGACGCGGTATTTATGGATCACATGATGCCTGAAATGGACGGGGTTGAAGCTGTCCGGATCATCCGCGAAGAAATAGGAACTGAATACGCAAGAAACATTCCGATAATCGCATTTACAGCTAACGCTATTTCCGGAAACGAAGAAATGTTCTTAAGTAAAGGGTTCAATGGTTTTATCGCAAAACCTGTGGATATACTGCGTTTGGACGCCGTTTTAAAACAATGGGTGCGGAACGAAGAAAAAGAAAAATCTCTTAGTAATCAAAAAATTATTGTTAACGGCGAAGCGGTTCTGGATATACGCACCGGTTATGAAAGACGCTCCGGCAGAAAAGACAGAAGAAAAGGATTTGACAGACGCAGAATGGAAGAAAAAATATTCGGCCTTGATATTAACAAAGCGCTGGATCGTCTAAGCGGCGATTGGAGCGTCCTTATACAAATCTTAAAATCTTTTTCATTCAACACAAAGCCTGTTATCGATTCAATCAGGGAGATAACCGCGGCTAATTTGTCCGATTACGCGATTGTTGTGCATGGGATAAAAAGTTCATGCCGGGGAATATTCGCGAATGACGCCGCCAATCAGGCGGAAGCGCTGGAAAAAGCAGCTAAGGCCGGCTTTCTGGAATTTGTTCTTGAAAAAAATCCGGTGCTTATAAAAACGATAACAAAACTTATTAATGATCTTGATAATATTTTTAATGAAGAACCGGCGGAAAATGCTGAAAAACAAAAAAGGGACAAACCTTATAAAGAGGCATTATTAAATCTAAAAACAGCCTGCGCAAAATACGCTGTAGATGAAATTGAAACGGCTCTGGATGAAATTGACGCGTTCATTTACACATCGGACGAAGGTCTCGTCGCATGGCTTCATGAAAACGTTCAGAAGATGAACTATACGGAGATTACGGAAAGATTATCGGCGTTAACATAAAAAAAGGGCTGGTCACCGCCAGCCCCATGTACCCCTTGTTGGGAGAGATTCTAATTACTGCAATCCCTCGCCGAAAGATACTTTCATTCCGTTTGTTCTTAACGCGACATTGTTGCCTCTTAACGGAAGATCTCTGGCCGGAAGGTAGTAGTAGAAAAAGAAGCTCTGATCAATAGGACTATAAATCCTGACTTCGCCCGTACTGCCGTTTATCATAATATTCACCGGGATGTTATGGTTAAGAATTCCTGACCGGATTAGTTCATTGGTATACACATCCAGAGAGACGCTGTCCAATAAATCCATCTGTGAGTTATTTACGCTTTTATAAATCTGCGCAGAAAGTCCTCTGGGAATTCCGCTGTTGGCAACTGGGTTTTCGTCATAATTCAGCCACAATAAATATGAATTTCCTGCTCCCCATGATTCCGCGTTTAGAGCTGTGTCCATAAAGACATGAATTCCGACTCCGCCGTGTCCGTCTTCAATTCCGCCTTCATGGCGCATATTGAATTGATAGTTCATAACGCCGCTTTGCGGAAGAGAGACTACATTTGTTTTTGCGAGCCATGCATTCGCGTCATTTTGAACAAGTCTGTTTCCTGACCACCCCCAATTACCTGCGGCAAATTGAAATTGGCCCCGCGGAATTGTCTGGGCGAATAAGGACATCGCAATACCCAAGATTAATAGCAATAAAATCAGGCGTTTCATAAACTCCTCCTATAAAATTGTTTTTCCTTTTTAGGAATTTTTTTTATCCCTCATTTTAACACGCGTCCGGCGAATTGTATAGCAAAAAAAAATAAAAATTTATATTATGTATAGTAAAATTGTTACAAAATATTGACTTTTATTGAAAGAATTTACTAAAAATCATTATATTTGTAAAATTTTAAACCTAATTCTGCTGTTGTTTTAAGAAGGTATTCAAGCCGTATATGCCTTATAGCCCATGAGCCGTTGGAAATATTATGACTGGTCATCGGCAATACCCAGTTTCTGTCCATAAATTTTACGGTTCTGAGCATCATTCTGATTGTATAATAAAAGTAGTCATCTCTTTGCAATACGGTATTGTCGATAGCTCTTGAAACAATGTATGAGGATCTTATATCATTTTTATCGTATATCAGGAACGCCGTTCCGTAGCCGCGAAGTACGGAAAAATGTTCTAAAAGAGCGCTATGCATCCAATCATAATAAAAACCATAAGGATAGGCAAAAGAAGTAACCGGAACGCCAGCGTCTCTGAACGGCAGAGCAGCCACGATAGTTTCGTTGCTAAAAACTGTTCTTGAAAGCTGGCGCAAATCCAGATGGTTTAAAGAATGAAATCCTACATCATGTCCGCGTTCTATCGCTGTAACGCTGAACGGATGATATTCACCCATTAAAAAGAAAGTGATTTTCGCTCCGTACAAATCAAAGAAATCCAGGTATTGTTCCCATGTGTCATGGTAATCATCATCAAAAGAAAGGAGAATTCCGGCATTTCCCGGCACAGGCTTCCAAAGGAGAGTACTCGCTATAAATTCCGGAATTTTATGTAAACCGGCGCTGTTATTTTCTGATTTATTACCATAATCAGGATCATTCGGAAAATCAGCTTCTAAAGTTTTTATCAGCCTGACAGTAAATCCAACTTCATAAACCGAGGTCTCAAGCTCGATAATATTGTCAAGATCATAGGTTATCTCATATAACTGGTTATCATGAATTAATTCGGCTTTTACAGTTATTCTGTCGTTTCGGTCTACTAAAAAATATTTTTCTATGTCATCGCCGTTTTCTCTTATCCGTTCAATCAGCCTTCCTTCAGGTGTAAGAGGAAGCGGAATAAAGGGATTGATTTCCGTGGTTACCGGAGGAATTATTATTGACTCGGGAGGGATATAAACCGCTTCTGTTTCGATAATATTTGGGATTAGATCAGGCTCAATCAAATCAGGTTTGCTTACGCATGAGTTCAATATTAAAATAAAAAGCGGGAAAATTAATATTTTTACCGGTAATTTCATTAGTAATTTCTGTATTATATTATGCTATAAACGGAAAAGCAAATTTTTAGCTTTTATTGTTAGAGGTTTTCCCAAAACTTTAGTTTTTTAGAAAGCTGCCTTAAAATTTTAAATAAATGTTTTAATTTTTGATTTTTGTTAGTTTCATATTCAAAAAAATCATACTGGAAAATAATTTTTTTTCCATATATAATGCAAAGACAAATAATATGGAGGTTTTTTATGAAATATGGTTATTTTGATTCCAAAATGAGGGAATATGTTATAGATAAACCCGACACTCCGGCGCCTTGGGCGAATTACCTTGGATCTCCGGCTTACGGAGCGATTATATCGAATAACGCCGGCGGTTACAGCTTTGTTAAAAGCGGCGCCGCAGGGCGCATTATACGTTACCGTTTTAACGAGCAGGACAAGCCCGGCCGCTATATTTATCTCCGCGATGACGAGGACAAAGATTATTGGTCGGCATCATGGCAGCCTGTCGGCAAACCGCTGGATCAATATAAATCAACTTGCCGTCACGGCACAGGATATACAATAATCGAGGCTGAATATAAAAATATTCAGTCGCAGGCTTTGTATTATGTGCCTCACGGAGCGGATTACGAAGTATGGAAGTTGAAAGTTACCAACAAAGGCTCCAAGGCGCGTAAAATCTCTTGTTTTGGATACGCCGAGTTTACCTGCGAAAGTTTCTACGAACAGGATCAAGTAAATCTTCAATACACTCAATTTATAACCAGAACTTATTTTAAAGAAAAATTTATATTACAAACAATTAACGAAAACTGTTTAAACGCCGTCAATGAAAGCCGCGTGGAAACGCGCTTTTTCGGGCTTGCCGGAGCCAAGGTGGAAAGTTACTGCGGCGACCGCGCAAAATTTCTCGGCAATTATCACGACTACAAAAACCCTCTCTCTGTCGAGAACGGAAAACTTTGCGGCACTCTCAATTATAATTTAAATCCGTGCGGCGCTTTACACACTGTTCTTGATCTTAAACCCGGAGAAAGCAAAGAGTTTGTCTTCCTTCTCGGGCAAAAACGCGAGGCACAGGCAAAAGAACTTACAGCGCGTTATGAAAACGCGCAGCAGGCTCTAATCGACCGCGAAATCGCCGATTTAAAATCTTATTGGCATAAAAAACTTGATAATTTAAAAATTGAAACCCCCGATGAAAATTTTAATAATATGATCGGCACATGGAACGCGTATCAATGCTTTATTACATTTGTTTGGTCGCGCGCGGCTTCTTTAATTTACTGCGGACAGCGAAACGGCTACGGTTACCGCGACACTGTGCAGGATATACAGGGAATTATCCACCTTGATCCGGAAATGGCTTTGGAAAAAATCAAGTTTATGATTTCCGCGCAGGTGAGCCACGGCGGCGCTCTTCCGCTTGTAAAATACAATCATAATCCCGGTCATGAAGACAAGCCGGAAGACGCTACATACAGGCAGGGAACAGGGCATCCGTCTTACCGCGCCGATGACGCGCTTTGGCTTTTTCCTACAGTGTGGAAATATATCGCTGAAACCGGCAATACGGCTCTATTAGACGAAGTTATTCCCTACGCCGATGAAGGCAAAGATACATTATTTGATCATCTAAAAAAAGCGATTGATTTTTCGCTTAATCATTTGGGGATTCACGGACTTCCCGCGGGGCTTCACGCCGATTGGAATGACTGCCTCAGGTTAGGCGCAAACGGCGTTTCCGTTTTTGTGGCGATGCAGCTTTATTACGCGTTCGAAATTATGATTCGTTTTTCTAAACATAAAAAAGATCCGGCGACAGAAAAACAAATGCAGGAATTAAAAAACCGCTTTGAAAAAATTATCGAGGAAAAATGCTGGGATACGGATCGTTTTGTGCGCGGCATTACAGAGAATGATGTGACAGTCGGCAAACCCGGCGACCCGGAAGCAAGCATGTGGCTGAATCCTCAGAGCTGGGCTGTAATTTCCGGTTTTTCCGATGAAGCGCGCAGCAGGCGGATCCTCGATCTTGTTTACAAAGAATTGAATACAAAGTACGGCGCGCGCCTTATGGCTCCGTCCTATGTTAAGCACGCGTTCGACGGCGCTCTTGCCCTTTTGTTCAATCCGTCAACAAAAGAAAACGGCGGAATATTCCTGCAGTCTCAGGGCTGGCTGATTCTCGCCGAAGCGCTGCTGGGACGCGGAGGCCGCGCCGCCGAATACTATCTTGAAAGCTGCCCTGCCGCTCAGAATGATATCGCAGATACGCGCCTTATGGAGCCATATGTTTATTCACAATTTACAGAAAGCGCAGATAGTCCTTTTGAGGGACGCAGCCATGTTCACTGGCTTACAGGAACCGCAAGCACTGTTATGGTCGGCTGTGTGGAAGGCATACTCGGACTGCGCCCCGATATCGACGGTCTCCGTCTTGCTCCGGCAATTCCCGCCGGCTGGAAATCATTTAAAATAGAAAAAACTTTCCGGGGCTGTAAGCTTAACATAAAAATTAATAACCCGGGCGGACTGGAAAGCGGCTGTAAAAAAATATCGGTTAACGGTCAGGTGATGGACAGCAATTATATCCCCGCTTCAATTTTAAAAGCGGAGAACGATATCGTACTGGAAATGTAGCGCAGTATATGTTTTTGCAAGGACGCAGAATTGAGATTTATCTATCATTAATTTTTTAGGAGCTATTTATGATTTACAAAGATTTCGGCAGGACAGGCGCAAAAGTTTCAGTTCTTGGTTTTGGAGCGATGCGGCTTCCGATGAAAGACGCCGATGGTAAAAAATATGTCGATGATGACCTTGCGGTTCCCCTGATGCAACAGGCTTTTGATATGGGGGTAAACTATGTTGATACTGCGCCGCTTTACTGCGAGAAGCAGAGCGAGGTTTCTGTTGGAAAAGCGCTTAAAGGTTACCGCGATAAAATTTTTCTTTCAACGAAAAATCCGATTGAGGATAATGACGGCGATCACTGGACGGAACGGCTTGAAAATTCCTTAAAAAAACTTGATACGGATTATATTGACTTCTATCATTTTTGGGGAATCTCGCTTAAAAGTTTTGAAAGCTGGCAGGGGTTAAAATACGGCCCGATCGAAGCGGCATACAAGGCAAAAGAACAAGGTCTTATAAAACATATTTCATTTTCGTTTCATGATGATTCTAAAAATTATAAGCAAATTGTTGATTCCGGTATTTTTGAATCAACCCTTATTCAATATAATATGCTGGATCGATCCAACGAGGAAAATATCGCCTACGCAAAATCAAAAGGACTCGGCGTTGTTGTAATGGGTCCTGTCGGAGGCGGTCGTTTAGGCGCGCCAAGTGAAAAGATACAGAGTTTGTTAAAAGAAAAAAACGATGTCCGCGTCAGCACCGCGGAAATCGCCCTTAGGTTTGTTCTTGCCAACAAAAATGTTGATATTGTTCTTTCCGGAATGGAAAATGAAAAAATGCTGAAAGAAAATTTTGATGTCGCATCACGTGCGGGAGATTCCCTTACCGGCGAAGAACTCAATCACATTAATAAAATGATGGAAGAAAACAAGAATCTCGCGAAGCTTTACTGTACAGGCTGCAATTATTGCAAGCCGTGTCCCGCCGGAATTGACATCGCGTATCTTTTTGAAATTATGAACCGTTATAGAGTTTATGGCTTAAAGGATCACGCAAAAATTGCGTATGACGAAGCAAGCAAAGGGCGAAGCTGGCAGAAAACCGCGGACGCTTCCAAATGCACAGAATGCGGAGCGTGCGAAAAGAAATGTCCGCAAAAACTGCAGATCATCAAGCAGTTAAAAGAAACGCACGCCTGCCTGACGGCGTAGTCTAACATTATTTTAGGTTAAATGATGAATATTGATTTAAGCGGAAAAATCGCGCTTGTTACGGGAGCGGCTGGTCAGCTTGGAAGAGTCATGTCGCGTACGCTTGCGTCCTGCGGCGCGGATATGGCGGTTTGTTATTATAGCAGCAGCGCAATGGCTGAAAATTTAGTTAAAGAAATAAAAGCTATTGGCTGCCGCGCCGCCGCTTTCCATGCTGATGTCACAAAAGAGGAATCTGTAAATCAACTGCGTGACAAAATCAAGGTTGAATTCGGCGATCCTGACATTGTTGTAAACAACGCGGTAATCCAGTATGAATGGAAACCGGTGCTGGATCAAAACCTCGCTGATTTTCAAAGCCAGTTTGATTCATGCGTTATGCAAAATGTTCTGACAGCAAGGGCGTTTCTTCCCGCGATGATCAAAAGAGGAAAAGGCAAATTTATCGGCATCAATACCGAATGTTCAGCGCAGTGCGGCGCTAACACAGGCGCGTACGCGTCAGCGAAAAGAGGTATGGACGGACTTTACCGCGTTCTCGCTAAAGAAGTTGCAGCTAACGGCATCAATGTAAATCAGGTCGCGCCGGGCTGGACAATCAGCGACAAAGACAGAGAGGAACAGATAATTGACAAAAGAGGATTAAACGATAATGTCTACGCGAAAAATGTTCCTTTTGCGCGCCGCGGAACAGATCAGGAAATAGCCAATGTTGTTTTATTTCTGGCGTCGGATCTTTCCTCTTTTGTCACAGGCGTATGTATTCCCGTCTGCGGCGGAAATGTAATGGTGTAAGGTTCTATATTTATCCAAATATGCCTTTAATACTTTATGAATCAGGTTATGCGCCGCTGTTTAAATTCTCGGCAGTTCAGGCAGTTCCATGCGATTTCTTCTTCCGCCGCCTCCGGGATTCGGCATATTACGAAAATCGTTAGGATTTGGAAAGTTTCGGAAATCTCCGGGATTTGGAATATTCGGGAAATCTTGCCCGCCGAATCCCGGACCTCCGCGCCAATCGCCTCTGCCGGGAGAAGTAAAGCTGCCGTCCGTTCCCCGTGGTGTAAAATTTTCATTAACTGTGCCGGCGAGAGCGCTGTTTCCGCTTAAGCTTGTTATTAATGAATTGATTGTAAAATCGTTTGTTTTTTCTCCGTTAATAAAAAGCGAATAAGCCTCTCCGTTAATAAAATCGGGCGATGTAAAAAATGATGTTGTAAACGCCATTTGGGACGTATGGTTTAATAGGACATTGCCGCCTGAGTCTAATATTTCTAATAACGTTCCAGCCTGCAGCTGTCTTGTATACGCAACGGAAATCATTGACTGAGAAGACTGCCTTGATACATTTATTACGCTGCCGGATGTAACAAGTTTTCCGCCTGTTACAAGAAACGCGCCGTCCAAATCTATGGCTCCGTCCATTCCTCTTGAAGGTCCGCTTATATTAATTGTTCCGCCTTCTAGGAAAATATTATTATTGGAATCTATTCCGTCATTCGCCGCGTGCACATTAATATTTCCGCCTGTTATGCGCACATATACTTCGGGATTAAACGGTCCGCGCATCATCGGTCTGCCTCGGAAATCCCTTACAGCGTTTGGATCCCGCGCGTTAATTCCGTCATCTCTCGCGTATAAAGTAATGTCTCCCCCCGTTATGGTGACATTTAACCCTTCAATACCTTCGTAACTGTCTTTAATATCGATTTTTCCGCCTGTTATTAAAACTGAATTATTCGCAGTTATGCCGTCGTCATTCGCTGTAATTATAAGAGTCCCGCCGTTAATGGTTACGTTTGTCTCAGCCTGTATGCCGTCATCG
>JGI24695J34938_10001132_pt1 | contig 23876 bp, 19 predicted proteins | sample TergutCo191P3_FD_34938 | JGI IMG/M metagenome (IMG submission 34938)
ATTGTGGGAGCGACCGGTGAAGACGACAGGCAGATCATCAATTTGACCGGTTCGCTCTACAATAAGTTTTTATTAAAACGGGTGTACTACTCTGCTTTTATCCACCCTGGAAGCATTGCAAACAAAGTTGATATGCGCCTTCCTGAAACAGTCAGTCCGCCATTGGTTAGAGAGCACCGCCTCTATCAGGCGGACTGGCTTTTGCGTTTTTACCACTTTAAAACGGACGAAATTTTAACGGAGGAACAGCCGTTTTTGGACGCGCACCTTGATCCTAAAACTGTGTGGGCATTAAACAATCTGGATTTTTTTCCAATCGAGGTAAACCGCGCAGATTACGAAACTTTGCTTCGCATTCCCGGTATCGGCGCGAAAACTGCGCGGCGTATTATCGAAAACAGGCGCAGGGGAAATTTATCAATAGAAAGTTTGCACAGAATGGGAGCTGCCGTTAAACGCGCGCGATACTTTATGACTGCAGGCGGCGTTTACATCGAGCGGCCGGATGACCCTGTACGTATCCGAAGATTGCTTTCGGATACTGACGGAGCGGGGCTTCAATTGCCGCTGTTTGATTTTTGAGAGGAAAGGAGGAAGAATTTACCACAAACCACACGAACAAACACGAACCTTTACTTCGCTTTCATTTCTCTTATCCTAAAAATTCTTGAGTACTATCTGGGATCTCTTGGGTTGAAGAAAGAGAGAACGGCCAGCAAGTTCGTGCAAGAACCGCAGGTTCTGGTTAGTGTGGTTCGTGGTAAAATTTCTTTTTCTTTATGGGAGGCAGTTAGATCTTGGAAAATGAATTATTCGAAGAAAAAAAAGAGCCGGTTATTTACAATGGTAATGATCCGTTGGTTTGGCGGGAGGCTCACAGGATAATGGAACTTCTGCGTTTTACGCCGAATGCTGATGGCGTACTAACTGCAAGGTGCGCGCCCGACAACTATGTTTTACCGGCTCTTAAAGGTTATTTCATGGCGCGTTTCATTGAAATGCCGTGGGCAATCATCGATGAAAAACGCGGGCTTTGTTTACTGCGTAAACAGGGAGAAAAACCGCAAATTATCGAATGGAAAGAAACCGAAGAAAACGCCAGGGGAAAAACCGGGACTGATGAATGGGAAGAACTCTGGAAGCACTATCATAAAACGATAAATAATGAAGATCGGCATAACCCAAAATTACAAAAGCAATTTATGCCGAAACGCTACTGGAAATACATGCCCGAAGCGCCTTCTGCCAACTGACTACTACCATTTTTCCATTTTTTATACTATAATGTGGCTTAATAGGGGGTTTTTGAATCTGAAGCCTAAATTTTTGCCTTTTATATTGGTTTTTCTGTCTACTTCCTCAATACTTGGCGCTTATGCACAGGAAGACGTGTTTCTCACTCTGGACGAAGCTGTCAATTTGGCGCTTGAGTATAATCTGACATTAAGAAAAACGGAAATTGATCTTGCCGCAAGCAGTTTATCTGAAAGTAATTTATGGGCAGAGATTTTTCCTACCATTAGCGCAACTGCGAGCGCGGAATACAGAAACTCGCTTTTTAGCGGCGCGGATATCAGCGGCTCTGGTTTAAATTACATCGTTGGGTTGGGCATTAATTTTGGATTGAATGCAGGAATACCATATACCATGAGAAGCATAAGACTTGCTCATCAAAGCAATATTTTAAGAATGGATGATGCGCGCAATCAGTTATCGATCCAGGTAACTAAATTTTTCTTTTCTCTTGTAGCGGAGAGAAATAATCTTCTTCTTCTGGATGAAGTTTTAAATTTGGCTCAAAGACAGCTTACAAGAAGCGAAGCGTTATTCAGAAACGGCCTTGCAGGAGAGCTTTCCCTTACCCAAAGCAGGCTTTCCCTGGAAAACGCGCGGTTTAATTTAAGCGCAGCCCGCATTGCACATAACAACAATTTGAGTGATTTCCTTGCGATGCTTGGAATGGAAACTTCTGATACTTCATCTGCCGGGAACATGACACTATCAGGCGAAATCAGAATTATAAGAATAGAAGCCGACTCTGATGCTTTAATCAGGGAATATCTTCCGCTTAGACCCGATATCATCAGAAACAATCAGGAAGTTGAAAGACTCTCTCTTGCCAGGATGCAGACAGTGCTGCAGTCAAGGGCGCCTTCCTTAAATTTATCTGTTGACTGGAGAAGTTCATCTTTTTCTCCGTTTACGGATCTTTTCAGCGCTACTGCCCGTTTAAGCATTCCGATTGATTCATGGATACCGGGAACTTCAAGATCGACGGCAGCAGCAAGAAGCATGGACGCCGTAGAAAAAGCGAGGCTTGATCTTGAAATTGCGCAGAACTCCGCAAGAACGCAAATACGTTCTCTAACATCGCTGCTTCGTGGTTCATGGGACAGCATTTTGATCGCCCGCCTAAGTCTCCAGGCCGCTCAGCGCGGATATCAGCTAACAGAACAAGGTTTTAACAACGGGATTGTTGAAGCTCTTGTTTTACATGATGCCCGTAATAACATGACTAACGCAAGGCAGCGTTTGCATCAGGCCGAGCTTTCTTATTTTAATATGATTTTAGACCTTTCTTCTGCAATTAATATAGACTGGAAGGAATTAATTGAACTGTACGGGGTATCAGGTGAGTAAAGTTAAAATTGTAACCATTGCGATAATTTCATTGATTGCGGTTTTTTCCATTTTGATTATTTTAAAAATTTTTGTGCCGGAAAAAACCGAAGATTCTGAAGGTCCGCAAAGACAGCGCGGTCAGGCTGTTACCGTTCGCGTAACGCCTGTCTCTTCGGACACTATCGAACAAAGTTTAATCATTAACGGAGAAATACTTGCCCGCAATCAGGTGACGATATTTCCGGCTGTCGGCGGAAGAATTGCAGAAATGCGTTACCGTATAGGAGACAGGGTAAGCCGCGGCAATGTTGTCGCGATGGTCGATCCATCAAGACCTGGAGAAGTTTTTTCTTTTAATCCTGTTATAAGCACAGTCTCGGGAACAATTTTAAGCGTGCCATTTAATGTTGGTGATACCGTATCAACGCAATCGGGCATTTATGTTGTCGGAGACCTTTCATCGCTTTTAATAGAAACATTTGTCCCGGAAAGATTTGTCGCCTCTGTAAGACAGGGCATGAGAGCTGTCTTATGGGTCGAAGCAATTCCCGGCGAAACATTTAACGCGGAAGTCTTTGAGGTCAATCCCGTGCTTGATCCTGTTACGCGAACATTAAGAATTCGGTTGAGATTTTTAAATCCGGATTCGCGCATAAAAGCCGGAATGCTTGCTACCATTAATCTTGTAACAAACAGAAAAACAAATATTCCTGTCGTTCAAAGAATATCTGTTATAAATACATACGGTTCGTGGATTGTGTTTGTTGTTGACGAAAATAACAGGGCAAGACGGCGCGAAATTACATTTGGAATTGAGAACGAGGAATTCCTTGAAATATTAAGCGGAGTAAGCCTTGGCGAAAATGTCGTCAGCGCAGGGCAAAACTTTCTTTCTGACGGCGATTCTGTCCGCGTAGTTGAATAACGGAGATAATAATGAATATAACTGAGTATTCGGTAAGAAGGCCTGTTACAATTATAATGTTTTTCGTTGTCGTAGTTGGAATATCTGCAACGCTTCTTGTAAATATTTCGATGGATCTCTACCCTTCTGTAGACAGACCGGTGTTTTCGGTTTTTACGCGGTTTCCGGGAGCAGGTCCTGCCGACGTTGAACGCAATGTTACGGAGCGGCTTGAACGCGCGCTTTCTTCATCGAGGGGACTTGTCAACATGACGAGTAACTCTCAGTTTGAATCAAGTTCGATCACTTTGGAATTTGCATACGGAACGGATATGGACAAAGCCGTTAATGACGCGCAGGTTTTATTAAACAGGCTTGTAAACTCTCTACCCGATGGTGTTACTACTCCTACAGTCCGCCGTTTTAACATGAATGCCCTTCCCATTATGCGCCTTGTAGTCAGGGGAAATTATCCTCCGGATCAGCTTCGTCTTTTTGCCGAAGATGAAATCCAAAGCGCAATTGAGCGTATCGAAGGCGTTGCCGCAGCGGAAGTTACAGGAGGGACGACACAGATTGTTAAAGTTGAAGTTTCCCTTAACCGTCTTGCCGCGTTTAATCTTACGTTAAGCGACATAACAAGCGCGTTAAAAGGTCAAAATGTAATGTCATCAGGCGGAAACTTAAGACGCGGAACACGCGAATATCAAATTATGACTCAGGAAGAACTTGTTAGTGTTGAGCAGATAAAACGATTGGTGGTAAGAACCATAAATACTGGTTCCGGCAATTCATCAAGATATCAGGTAATACGTATCGAGGATATCGCCGATGTTTTTATGGGTTATAACGATAACGCTTCCAGAGTTTATGTAAACGGGCAAAGCGGCGTTTATATTCAGGTAACGTGCGAAAGTAACAGTAACCAGATAAATGTTTCGGACAGGGTGCAGGATGCTCTTGAAGACATTAACGCGGCTCTTCCGCAGGGAATAACGCTTTCTGTTCTTTCTGATAATACCACAATGATTAGAGCTACTCTGGATCAAGTGTACACAAATGCGTTTCAGGGAGCATGCATGGCGATAATCATCCTCATGATATTTCTTAGAAACGCAAAAGCGACAATAATAATAGGGTTTTCAATTCCTATTTCGATAATGTTAACCCTTATGGCAATGACTGTTTTTGGTTTTACGTTAAATCTTATGACACTAACAGGTCTTATCATGGGAATGTGCATGACACTCGATGCTTCCATTGTTATTATAGAAAATATTCATAATTACCGCGAGCGCGGCGCAAAAAGCAGTATTGCGGCAATTTTGGGAAGCAGGGAAATGTTACGCGCCATTGTAACTTCTACAGTTACAACGCTTTGTGTATTTATACCGATCATTATTTATAAAAATGAATTAAAGGAAAACGGCGTTTTATTCAGCGATTTAATTTTTACCGTAGTAATATCATTGAGCATCTCTTTGGTTGTCGCAATGACTTTGGTGCCAAGTCTTTCCGGTTCAATTTTAAAACTTAATACAAGGAAGCAAAAACCGATAAAAAATCCCATAATACGCGCAATAGATGAACATATCGAAAAGTTTTTATGCATGATAGAAAGCGGCTATAAAAAAGCGATTGGATATTGTTTGTCTTATAGATTAATAGTCATTTCGTTAGTTGCTCTTGTTCTTGTATTTTCTCTTTTACAGTTCAGCAGCATTGGATTAAACATGAATGTGCGTATGCGCACAGATGATAATGTCAATTTAAACGTTTCCATGCCTCAGGGAACAAGCATCGATGTAACCGAAAAAATTCTTTTTGACATTGAAGAAATCATAAAACGAGAGATTGAAGGTTACATTAATATTGTTTTAACTGCCCGAAGGAGCGGAACGAATCAGGGTACAATTCAAATCACTCTGCCGCCGCCTGCAGAGCAGATTGATACTCCCGATACAATTATAAGAAAACTTACTCCGTATCTTAATACTATTCCAGGCACGCGAATTAGTTTTAGGGCCGGACGAGGAATGAGCAGTTCATCGCCTATTGTTGTCGCCGTAAGTTCAAAAAACTATGAAGCGTTAACTGCAACAGCCGAAGAAATTCAGCATATAATGATGAACTATCTTCCCGAGATTGAATATCCAACCATTAATTTAGATGAAGGCGCGCCGCAACTGGCAATCGAAATTGATCGCGACAGAGCGTCAAATTTCGGTCTTTCTCTTGCCTCGATTGCTTCAGAGATACGCATAGCGATGGATGGAGATACCGCGACAACAATGAGTCAGGGTAACAGGCTAATTGATATACAGGTGCGATTAAAAGAAGAAGACCGCCAGGGGCTTCCCAACCTCGACGCAATTTCTGTTATCAACAGAAACGGTACGCGCATATCTCTTTCAAATGTCGCGCGCATTTATGAGGGAAGAGCGCCGTCTTCCATACGCCGTGAGATGCAGGAAAGATTTATTCGCGTAACAGGCGGTCTTGCACCGGGAATAGCGGTTACCGATATGCAGCGCCGTTTGGAAGAAACTATAAAAGAGCGTCTTGTTGAACGCGAAGGCGTATCAGTGCGCTATCTTGGCGAAGCTGCGGAAATACAATCATTTGCTTCCCTTTATGTATTAATAGTTTTAACCGCCATATTTTTAATATTCGGTATTATGGCAAGCCAGTTTGAATCGTTTGTAGATCCTCTCATTATTATTTTTTCCATACCGTTACTCTTTATAGGCGTAATCTGGATCTATAAAATATCAGGCGAAGCCATGACCATGTTTTCAATTGTTGGAATTATCGCGTGCGTAGGTGTCGTAATTAATAACGGAATTGTTCTTGTTGATTATACAAATACTCTCTGCGCTCGCGGTATGTCTGTAAAAGAAGCATGCGCCGAAGCCGGAAGAAGACGTCTTCGCCCGATATTGATGACAAGCCTCACAACGATACTTGGCATGGCGCCGATTGCGTTTTTTCCCGGCGCGGGAGCTGACTCCATTCAACCGATTGGAAAAACATTTGTAGGCGGTTTAATGGTAAGCACCTTTATGACAATTTTTGTTACGCCGATTATGTACTCTGTTTTAAATTCCTGGCGCCAAAAAAAATACGTTAAACGTGCTGTCAAAATAGAACAGCAGAGCATGGCGCTGGAAAATATTCAATGAGTAAAATTAAGGCTGCCATTATCGGGCTTGGGCGGATTGCGTCGCTTTTGGAAGACGATGCGCTTCGTGAAAAACCCTGCACTCACGCTGGAGCAATTGCAGCTAACAGCGATTGTATTCTTGCCTCGGGCTGCGACACTGACGAAGAGCGGCGAAAACTTTTCGAAACTAAATGGCAGGTTCCGGTTTATTCTGACGCGAAGGAAATGATTGCTTTACATAAACCTGATATTCTTGTTATTGCAACTCATCCTGACAGTCACTATCATTATTGCCGCCTTGCTTCTGAATATAAAATACCTGTCGTCATTTGCGAAAAGCCTCTTGCAGATAAAATCGCAGAATCGAAAAAAATTGAACGTCTGTCAAAAAGCGGTAATACAATCATTATAACAAACCATGAGCGGCGTTATTCCGCAGATTACATTCGCGCAAAATCAATTTTAGATGAGGGAAAACTTGGCAATTTGGCCGCCATTCGCGCCGTTCTTTACATGGGAAAAAAAACGCGTCTTATAGACCAGCTTTGGCATGATGGAACTCATCTTGCGGACGCTGTAATGTTTTTAACAAGCGGCGTTTTGAAACACCGAAGAAGTTACGGAGCAAAATTAAATGCGAGTAACGGAACGGCATGGCTTGAAGGAGATATAAGAAAATTAACCACGGAGATCACGGAGGGAGGAAAGAATTCCATTCCTGTTATATTTGAGATTGGAGCCGGGCGAGATCATCTTGTCTTTGAGATGGAGTTTTCATGCGAAAAAGGACGACTGCGGATTGGAAATGGTATTTTTGAAATTTGGGAAAGCGTTCCAAGTCCTTATGCGGAAAAGTTTCGCTCTCTTAAAAAGAAAGGCGAATTTTTTAACGGCCCTACAGGATATTTTGCAAACATGTTAAAAGACGCCGTCTCTTGCGTAAAAGACCCAAAAAGGACGCCTGTTTCAGGCGCGGCAGACGGGCTTAGAGTAATTGAATATTTAAATAGTGTAAAAAAATGGCATTAACAAAAAAAAGAAAAGTGTTTTTTATTGTCTTTTCCGCTTTTGTACTAATTACAATTGCGTCTATACTTGTTTTATCCGGTACCGAAAAATTGAGCTCCGCATCCATACAAAAAGCGTTTAACAGGGCAGTAAAACAATCGCATATTTATGAAGCGGTTTTATATGCAGAAGATTCCAGCGGTGATTTTTCTTATAATATTGGATACGGCGGAAGAGATATAGACTCACCCATGCTGACGGCAAGCGTTGGCAAGTTATTCACAACTGCATGCATATTAATTCTTTACGGAGAAAACATAATCTCTTTAGAAGATAAACTTTCACAGTTTTTAAATGAAGATGAATTAAGAGGTCTTCATGTCTACAGAGGAAGAGAATATTCATTTGATTTAACAATCGCTGATTTATTATTCCAGACCAGCGGACTTCCAAATACTTCCCGCACATTATCAGATGAAGATACGTATATCAGTTTTAATGAACGTCTTGAAGCTGTAAAATTAATCTCTCCGCATTTTGCCCCAAATACAAATGCGGCGTATTATGCAAATATCAACTTTTCGATACTGGGGGAAATATTGGAAAGGGTTACAGGTATTCCTCTTGCGGACGCATACAATCAAATGATTTTTTTGCCGCTGGGCATGAACAGCACTTATCTGCCGGTAAATGAAAATGATTATATTCCTTCGTTTTATAACGGCGATCAAAATATTCATAGACCTAATAATATTATTTCAGCCGGCGCCGCAGGAGGGTTTGTCTCTACTCCGCGGGATTTAATGCTTTTTATAAAAGCTTTCTGGGAAGGAAAATTATTCGATAAATCGATCCTGGAAGAACTTGCAGTTTATGAAAAATTAAAGCCGTATTTCGGTCCGGTTTATTACGGCGGCGGCTATATGCAAATTGCATCGAGAGGAATCTATTCATTATTTATGGGAAAAGGCGGGCTTATTGGGCACTCGGGCGTAACCGGATCTTTCGCGTTTTACTACCCTCAGAATAATTTGTACTTTACAGGCGATTTTTCTCAGCTTCAAAAACCATCGGCTCCATATATGATGCTCATGAGACTTACAGGATTTAAGTAACAAAAAATACTGCGTAAAAACCGCTTGAAAAAGAAAAAATAATTGTTTATAATGGGACAGCCTGCGGGGGGTTGGATAGTGGCTATTCCGCCTGGTTTGGGACCAGGATGTCGGGAGTTCGAATCTCCCCTCCCCGAAAAGATTGTTTTTTCTGTAAAAATAAATATCTGAAGATCATTCCTTACTTGACACTTTTTCACGTTTTTTATATAGTTATGATATCATGGCGGTGTAGCTCAGTTGGTAGAGCAAGCGGCTCATATCCGCTCGGTCGCAGGTTCAAGTCCTATCGCCGCTAATTCCGATTTACCGCGTATGTGGTGAATCGGTTTTTTTTCTTAAACCCTTCTTACAAAAATTTTCTTGCCTTTAACGCGGACTACCTTCACTCCTCTGCCCTCATCAACATGCTCGCCTTCAGTTCTTACATCATAAATCTCGCCGTCAATTGACACAATGCCGCCGGGATTAAGCTCTGATTCAGTAACCGCAATTTTGCCAATTAAATTTTTTAATTCGCCTTTTTTCATTTATATCAGTTTAAATTCTTTCGCAATTTTGCTCAATTCTTTGTTCCACATAGGACCGTTTAAATATTGACGTCGGGTTTCTATATCTTCGATTCTGCCGGCTCTTCGCTGAAGGCGTTTAAATGCCATGCTGACTGCCGTACTCATATCAACCTGGCTTGCGTTTGATTGTTCCAAAATACGATATTTCGCGTAAAAATAAACAGCGTCCCATGGATCCATTTCGCATAACTTTTCATCGCGCAGAATCTGCTGGATAGCGTGAATCGCTTCTTCGCCTTCGGGATTTAACCGGTTTAAGGCAAGCGAATGGAACATTGAAATCATGCGCGTTTGAATTTCGCCGTTTGTAAAATAAAGATGTTCACATTGAGCAAAACCGCTTCGCCAGTCTGCTTGTTCCGTATAAAGAAATTTTTCTTCCGCAAAAGGATTTTTTAATGATCCGGAAAGATCTCTTGTCTTTTCAAAATCGCCGGATAAATACGCGGCTTCTATTTCAAATAATTCCGCATCATAATTTGCAGGCACAGGACGCAAATTTTCTTCCCATCTGTTTTGATTCTCTGTTTCTTCTTCTGATTCAGGATTAATGCTGATTAAATATAAAAGGTAATTTTTGCATCTGTATACCCACGCTGCAAGAAGATTTTCTTTTTCGCAGGTCATGCTGCCGTAAGGCTCTTTTCGTAATCCTTCAAATATTTCAAGCGCTTCCTTGTAATGTCCAAGTTCCAGTTCAAGCCGTCCTTCCAAAAATCGCGAACGATCCGCCCAATCAGGATGACCTGCAGAAAGTGACTGTTCGATAGATTTGCGTGCAAGTTTTGCTGCGTTATAAACATCGCCGTATAAAAACTGAGCCGCTGCCGCATAATAAGCTGAAATCGCAAGTTCATGATTATTGCCGATTCTTTCGGCATTCGTAAGCGCAAAACCAAGGTACTCAATTGTTTCATTTACCTGTTGTTTTGAAAGACAAACAAGCGAAAATAATCTGTACGCCTGAGGCAGACAAAATAAATTTTTATTTTGTCCAAGTAAAATGGCTTCTTTTGCCTTTTCTGTCGCTTCTCTTCCGTCCTGATGTCCCAAATAAAATCCGCAAAGATTTACAAGTATCTGCGCCTTTAACACAGGAAAAGAATCGCAATCAGATGTTAAATTGCTGAACTGCGTGTCGATAAAAGCGTTTTTTATATCTTTTTCAAAACCTGAAAGCAGCGCTTTTGACGTTTTAAAAATATGTCTGATAGCCGATGCTTTAACGGAAACAAGTTCTTCAAACTGCCCGTCATCCATGGCTTTTTCTATTGCGCCGGTTGTTTTATTTACAATATCAGACGAAAAAGCTTTTAAAAGAAGCAAATCATCTATTTGTTTTGAACCGTTAAGACCCGAGATTATCATAAGCAGACGGAAGCACGGATTTATATTACGGCGGGATGCCCAGTTTAAAAGTCTTGTGCGAACCAGAGTTTTTACTCTTTCCGTTTTTTCTTCCAGCACTTTACCTGCATAATCTTCATAGTGCCTTTTTATTAAACGCGGTTCGCGAAGAGAATCAATAATGCCCAATGAATGAAGTATCGAACAAGCTCTTGTTACCATTACATGATTTTTCTCTTCTTCTTCAAATAAGCGCTGAAAAAGTTCCGGAGAAAAATATTTATTTAAAAGGGAAATTATATAAATAATTTCCCATAAATCAATTGAAAGCTTGGGATAATACAGCGCATTTACCTTTACATCATCAATTTTTCTGACAACGGTAAAAACCGTCTCCAACTGAGCCATTCTGCCGGAAGGAATATCGTCTTCGCTGGTGCCTAAAAGCAATATTTTTTTACTGTCTCTCTGATTTGTTTCAGCTAATGCGTCCAAAAGCAAATTCAAAGCGTTGGACTCCGCTAAATGTATGTTTTCGAGAGTTAAAATGGGGGTCTGGGCTCTTTTTTGAGCGGCGCCGAGATAAAAATTAAACACTAAATGTATAAACTTTCTTACACAGCGGACAACATATTCAGAAACTTCGTCGCGAATCCTCTCGCAAAATAAAAACTCCCATAAGTTGTCGATCTCGTCTGTTGATTGCCCGATTGCCAAAGCCCGGATGTTAAGCGACCACATATCAACGATAGAGCCAAGCCCGATACTTTCGAAGCAGACTTTTAAAACAGGAAAATCTTCATTTATATCATCGCAGTACTCTGTAAGAGGTCCGCGCATTTGCAGAAAGGATGGGCCAAGAATCAATAAATTTTTTCTTTTTTCCTGTTTAAATATTTTACTGACGTTATTTTGAAGTTCCAGATCATTTCCGTGATTTTTTCTGAATGTTTTTAATTCCTTAATTCTGTAAAAACTGCCGCATCCGTATTTGCGTTTTTTAACATTCATTAACCAGTCAGACGGTTTTTCGAAATGCGCATAAGGCAAAAGTTTTTTTGCAACTTTTTCATCAACAAAAACACCGCTTATGCCCGCAAGATAACGCGCCAGCAATTCAGGGGTGTCGGGCATTTTACCGCTAATAACAAGCGAAAAACCGAAAAATTCATGAGATGCTTCAATATTTTTTATCAGGTTTTCTATTAAAATGTACATATCAAGCCAGAATGCGATCGTATCTTCGTTAAAAACCGCGGAGATTACAAACCTGTCTCCGGTTATTTTCCCGCCGGCATCGACAATCACGCGGGCCAATGATTCGTCTATCTGACGGACGATATCCGGCCGGGTTTTTCGTAATTGGGATTTGAATTTCAGGAAAAAGAATAGATTTATCATTACTTTTTATTATCGGCGTTTTGGAAGAAAGGGGTTAGGGGTCAATAGTCAGACAAAAAATGACCATTATATTAATTTTACATTTTATATATAATGAAAATATGGGATTAAACGAGGCCCCTCAGGCAAACCGCGTCCACATTGCGTTTTTTGGGCGGCGAAACGCGGGGAAGTCCAGTCTTGTAAACGCAGTCACAGGGCAAAATTTGGCAATTGTGAGCGAAATCAAAGGAACAACAACAGATCCCGTGTACAAATCAATGGAACTTTTGCCCCTTGGTCCGGTTGTAATCATCGACACCCCGGGCTTTGACGACGAAGGCGACCTTGGCGAAATGAGGGTAGAACGCGCAAAACGGGTTTTAAACAAGACCGATGCGGCAGTCCTTGTTTTGGATGGCGAACAAACAGGCACTATAGCCGCCGAAGAAGAACTAATCGCGCTTTTTAAAGAAAGAAATATACCCTATATTATCGTTGCAAACAAGTGTGATTCAGATTCGTGTGGTTTGTGGTTAGAAAATGAAATATTAAATGTCAGCGCAAAGACAGGTTATAACATTAATTTGCTAAAAGAAAAAATAGCGGTTCTTGCCGCCAATGATGAACCTAAGCAGCGTCTTGTTGCGGATTTAATAAAACCCGATGATTTTGTTGTGCTTGTTATTCCTATCGACAAAGCAGCTCCCAAGGGTAGGTTGATTCTTCCCCAGCAGCAAATGATACGCGATATTCTGGAAGCAGGCGCTTTGGCAATTGCTGTGAGAGAAACTGAACTTGAAAAAACTCTTAAAAGCCTTGGAAAAAAACCTGCGCTTGTGATTACAGACAGTCAGGTTTTTTCTCATGTTTCTTCCATTGTGCCGCAGGATATCGCGCTTACTTCTTTTTCGATTTTGTTCGCCCGCTTTAAAGGTTTTTTGGATGCTGCCGTCACGGGAGCTGCGTTTATTGACAGCCTCGAAACATCAGATAAAATATTAATATGCGAAGGATGCACACATCATAGACAATGCGATGATATCGGAACTGTTAAAATACCGCGCATGATTTTAAAATATACTTCAAAAGAGATGTTATATAATTTTTGTTCAGGCGGCGATTTTCCGCATGATCTTTGCGGCTACAAGTTGATCATTCACTGCGGTTCATGTATGCTTAATGAACGCGAAATATGCTACCGCCAAAATCTTGCGAAAGAGCAAAATATTCCGTTTACAAATTATGGTACAGCCATCGCGCATATGCAGGGAATATTAAAACGAAGCGTTGAGGTTTTCAGGAGATAAACAGTAAGATGGACGAAAATTTTATAGATCATGATTATATTAATAATTTACTCAAAGACGCAAAAAATGCAGACGATGATTTAATTAAAAATGCTTTGGATAAAGCCGAAAATGGCGAATCTCTTTTGCATAATGAAGTTGCCGCGCTTTTATTAACTAAAAACACTTTTTATATTACGCGTATTTTTGAAATCGCTGGAAATATTAAAAGACGTATTTACGGCAACAGAATCGTAATGTTTGCGCCGCTTTATGTAAGTGATTATTGCGTTAACCGCTGCGCTTATTGCAGTTTTAATCACGGCAACAATTTTAAACGAAACCGTCTTGGCATGGATGAGGTGCGCGAAGAAGTAAAAATCCTCGAAATGATGGGACATAAACGTCTTGCAATAGAAGCAGGAGAATCTGATGCTGACTGCTCTATCGATTATATTATTGAATGCATAAAAACAATATACGATATGAAATTTGAAAACGGCGAGATTCGCCGCGTTAATGTAAATATCGCGGCAACTACTGCAGAAAATTACCGTAAATTAAAAGAAGCCGGCATCGGCACTTATATACTTTTTCAGGAAACATATCATGAACCGACATATAATTCTGTTCACCTAACAGGTCCCAAAAAAAATTATACATGGCACTTAAACGCTTTTGATCGCGCTCAGGAAGGCGGCATAGATGACGTTGGAGGAGGCGTTCTCTTTGGTCTTGCCAATCCTTATTTTGATACAATGGGACTTTTGCTTCATAACGAACATCTGGAAAAAAAATATAACGTCGGCTTTCATACGATTTCTGTTCCGCGCCTTTGCCCGGCAGAAGGAATGAACATCAGCGATTTTCCAAATCTTGTTGATGATGATACATTCGCAAAAATCGTTGCCGTTATCAGGCTTGCGGTTCCGTTTACCGGAATGATTCTTTCTACAAGAGAGAGTCATGACATGCGAAAAAAACTTTTGCAATTGGGCATTTCGCAAATAAGCGCGGGCTCCAGCACCGAAGTAGGCGGCTACAGCAAACGAATGCGAAATGAAAAAACAAGCCCTCAATTTTTTGTTAACGATGAACGAAACGCGACTTCGATCATATCGGAATTATTGGACGACGGGTTCATTCCAAGTTTCTGCACTGCATGTTACCGCGGCGGAAGAACAGGCGACAGATTTATGTCGCTTGCAAAATCAGGCGAAATTGGAAATGTGTGCCTTCCAAACGCGCTTATGACACTTTGCGAATACGGAATGGATTACGGCGATAATACGTTCAGAGAAAAAATAAATACCGTAATCAAAAAAGAAACTCCCAATATTGCAAATGAAGCAATACGCAAAAAAACCATGGAAAACGTAGAAAAAATCCGCCGCGGCGAAGGCAGAGACTTCTTCGTATGAATGACAGCGAAATATTGCGTATTATCGCAACAGATGATAAAGAAGAAATTGAATCCCTTTTTTTACAAGCGCGTAAGATACGCGAAGAACATTACGGGAAAAGCGTTTTCATACGCGGCTTAATCGAAATTACCAATTACTGTAAATGCGACTGCTACTACTGCGGCATACGCTGTTCCAATTCTAAAATTGAGCGGTTTCGTTTATCGAAAAAGGATATCCTTGACTGCTGCAGAACCGGTGACAAACTTGGAATAAAAACTTTTGTTCTGCAGGGCGGCGAAGACCCGTATTTTACAGGAGAACGCACCGTTGAAATTGTTGCCGCAATCAGACAGGAGTTTCCTTCTCATGCAATTACGCTCTCCCTTGGCGAACGCACAGCGGCAGATTATGAAAGCTTTTTTAAAGCAGGCGCAAACCGCTACCTCCTTCGCCATGAAACAGCGTCGGGCAGCCATTACGCAAAACTCCATCCTCCTTCACAGTCATTCGCTGCGCGGAAGCAGGCTTTGCAGATTTTAAAAAAAATCGGGTATCAGGTAGGCGCTGGTTTTATGGTCGGCTCTCCGTATCAAACGTCTGAAAATCTGCTCGAAGACATTCGTTTCCTGGAAGAATTTCAGCCGCAAATGGTTGGAATCGGCCCTTTTTTACCGCAAAAAGACACTCCTTTCGGCACAGAACAGCCTGGAAACATCAATTTATGCCTTAAAATGACAGCCCTTGCGCGAATAGCGCTTCCGAAGGCGTTAATCCCGGCTACAACCGCGATGGGAACAATTGCACCTAACGGAAGGGAGCTTGCGCTGAATGTTGGGGCTAATATTGTTATGCCGAATCTCTCCCCTCTTCTTGCAAAAAAACTGTACGTAATCTACGACAACAAGGTTTTTGGCGGAGAAGAGGCAGCGGAGAATCTATCCATTTTATCTGATAAAATAACAAAAGCAGGTTTCCTGCCGGATTTATGCCGCGGCGATGCCTTGTTTTAATGGATTAATTTTTTGTATAATGCAGTCACACTATTTTTTATGGAGACGTTATGAAGAAAATTAAAAGTTCTCTCTTAATTTCCTTTTTTTTGGTTGCTTGCATACTTCTGTCATGTTCAGATGCCGGCAAAGATGGATTTCGTTACGGTTTTACCACAGAACCAACTACGCTGGATCCTCTAAAACCTGAAAACACTGCGGACGGCAGAAGCATTCTATTTAATGTATTCGAAGGATTGGTAAAACCCAATACCGACGGAACATTTATGCCGTGCATTGCGCAATCGTGGACAATTAGTCAAAATTCTCTCGTGTATAATTTTATTCTCAGGGAAGGAGTACTTTTTTCTGACGGCACAAACGTTACCCCCGAGGATGTAAAATACAGTCTGGATACCGCAATCGAAGAAGGTTTTAACGGTTTGCAAAACATAGAAGAAGTAAGAATTTTGGATGAAAATCAAATCAGTATTATTTTAAAATCTGCCGATCCTGAATTTCTTCCATATTTAACGGTTGCCGTTGTTAAAAAAGACGCGAGAAATATCGGCACAGGTCCGTACATAATTGAAAGTTATGCACCGCTTAGAAATCTCATTTTGACAAAAAACAACAATTACTGGCAAAGAGATTTACCCAATATTGAAAAAATAACGATATTATTTTTTGATAATTTTGACACGTTGATGGTGGCGCTTCGCGGCGGAAGTATCGACGGCGCATTTATAACCGGCGACATGGCGGCTCAGCTTAATCACAATCAATTTGATATTAACTACAACAGATCCGCCGCGGTACAATTGTTGGCGCTAAATAACGCATCCCCTCCCCTTAATGATATTCGCGTACGCCGCGCCATTAACCACGGAACAAATGTTCAGGACATAATTGACACTGCATTTTTCGGACAAGGCTCTCCTTCCGCAAGTCCTTTGATTCCCGGCCTTTCTGTATATTATCAGGACGGATTATCTTATTCTTATGATCCAGAACTTGCACGTAACCTGCTTGCTGATGCCGGATACAATAATTCTAACGTACTGTCTCTCGAAATTACTGTTCCGTCAAATTATGTCATGCATGTTAATACCGCCCAGGTTATTGTTAACCAATTAAAGGAAATTGGAATCAATGCATCGATTAAACTTGTCGATTGGAATACATGGATTGGAGAAGTATATTTAAACAGAAATTATCAGGCGACAATTATTTCACTGGACAGCCCGACAGTTTCACCGCGCGGCTTTCTTCATCGTTACTATTCAAGCGACGGCGGAAACTTTATTAATTTTAACAACGCCGATTACGACAGAGTCTACGACGCCGTGCTTACCGAGGCTGACACAGCAAGACGAGTCGGTCTTTACAGGGAAGCGCAGAGAATAATTACAGAAGATGCGGCAAGCGTTTTTATTCAGGATATTTTTTACTTTATTGTGCTTCGCAGCGGAGTTTTTTCCGGTGCGCTTGATTATCCTTTATACGTCATAGATTTTTCTTCGCTTTACAAGGTAAGTAAGCATTGAATTTCATTCTTAAACGAATATTATCTGCCCTAATTACCTTGTTTCTTGTTTCCATATTGTGTTTTCTCGCCTTCAGCGTCATTAAGGGAGATCCTGCAAGCGGTCTTGGAGGAATCTGGACTTCCCCCGAACAGATTGAAACGTTACGTGAAGAGATGGGATTAAACAGAAATGTTTTTGTTCGTTACTTTGACTGGCTGTTTAAATTTTTATCGGGAAACACCGGCGTTTCTTATGGCTTTCAGGGAATACAAATCTCAGAATTGATATCGCAGAGATTCCCTGTCACTATAGCTCTTGCTCTTCTTTCCCTTTTTTTAATAATTATCATCTCTTTCTCAGTTTCGCTTTTTACTGTTAAAAAACAGGGAAGCATAGCAGACACTATTGTTAATGTAATAACTGCAGGCGGCATAAGCGCTCCGGGTTTTTTCCTTGGTCTTTTATTTATTTTTATATTCGGCTTTGGCTTTAAGCTTTTTATTCCCGGAAACTTTATTAATTATAACGAAAACTTTTTTGGTTTTTTGGGAAGCCTTTTTTTTCCTGCTCTTGCAATCGCAATCCCCAATTCCGCCATTTTAATTAAATTTTTAAGAAGTTCCCTTTTTAACGAACTTCAAAGCGATTATGTAAGAACGGCAAGAAGTAAGGGAGCAGGACGGTTATATATTATTTGCAATCATGTGTTAAAAAACGCATGTCTTCCGGCAATCACAATACTTGGAATGATAATCGCAGAAGTTTTTTCCGGCAGCATAATTATTGAACAGGTTTTTACAATTCCTGGAATTGGAAGACTTTTAATTGCCGCAATCAGTTCCAGAGACTATCCGCTAATCCAAAGCCTTATGGTTTATATCGCATTTATTGTCGTTCTTGCAAACACATTAGCTGACATTATTAACATGAGCATGGACCCAAGAATTAATCAGACCAGGAACGTACGATGAAATTAAATTGGGAATTAAAAGCAGGCGGCACAATCGGCATAATAATAATTTTTATGTCCCTTTTAAGTTTAATCTGGTCTCCTCATGATTATAATAAGATGGATAATTCCATCCGTCTTATGCCGCCAGGCGCGGGTCATCTTTTGGGAACTGATAATTTCGGCAGGGATATTTTTTCGCGTGTCATGGCAGGCGGCAGAAACTCACTTCTTCTTGCATTTTGCACTGTCGCAGGAGCTTGTGCCATTGGCTGCGTTCTTGGCCTTATTGCGGGTTTTCTTGGAGGAATGGCAAATTCTGTAATAATGAGAATAATCGACACTTTAAACTCATTTCCGGGAATTGTTCTTGCCCTGTTTATGATTGCGATTCTTGGTAACGGTCAATTCAGTTTATTTATTGCTTTATTAATACTTTTTATACCAAGCTACACGCGCGTTATTCGCACAGGAGCTTTGCAGTACAAGAACGCTGTTTTTATTCAGGCGGAAAAAATTCTTGGAGCGGGGTTTTTTCGCATTGCATTTATTCACATACTTCCCAATCTTGCTCCTTCGCTGCTCTCTGCATCTGTAATAGGTCTTTCAAACGCAATTCTTGCAGAATCGGCCATGAGCTATCTTGGAATGGGAATCCAGCCGCCGCATCCATCATGGGGACGAATGTTATTTGAATCTCAAGGTTGGTTTTTTTCTGCTCCCTGGTATGCGCTTGCTCCCGGTATTTTTATCATGTTGACAGTTATCTCTTTTCATCTTCTCGGCGAAGGAATCAGAAGAAGTCCTGGAGGGCGGCATGGCTCCCTTACTTGAAGTTCAAGGCCTTTGCGTCTCTGTAAAGAAAGAAAATAAATTTTTAAATATTCTTGACAACATCAGTTTCAGTATAGACGAAGGAGAAATCCTCGGCCTTGCAGGAGAATCTGGCTGCGGAAAAACCATGACCGCTCTTTCAATAGCAAATCTTCTTCCATATGAAGCAAAAATTACAAAAGGAATAATTTTATTTAATAATAAATCCCTTAGACCTTTAAACGAAAGGGAATTATGCAGCATAAGAGGAAACGAAATATCCTATATTTTTCAGGATGTAAGGCAAGCGTTAAACCCATTAATAAGGGTTGGAAAGCAGATAACGGAAGTTTTGGAGTTAAACAAGGGTCAGGGAACAAGTGTCAGTGATCAGCTATTGGAGAAAAGAAAGCAACGAGAAAAAAATAAACAATTAGCCCTTGAAATACTTGCGTCTCTTGGATTTACGAACACAGAGAAAGTATTTAACGCGTATCCGCATCAGTTATCGGGCGGCATGTGTCAGCGCATAATGACAGCTATCGCTGTAATCGCAAATCCTAAATTATTAATTGGAGACGAGCCTTCGAGTTCTCTTGACGAAGAAAGCCAAAAGAAGTCACTTTCTTATCTTTTGGAAATGAACCGCAGGCAAAAAACATCTTTATTGTTAATTTCTCACGACCTTTCGATTATACAAAAATACTGTACGCGTTTTATTATAATGTACGCGGGAAAAATAATCGAAGAAGGTCCTTCCGGCGTTCTTTTTTCTCCGCTGCATCCGTATACTCACGCTCTTATTAACGCTATTCCCAACAAAGAAAAGCGCGGCGCAGAATTAAAATGTATCGGCGGAAAAGTGCCGTCCGTTGATGATCAACTAACAGGATGTCCTTTTGCTCCGCGCTGTTCCAAAGCGAAGGATATTTGCAAACATGTTTTCCCGCCCGTTAAGGAAGAAACGCAAAAGGGCAGAAAAGTTTATTGTTATTTCCCGATGGAGGAAGCTTGTGAGTGAATCTACCCTGCTCTCCATTCGTAATGTCTCCAATGTTTATACCGATCGCAAAATCGGTTTATTCGGCAAAATTGACGAAAAACATGTTTTAAATAACGTTAATTTAGAAATAAAATCAGGCGAGATTTTTGGTCTTACGGGAAAATCCGGCTGCGGTAAAACTACTCTTGCGCGCTGCATTTTAGATCTTATCGATTACGATGGTGAGATTACACTTCACGGCGCAAAGGACAGGAAGCAGCAGGTGCAAATGGTTTTTCAGGATCCGGGCGCTTCGTTAAACCCAACCAAAAAAATCGGCTGGCTTGTAGAAGAGCCGCTTGTTATTCACAGGATCGGCACTCAAGAAGAGCGCAAAAAAAAAGCTGACAAAATACTTTTGCGCGTAGGTCTTGATCCTTCTTACAAAACGCGCCGTGTTCATGAGTTATCAGGCGGTCAAAAACAGCGCGTTTGCATCGCCCGCGCCCTAATCCTTGAACCGCGTCTTTTAATCGCAGACGAAGCAATTAGTTCCCTTGACGTAAGCGCAGGAAGCAGAATTTTAAACCTTTTTAAAAAAATAAATAAAAATGCGGGAGTAAGCATACTTTTTATTTCGCATAACAAGGATGCGGTTGAATACCTGTGTGACAGAATAGCGGTAATGGACAAGGGACGAATTAAAGAGAATGGTTTACAACTATAGTTAATATTAATTTTTTAAACATGCAAGCGGTACAACCCATACGCCATTTTCCATTTGAAAAGCAAATTCGGCTGCGGTTAAAACCATTAAAAATGAAGGTTTCTGCATTTTTGTGATATCTATGTTATTACTGAATTTTATCAAATTTTCCGCAGCTTTTTCAATTTCACCTGCGCCCATTTTAATCTCAACAGCACCCCATCGTTCATCTTTTAATTGAACAATCGCATCAATTTCATTATCTAACTGATCGCGGTAATGATAAACCTTTCCGTCAATACTGTCTGCATATATTCTTAAATCACGAATGCACAGTGATTCAAATAAAAATCCAAAGGTTTTAAAATCTTTTATAAGTTTATTTGCATCTGCGCGAAGGGAAGCTGCGGCAATAGAAGGATCAGCAAAATGCCTTTTTGCCGTTGTTCTGATTGCTCTTTTTGATCGTAATTGCGGACTCCATGCGGGTAAATCCTCTACCACATATAATTTTTTCAGCGCAGATATATAATCATCAATAGTTTTATTTGATAAAGATTCATCGTTTGTGAGTAAATCCTTTACAAGCGTAGACGTAGCGGCTTGCGTTGAAATGTTTCTCGACATTGAACGCAAAAGCGAATACACTCTGTCAGGATTACGTTCTATTCCGTCAATGCTTGAAATATCCTGATTCGCGACAGCATCTAAATAATGATAAATCATTTGAAGCGCATATTTCTGTTTCTTCTCGATTACAGCTTCGGGCCAGCCTCCTCGAGTTAGAATAAAAGCCAACTGTTCGACCGAAAGCCGGCTTTCACCTGACATATCTGTTTCACCGTTAAATAAATCCGTAAGGGATATTTGACCTGTTGACTCTTCCGATTCAAACAATGACATGGTACGCATTGTCATTCTGCAAATTCGCCCGGTTCCGGTGTGCAAATCATTAGTTTGAGGCGGAACTACTGAACCGGTTAAAATAAACTGACCGCGTTTTTTTCTTTTATCAACAGCGAATCGCACGGCATTCCACAAAACGGGCGCAACTTGCCACTCGTCTAAAAGACGAGGTGTTTCGCCTTCCAGTAATTTTGACGGCTTGGCGCTTGCAAGTAATTTATATTCCGCGTAGTGATCCGGGTCTTGCATGTAAAGAACACTTTTTGATATCTTTTCTGCAGTCCGTGTTTTTCCGCACCATTTTGGACCTGCAATTAAGACTGCACCTGATGTTTTTAACGCCAGTTCCAATACCTTGTCAGCAATGCGAGGTAAGTATTTAACTCCCATACATAAATTATACTTTGCACTTCCATATTTGTCAAGTATTCACTTCCATATTTGTCAAGTATTCACTTCCATATTTGTCATATTTTTAGTTCCTATTTTGTCATAAAAATAGTGGAAAATCTGTGTGACAGAATAGCGGTAATGGACAAGGAACGGATTTGTTGAAAATCTACCGCATCTACAACATCCCCAAAATATCCACAGCCTTGGGCGGACATCCCTTCACATGCGTTTTAAACCCCTGTGTGCAATTTCCAATTCCAATGTTGACAGTATTATTTTTTCCTTTAAAGCCCTGTCCTATGCAGATTTTTTTTCCGCGTAAAGAAGCGCCTTTGCGGTGAAGCGCAAAAATTAATGCGGCATAACAAACAGAACATGCAGATTCTTCTTCGATAAAACTGCGGTATTTATCTGCAATCCTGTTACTTTTTTGTTCGTAAGCAGGTTTTTGTTCTGCATTAAGTTCCACCACTTTGGTTTTATTCGAATAGTACTCACCTGCTCCGAATTGTTTTGCGTATTTCAAATATTCAATATCGTCGGGGTTGTAACCGATTAAACCGGCGCAATAAGAATCTGCTAAAACCGGATTGGAACATGCGATTATGCGGTTTGCTTCCATTGGCGTTCCGCCTTCTTCAAAACTAAGGTCGCCGCAGATGCCGTCAATGACACAGTAATGCGTTTTTAATAATACGTTAAGCCCCGCGATTGGTTTATTGAGTCCAAGAGCATGAAAACGCCTCATTTCACTTTGCGGTATGCAGCCTTTTAAATTTTTCATGCAACAAGTTAAACGTGTTTGGCAATGCGCTTTTAAGACGGGAACATTAATCAAAAAGTCGGTTTTAAGTGCTGTTTCGCTTATCTTAAAATCAATGCCTTCATGTTCAAGAGAAATAAAATTGTCGTCTTTTAAATCTTTAAGCGTAACGCCGTATTTTTTTTGAAGCGCTTCGTACCCGCATGCTCTGAACGCAAGTTTTGTACTGTGTCCGCAGGCTGAGTTTTCAATTATTTTTATATTGCTTATACCAAAATCTTTTAAAAATTGAATGATACCTTCAATTACTTCGGGATGCGTAGTCGCTCCGCCTGATGCCGGACGTTCAACAACAAGATTAGGTTTTAAGGAAACAGAAAAGTTTTTTTGTAAATATGTTTTTATATCCGAAGCGGCAAGAGTGTCATAAGTGGTTTTTGTAAAGTCTTTACCGTAATTGATCGTAAGCATTATCCGCCTTCTATTATATCTCAATGATAATCAATAATCTCTACGTCAAAAGCATTGCTTCCTTCCCATTTAAAGCAAACTCTATATTGATTATTGATGCGAATTGAATATTGACCTTCTCTGTCTCCTGATAATTTTTCAAGATGATTGGAAGGAGGTACTTTAAAATCATCAAGCTTGCCTGAACGATTAATCATCGCAAGACGAATAATTGACGATTTTAAAATACTTACAGGAAACTTGCGAGAAAAGCCTGTATCAAAAATTTTAGCAGTTTCTTTGCATTTAAAGGATTGAATCATGGTTTCTGTTTACAACATTGCCGCTTTTAAAGGGATTATCTTTTGAAGATCCTTTTGCAGTTTACGTTTGGCGGTTATTCTCTCAAAATCCATTTGTAAACCCGAAAAATAACCATCTGTTAAGCCAAAGTATTTGCAAAGACGCAAGTCAGTGTCCACCGAAACACCTCTCTTCCCGTTAATAATGTCGCTTAAACGGTTTTGAGGTATTCCAAGAGCCTTTGCAAGGCTATTTTGGCTGATATTCATAGGTTCAAGGAACTCAAG
>JGI24695J34938_10001133_pt1 | contig 23875 bp, 22 predicted proteins | sample TergutCo191P3_FD_34938 | JGI IMG/M metagenome (IMG submission 34938)
AACCGAATTTTAAAACAAGCGGCACAATGGTGATATCCAAAACAAGCTCGTTGGAACCTGCTATTCTGCTGTAACCCGATTCAATGGAAAGATGAAAGCTGNTGTANTCATAACCCAAAGCAGCGCGAAAACCNGGGTCAAGCNTGATATAATCCGAAAGCATTTCGGGAGCAAAATACTGATGAAAAGACCCCTGAATAAAGAAATCATCATACCAGACACGCTCTCTGGCAGACGAATCCACCGAAGATTCGCCGCCGTCATCAATTGCATATAACATATATAATGAGGAAAAACAGCATATAATCAATAAAATGGAATATTTACGGTTCATCAAATTTTTTTCACTTGCAGTACATTGTGGAGTATTATTAATTTTTTGTCAATATTGTACCCAACGCTTCAATTCTAAATTCTCGCTGCTCGCCAGTTACAGGATCTTTAAAAAACAGCGCATGGGATCTAAGCGCAAGCTCTCCTGACAGCGCAGGTTCTGCGCAAAGCGAATAAAGCGGGTCATTTAAAATAGGAACTCCTGCCCAGCAAAGGTGACAGCGTATCTGATGCCTGAATCCGCGTTTAATTCGCAGTGTAAAAATATTATCGTTTTTTGAAATGATTTCGGTTGAATAAAAACCGCCTTTGTCTTTGGCAATCTCCTTGTGCTTTTTGCCGTCATCGATAACAGGGCGAACCTGTTTTCTGCCCGGCCCAAAGGGACGAAAATAACTCTTTATTTCAAAAGAGTTCTCGCAGAGACGCAGAGGCGCAAGGATCACGGAGTCGAAGTTTGGGAAACCATCCAATCCAAAAGAGCCATTTGAAGGTACACAAACAGCTGAATATTCTTTGATGAACTCGTCTTTATCCTGTAAATCTTTAAAAAATAAAAAACTTTTTTCGTTCTTTGCAAAAAGCACAAGCCCATTTGTTTCGTAGTCTAACCTATGCATTAATCTTATATATTTATTAAAATCGGAATATTTTAAATACCAATTAAAAATGTTTGTGTCATTCTCATTCCCTAATGATTCACTGTGCATTTTTGCAGGTTTAAAAACCACAGCGAAATTTTCAGTTTCTTCCAACACATAAGGTTCATTCATAATTTTTCCATTATTTCCTTAAATCTTTGCGGCATGGGCGCGGAAAAAATACGCTCTTCTGTTTCACCCGGAATGGTAATTGCCAGTTTTCTTGAATGAAGCATCAAAGACGCTTTTGAAAACATTTTATCCGCGCTGCCGTACATTGGGTCTCCGAGTATCGGTACGCCGATGTGACGCAAATGCACACGAAGCTGATGCGTTCGTCCTGTTCGAGGCCGCAGTAAAATGAGCGAATAGTATGCGCCGTTTCTTATGCGCCATGTTTTAATTGTTTTGTAATAGGTGATTGTGCTTCTTCCGCTTTCTGACACAGCAAACTTTTTGCGATCCTTTGGGTCTCTTGCAAGAAATGTTTCAATTTTACCTTTTGGCTCTTTTGGCACGCCTTGAACAATAGCAATATAATTTTTTTTTGTCTTTCTTAATTTAAATTGTTCTGCAAGAAACGCATGAGCCTCGTCGTCATAGGCGGCGACAATTACGCCCGATGTTTCTTTATCTAGACGGTGAACAATGCCTGGGCGTATGCTTTCATTAGTATTCTTGCCGCCATTTACAAGTCTTCTGTAATATAACGCGTTTGCCAAAGTACCCTGTCTGTTGCCGGCTCCCGGATGAACAACCATTCCCTGCGCCTTATTTATTACAACGCATTTTGCGTCTTCATAAATTATTTCCAAAGGAATGTTTTCAGGCAATAAATTGAAAGGCGGCGCGTCATCCCAGATTAATTCAAGATTATCTCCCTTTTTAACGATTCTGGAAAGTTTAACATTTTTTCCGTTAATTTTTCCTTTTAACTGCCTTGCCTTTATCTGCGAACGCGAAAGAACGCCCAATACTTCTGACACATAACGGTCTAACCTAATAGATGAATTAATTTGATCCTCTATAACATGAGAAAGGCAAGGCATTATTCTTCGCCGCCGGTTTCTTCTTCCGGTTCACCGTATGGCGAATGTTCAATTTCATAGGATCCCGACGGCAAACTTTCGGCTTTGCGTCTTTCGTTGTCGCGCCTGTTTTTTACAATCAGGTAATCGATAAAAGCTACGGCTACTGATACTCCGGCGGCAATCAAAACCGTTCTGTAGATTTCATCGTTTGTCATTTCTACAGCGCCTGCTGATTTTGCCGGCCATGGCGCATAACGACGTCCTTCATCGCTGACATCCCACTGGTTAGCGTCCCACCATCGAATTAAATCTGTAACTGTTGTAACCGCAAACATGGAAAACGGAAATATACCGAACATAATAATATCAAACCGGCGTAAATCCCTTACCCATCCTGGAAGATCTGTGCTGCTGTTATAAGTTACAAGCGTAGGTTCTGTTGCGCTCAATCTTGCAGGCGTAATTTGCTGCGCAAACAAACTATATGCGGAACTAAACATGAGTAAAAATAAAAAAATATAAAACGTTTTCTTCATTTAATCCCTTATATCATCTTTAAAAATCGCGCTGCCTATTCGCAAAAGATTCGATCCTTCTTCTATAGCAATTTCAAAATCATTCGACATTCCCATGCTTAAACTCAAGTGCATATCAGAAAATCGCTTCTCAAGTTCGGCTTTTGCTTTTGCAAGCTGCCTGAAAGACGAACGAATTAAAACGGTATCTGTTGTCCACGGCGCCATCGTCATAAGCCCTGCAGGTTCCATGTTCCCGCTCTTTAATAAAAGTTCCGCCGCATTAAAAAGCGCGTCGAGATTTTCGTAGCCGCTTTTTGTTTCCTCGCCTGTGTGCAGTTCCAAAAAAACTTTTAGCGGCGCACGCATTTGCACGCGCAAATTCGCATGTTTGGAAAGCTCAATAATAAGTTCATCCCTGTCCGCAGATTGGATACAATCAAAAAACAACGCGGCATTTTTCGCCTTGTTTCTCTGCAGGGAACCAATTAAATGAATCTGCGCTTCATCTCGATTTTTCCAGTTCTCGAATTTTTCCGAAGCTTCCTTAACCCTGCTTTCGCCGAAACATCGAATCCCCGCACCAAATGCTTCATCAATCAAATTAAGCGGTACAAATTTTGATACACCCATCAGCGTAATTTCTTCGCGCTTTCTTCCTGCTCGGGTACAGGCATTTTGAATACGATCTTCAATTTTCGCTAAATTACCGGCAATCGACATATCCTCTTCTATAATCGCACATTTCTAATAGATTTTGCAAGAGATAAAAACGCGTTAAACTCTAAATTTTCGGCTCGTTCGTTTTCGCTTATTGCATTTTCCCTTAGGACATCCGCGCACAACTGCTGCGCTTGAATTTTACCGAATCGGGAAGAAAGAAAACCCGTTAAATTGTTCTTTATGGTCTTGCGGCGGGAAGCAAATAAAGCGCGCACAAGCTGATAAAACCCATCGGGTATATCCTGCGGACCTAGTCGTTCCAAAAGAACCCCCATGCTGTCAACATTCGGCTGAGGGTAAAATGATTCACGCTTTATCACACTGAGCGGTTTTACTTTATATGTCGATGCGCAAAGAACGGAAAACGATGAATAATCACAAGACCCGGCGGACGCTGCCATTCTAAGCGCCACTTCTTTTTGAACTGTAACTACAATACGCGAAAAGGTTTTTCCCTTTTCGATAAAGTCCGCCAAAAGAGCAGCCGCGATATTATACGGAAGATTTCCAAAAAGAAAAGTTTTATTTAAAGAATCATTTTGCGTTTCTTTTTTCCATGTCTTTAACACGTCGCCTTCTACAAGATTAAAATTTTCGTTTTCGCCGAATAATTTTTTTAATACACGGATAAATCCATTATCAATTTCGAATGCTTTTACTTTTAGTTCGTTTTTAAGCAGCAAATCCGTCATCGCGCCCAAACCAGGTCCTATCTCCCAAACATTATTGCCGGGCTGCGCTCCTAATGCGTCAACAAGCGATTGTCTTGTCTTTGGATTAATTAAAAAGTTTTGCCCGAATTTTTTTTGCATTCCCATGCCTTCCTGTTCAAGAAAGGCGCGAAGTTCTCCCGCAGAATTATAATTTAGCGTCATAAAAACGGCTCCATTTTTTTTATTGCTTCACTGCGCCGGTTTTCTAAAAAATAAATTACAACGCATATAACGATTGATATAATCATAACCAAAGAAAATCCTCCGTTTATTCCCGGCACATTGCCGGAAATTGACGCTGTAATTTCCATTGCAGAGTAGAGAATTTTTAACGCCCAGCTTAATAAAAAAGACAATGAAAGAAAATCCATGACAAGCCAAATAATCGACCCTATCATAAAAATTGTGGTAAGCGGCACAATGGCAAGCCCTGCAATAATACCAATTGGCGCAATTGTACCGAAGGTAAAACTGCAAACGCCCGCAGTTGCAAGAAAAGCTCCAACAGAAATCGAAAGCGGCTGTAAAAGAAAATCCGGAACTTTGCCGGAAAAATATGAAGACAGAGCCTTGCCGATTATTAAAATACCGGCGAGCGCCAGATACGAAAGAATAAAAGATATTGTGTTTCCTGCAGAAGGAGTAATAAATATTTGAATTAAAAAAGAAAGGGATAAAATCGACATTGCGTTTTTTGGAAGCGCGCCTAAAACTGCAAGAATACCAAGCAGATACATTAATGCAGAGCGGTTTAAACTTGGCATTGGTCCCACAAGAAGACAATAAAGAATTATTATCGCGCTTCCTGCAATTGCGCATCCTTTAAGACCAAGCGGTTTTCTTAATAAAAATGAAATTAACGCCGCGATAATACCCAAGTGCATTCCAGAGAGAGCCAGAATGTAGGAGAGACCCGCGTCTCTGTAAAGGGTTACAAGGTCTGTATCAAGATTATCTCTTACTCCAATAAGAAGAGCAGCAGCAAGTCCGCTCCACTTTTCATTTCCAAAACGATCGATTAATTTAAGTCTTATATTAGTACGAAACCGTTCTGTTGCAGACGCAGGTTTTACAATGTGAAGAGATCTTGCGCTTATCGAAAACCCTCGATCATTATAACGCACATTGCCTTCTATATAAACAGTTGTGCCGCGACCGAATTGTTTTAATTTTTGCGCACTCTCCTGCGGAAAAAACGCGAAAATTTCTCCGCTTGCATTTAAACGCTGATTAATCCTGTCAGTTGCATAAGTTAAAGAAAGAGCCGCCATCGGACTTCCGCTTGAAGATATTCTTGGGTCTTCAAGCAATACGCCTTGCACGCCTGTAACCGCGCTTTCTTCCATATGCAGATCAACAATATTACGCCCTGCATACGCTGCGCTGAATCCAAATAAAAGTCCAATAAAAAAAAATGTAAAACACACGGATATTAAACGAAGCAGACGAGAATCCTGATTTAAAGAAAATAAAACCTTTACAAAGAAAAGCACGGTTAGAAAAAATAAAAAAAACGAAATATAAATATTACTTATTAAAGAAAATAAATAATAGCCAAAAACTGCACCTAACGCCGCCCATTGAACAGGAGGAATGCTTAAACGATTAAAAAAATTCATTTATCACCATCTAAGACGGCTGATCGCTTCTGTTGCAGCAGCGACAATTTCTTCCGGGTACGGCAAATTGCTGACGGTAAGCAAATTATCAAACGCGGCATTAAAGCCGATGCTGCCAAGAGCCTGAACAATCGCCATGGTAAGTTCCGGATCAAAAACGCCTGTGCTTTCTGTCCTTGCGTTTATTAGACCAAGCTGCAAACCAAGAACCAATGCCGCATCCGAATTTCCAAGCGCGCCAAGGCATGTAATCGCGTCGATAAAGCGCGTCTTTGAAGCATTACCCTGATTATAATCAGTTTGAACGCGGTAATAATGCCTTATCGCAAGCGCATTTGCGCGTGTCCAGCGCATCTGGGTAAGATAATTAATTGCCGAATAACGCATAAAATTTAAATCGATATTATTACTTGTATCTGCAAGCGCCTGTTCAAGAGCAGTTTCTGCAAGCCGTCCCCGCTCCGATACATTTAATCTTTCAATGCTCATGCTTGCTCTTAAAGCCGCAAATTTTTCATCCGGCGGATTGTTTCTGATAACATTTAAAAGGAATTGAAATAAATTACCCGGAATTACTTCTAATGCGCCAAGCGCTTCCCATGCAATAACTTCAGGATAACCTGCGTAAAGAACGGAAAAAAGAGCCGGGTAAGAAGAGTTGTCGTTCAATTCCATAATGGCGGCAATGTTAGCTGAAACTACAGTGTAGTGAACATCGGCTCCCGATCTAAAAAGAAGATTTGTCCCCATAAGATGGTTGTTAAGATTATCGATAATCTGCCTGTTTCCTTTTCCAATGGTACCTAAGGTAATCAATATCTGCGCCATTCTGTCCGCGTTGGAAGTTACTAAAAATTGCGACCACAACGCGTTTGGGTCATTGGTATCCTGATTGGTTTCATCATTCTGCGCGTTGACCGTTTCGCCGAAAACAAACGAGGATAAAAAAATTAAAACGAAAACCATCCTGCTTTTTTTATACATTTTTTGCCCCCTCGTCAGGCTTCGGCTGTCCCGAAGCGGCAGCATCGGCTTCATCTTCCAACACCCTGAACGGCAATTCATCTTCGTCATCTTCCGGCAGAAGATCAAACACTTCGCAAAGAATATGGTTACGCGTTCCAATCGGAAGAGGATCGGCTTCCATTCGTACAAGCGATGTATTGGTTTCCTGCTGATATTCAACAGAACGCACAGTAGCCGGCATGCAGATCGGAATCCTGTCCAGAGAAAATTGAACTTTCAAGCGAAGCCCGACTGTCGCCTGTCCGTGTACTTTAAAGGCGCATCCGGTATCAGAAATATCTTCCAGCATACCGCGCAAACCTGCCGACTTTTCCAGCCTGTGAGGATTGTCTCCGTCATTAACAAGATATACAAACACGGGCTTCTTGAATTTTACGCGAAGGGATTTACGTTTCTGCGTTCTAAAAAGAGCGTCGGTATGCTCGATTTTTATTGATGAAATTCCTTTAGAAAAAACTTCATCGATAACTTCGGTGTCAAATACATAACCTGCGTCATCTTCACGCCAAAAATAAACCGAAATTTTTAAGCCATTCCATTGCATGGAAGCGGCATTTTTAGAGCCGGCAGGCCGGGAAATAGTAATGTAATTACCGAAATTTTTTACAACTTCGGATTTATAAACGCCGGTCCCGGCAACCAAAACGCGAAGCACCTGCCCTTCGCTTATCTGCCGCGAATTGGAGATACGCGATTTAGATTCTGCGGCTTCCATTTCAATTTTTTTAAAATAGTCAAAAAGCTTGGAAAGGAAAATCTGGATTACAGGGTCGCCGCGTTCACCGGACAGCCGGACAGTATTAACCATAGAGCGAATTATCGTTTCAAATTGCTTTTGCGATCTGAATATTCCTACCGGGTCTTTAATATTGCAGCTGGCAACCAGTTTTCTTATCTGCTCCAAATCCTTGATCGAAAAACCCGCCTCTTTTCCCTTGGCAAAAAACTGTATCCAGTTTCCGGACGTTTGCCTTGACTGCGTAAGGAAAATGGCTGCAACGAGACAGACTAACAGTAGTATAAAAAAAGGGATCAACGGTTAACCTCTTGCCACCTTATCAATTTGATGTTTTTTATTATAATACAGAAATATAAATATGGGTATATATATAGAAGCAATGATATTGTATATTCTTCTCTTTTTTTCCGGCACCGTGTCCCATGTTATAGGAGCAGTTCCGCAGGCTGCCGCTTTTTCCCCTGCCGCAGAACTGTCAAAATTAGCGCTGTATATCGTTCCTTCGCTCGCCATTATCTGGTATATCATCTATAGAACATGGAAACTGGAATACTGGTTTTTAAAACCCGGAAAAAAGGACATCATCTCGGGTCTAATTACCTTCCCCTGTCTGATAATTATCGGTTCATCGGTTTCGCTTGTTTCTAAATATATAGGCGGATCTTCGCCGCAGATAACTATTCATTCTCCTTCTACAGTATCAGGATGGATAATTCTTTGTCTTGTCTGTATTTTTTTTGCCTATCTCGAGGATACATTTTTTAGATTTTATCTGCTTAGCAAAAGGAAAGAAATGAATTTAAGCGCAACCGGAGCGCTTATTTTATCCACGGCATTATTTTCTGTCTGCCACATAAGCTCGGGTCCCTGGGGATTTTTAAACGCCGCGCTTTGCGGAACGCTACTTGGCTTTATGTTCCTGCGATATAATTCGCTGCATGGAATCGCCGTCGCTCACGGGCTTTACAATATTACATCTTACATTTTAAACGCATTAATAAATAAAACCTAAAATTGCAAACCTAACCCTATCCATGGACGCAAGCCTCCGCTTGAGAAATCCGAAAAAATATGCAGATAATCAACGCCGCCATCAACCCAGAATATATTGATGATATGCCATCTGAACGATACGCCGATATTATAATAAATCTGCTCATGCTGTGAAATTATCGGGAGAGCAATTCCCATTCTAAACCCAAGTCCTGCTTTTTCATTTACGATCCATTTAAGAGCAAGCAGATTAACGCCTATTGATAAATTAGCATGTTCGCCTGAATCAAAAGCGACAGTCAACTCGGGACCTATCGATATATCAAAAGGCATTTCAAAAATAGTGCTTACACGCGCGGCAAAACCTGTCACAGTTATGTTTAGATCTTCGCCGTAAACAGGCAAAACAGGCGACCATGCAGCGTTAACATATAACGGAAAAAATTTAAATCGCGCAGAACTTTCACTAACCGGCTCAATTTGATCTAAAACTTCAGGCGGAGAAACAGTCGGCTGTTCAGTTATAATTATAATCTCAGGTTGAGGTTGTGCAGGCGTAGGCTTTGCCGGCTCTGCCGGCTCTGCCGACTCTGCCATCTCTGCCAGTTCTGCAGGCTGCGCAGATTGCGTCTCAGGCGGAGAAATAGTCGGCTGTTCGGTAATAATTATAATCTCAGGTTGAGGTTGTACAGGCGTAGGCTCCGCAGGCTGTGCCGTTTGAGATATTCGCCTGACTTCAACATTACTCCATTGTGACGGCTCGCTTGGTCTGTTAAGAAGATCGTATGGTATTACCTGAAAACGATATTGTCCAACAGGAAGCGAAAGTTCTATCGCGCGTTCATTTGTAAATTCACGCAAGTGGGGAACAAATTCATTATTTTCTATCCGCTGAAAAACAACTTCATAACGAAGCGCGTATTCTCCGCCGCTCCACGTAAACCGGTGAATAATACGAGAATCCTGCGCTTGTAAAATAACAGGTGCGAAAAAAAGCGGCGAAAAACCGGAAAGAATAATTGCAAGTAATAATTTTTTTAATTTAATTGCCATAGAGAATTCCTGTTTCCTCTATTTGAACCGGAAGCGGAGCGGGGAAGTCTATTGTAAAAAAACTTTCCGCTGTATTGCCGCGCCGGTTAATTACGCTGCCTCTTGCGGTTCTGACAGGTTCCACTTTCCATAAAAAAGTTCCGTTATCTAAAACCTGTAAATCGCTCAATGAATAATTTGCGCTTGTCACTGTCGTTGTAATTACTTCATGCATACCATCTGAAGCCTGACGGTAAAGAGTAAAAATATACGCATTAGCGCCCTGAACTTGAGCCCAGCTAAAGTTTATTGATCTTTGCGATTGCAATTCAATATAACCAAAAATTGTTCTGTCAGCAGGGCGCAAATTTTGCGCGGCAGGCAGTAATTCGGGAGGCGCAGCAGGCTGCGGCACAGTTGGCGAAGATGTTTCGCTTATTGCGGCAATTGTATTTATTTGCGTCTGAGGAGGCGCTTCCATTACGGTAAAATTCTCCGGTACAAATTGAACAGGCACTTCGTATGGCACTTCAGTTGACGGCGCTGTCATTACAAGCCAATCAGAAAGACTTACTTCATCTTCAATTATACCGGCGCGTTCAATTCTAAAAAATAAAGGCGCCGAAAATTCTGACAGCCCGTTAAAAATTGACGGTATAACAGGCATTACGCGCCAATACCATAAACCATTCTCCAGAGTTGAATCAGCTAAAAAGACGGATGACGTTTGTTTTCTAATTTTTGGATTAGTAAAATCAGGCGATGCGCTTATCTCAATAATGTAATAAGCGGCGTTCTCTGTTTCTGTCCACTGAAAATTAACAGATGGCGGATTGTTACTGTAACGAATCACGCTGTTTACAACAGGGCTGATCAATTGCGACGATCGTATTTCTCTCGCAGCGCCTTCTTGAATTATTTCGTCTGCGCTTTCAATAATACGATAGCTTACCTCTCCGTTTTCTGAAACTGATGTGGTTATAAATGTTCCGGGTGCAGGTCTTATATGCTGTCCGTTTATATCAAGAATCAGCCCTTCGCTTCCTTCATTTGCCGCAAGAAGCAAAGACCCTTGAGATAATACAACCATTATGCCTTCGCCGTCCGGAGAAGGAATTATTCTAATGAGCGTATTTTCATGAAGGCTTATACTGCTATTATTTATATACAATGTGGCGTCAGATAATTCAGCGACGCGGATTAAATCCCAAAAATAAACCGGCGATTCTTTTGCAAGCCTGTCCCATAACACGCGATCGCCAAGACGGCGCTGCACTATATTTCTTTTTACGACAACAGTGCCGACAGGATCTTCATTTTGTAACCTGAATGTGCGCATTAAATCGCGCCTGAATAAATCAAGACTGACAAGCGCAATAGAAAGAAAAATAATTACTATTATTATATCTAAAGCAAGGTTACGCGTCTTCATAATCCGCATCTTCTGATAAAATGTCATATTTTTTTTCATCAGTATTAATGTTGATTTTTTTAAGATTCGGCGTCTTAAATCCAAGAAGCGAGCGTACTTCTTTTAAAGTCTGCGGTCCTTTTGGCTCTTCGGCAAAGTTAACTACCGCAAATATTTTTACTTTCTTTGCTTTTCCTTTAACTTTAACAGAAGGCATTTCTTCAGTTATAAATTTATCCCCGACAAGATTCCATGTGTCTTCCGAGATTAATATATCAACACACAGCGGTTTTGTAAGCGATTCAATGCGCGATGCAAGGTTTACAGGATCGCCTATAACTGTATATTCCATTCTCATGTCGCTTCCAATCTGACCTGCTGTAACAATACCAGAATTGATTCCGCATCCGATACGTATCAGCGGATTTGCAGGATCGTCAGCTTTACGCTCTTTATTCATATAGTAAAGAGCCTTTCGCATCATTAAAGCCGCCTTTACGCAATTAAAAGCGTCAGCGCGCGGAGTTCCCGAAGTATATGCAGTTCCCCAATGAGCCATTACCGCGTCTCCGATAAATTTATCAACTACGCCGTTTGTTTTTTCTATACAATCGATCATTTGCGTAAAATAGCTGTTCAGCCAGCTGACAATTTTATCGGAAGCTTCCGCGCCGAAATATTTTGTAAAGTTTTCCGATTTTTCCGTAAAATCACGTATATCCGAAAAAAATATCGTTCCATGTTTGGCAAAACCACCAGGTTTTATTTCGCCGCGCATTGCTTTAACGGCAATTTCCCTGTTTGTAAACCTGCCGAAAATATTTAATGCCGTGCACATTTTGTTAAAACTTGACGTAAGCACGCCTATTTCATCGCGGTTTTTTGTTTTGAAATCGATTTTAAACTTTCCGCCTTCAATCTCGCGCGCGGCTACAGCAAGCGAATGCAGCGGATTAGAAATAGTTTTTGAGAAAAACCATATAAAAATAATCGATATGCTTAAAACAGCAATTGTAAGAAAAATATTTCGCCGGGTAGTAGCGGCAATTCCTTCGAATATTTTATCGTATTCTATGCTTGTAATTACAACTGCGCCGAACACGTTTAATTTGTTATACGCTACATATTGTCTTATATGATCATCTTTGGTTTCTTTTATTTTTATTAAGCCGCTGTCTGCTATAACTTTTATCGCTTTATTAAAAATATTCTGCATTTTATCTATGCCAATCTCTATGATATTTTTATCTACAGAGCGCGTCATGGAATGAAAAACTCCAAAATCTGTTTCTAAAAGTTCCTGTTGAATGCTGTTAGGGTTGTCAAGTATGGTGCGGACAAATTCCATATTGCCGATATTTACGCCATCCTTTACTATAGAAAAATCGGCATGCGCAAGAACATCGCCGTCAATATTTAACATATATGACTGATTCACCCCAAAACCAAAATTATTATTCAGCTCATCAGTAGAAAAAAGGACAGCTCCAACTCCCTGATTCATCCATGGATAAAACATCGCAAGCATCGATCTTGTAAAAACAGGCGCAGCATTTTGAAGAACCGTTTCGCCGCGCACTACCCTGCTTATTACGTCTCTTTGATTACTAAAAAATGATGTTACTTGATCTTCATTTATATTACGTGAAGCAAAGAAACGTCCATTAAGAAAAATCTGCTCCTGTCCGCCGGGAACAATAAAAAAGACTGCGGCAATCTGTGGATTTTCTGTAAAAAAGAATTCAGCCGATTGGTTTATTGCAAGGCTCTGCGAACTCAAAGCCGTTATTGTCTGAAGAAGCACCCTGGAAGCGGCTCGCATATTTACAAGTAACGTCTGCGCTTCCATTGCAGAACGCCGGTTCATCTCAAAATTGTTTTCTTCGGCAGTTATCCGCAAATCTGTATGAACAAGCCACGAAACCAGCGCTGTAATCGAACCTAGAGATACTAAAACAATTATGGAAATAATCGTTATTAATTTGGCGCCGATAGAAAAACGTATTTTATCCAATTCCCTTCTTTTGTGTTCTTTTCCCATTGTTATATTATTGCAGGAATTAGCGGAAATATGCAAGGCTTGTTTGGTATACATTACCCAATGGTTAGTCCCAGCCAATTTCCGGTATATCAGAATTCATTGATCCATCTTGAGTATCTGTTTTGGTTTTTGGCGGATCGCTTGCATGGTAAACTGCATGACCCCATTCATTTTCCAGAAGTTCGTTATCAGAATCTATTACTGCGTTTCTATTATAATCATCATCTATACCGTAAATTATTCCGCTCTCTTTTATAAATACAGCGTCATAAGATAAAAATATTCCGCCGCCATAACCATTAACAGCATAATTCTTTTCTATAGTTCCATCAAACATACTAAAATCACCGCTTTCAACATACACGCCGCCGCCGTTATTCGCACTGTTTGCGGTAATAAGTCCGCTTGTCATTGTAAATGTGCCGCCTGCAACATATACGCCGCCGCCGTTTCCGGTTGAGTGATTTTCGGCGATAATTCCTCCGTCTAATATAAATGTGCCGCCGTCTATATATATAAGCGGCTCATTATTATCCTCGCGGCCATGGAACGCAATGCCGCTTCCTGCAGTAAGCGAAGAACCTGTAGGGATTGTAAAAAGTCTGCCTTGGTTTACAAGAGATATAATAACAGTTCCGTAATCCGGGTCTGCTTCCAGTGTAAAAATAGAATTTTCAGGAAGAGTGTTATCTGCATTTAGCTCCTGATTTGCAATAATCCTAATTGCATATGAGTAACCCGGTTCAAATAAATCAAATGCTTCGCTTAATGTATCAAATCCTTGTTCCTCTGATTCATTGAATTTAACAAATACAGTTGCATTTAAGCTTGGGTTTGTTACCACAAAATTGACATTAATGCTTGCCGACATGTCGATACCTGTAATGCTGATTACAGCGGCATAATTATAAACAGGAAGATCAACAACAGGCGTTACTGTGAAATAATCTGCGCTTCCTGCGTTGATACGATGTATCTGATCTGCAGAAAGGATAAATTTGTCCGCATCAGCTCCGCTTATTGAAATAGCAAATGGTCCAATATCGGAAAGCCCAAAATTTAAAATTGTAACAGTCCGCGGGTTTATAGGATCGTAACCAACTTCCGCTATTATTAAAACTGAAGAAGGGCTTACAGCTTCTCCAAAACTTTCCCACTTTGCGAAAAGAGTCATGTCTCCGTCTGGAATAATATTAAAATCCCATTCATCATCGTCATTTAAAAATTCAAACCAGCCAAGAAAAAGAGAATTAACTCTTTCAGGATTACCGGGTCTTGTAATCGTCTCGCCTCTTAAAAGTTTTTGCTCAGGGATTTCACTTCCGCCGCCTGTGTTAAAAGAAATGGTTCTGATTCCAAAAACATCCTCCATTACCGGATTAGGACACGAGAATAGCGTTACGCTAAACAAGAAAATCAAAAATATGATTAATTTTTTATGTTTCAAAATCTAATTCCTCCGCTTATTCCTGCGCCGAAAAGATACGGATATCCGCCGCGAATCTGCGGTTCTATAAACCACATATCATTAATGAGAAACCGCCAGCCAAAAGCGCCGCCGGCGGAAATCATTCCTGCGCTTGAAGGAATTGCGAAATTACCGGTACGGTTAAATAAAGCAGGACCGCCCAAAATTTGAAGAAAAGGACCCGAGTACGCGCTGCTTCCCATAAGATAAAATCTTAACAAGAAACACAGTTCCAAAGTATCGATTTTTTCTTCATTAAAAAACAATGCCGCCTTAAAACCAATTGTTGTGCCCGTGCCGTAACCAATAGATATACTGCCGCCAAATGCCGCGCCTAAATAGCTGTACATTGCAATGTCTGCGCCTGCGCTTATCCAGAAATCGTTCTTTTTTTCCAGCGAAAAAAGAAATGATAACGGTAAAAATAAAATCAATACAAAAATCAATAATTTTTTCACGGAATTATAAACACCTGTCCGGGATAAATTAAATCCGGGTTTCTGATATTATTTGCCTCGGCGATTCTTCCCCATTGCATCGGATCATTATAATACCGATTCGCAATTCTGCCCAGAGTGTCGCCAGCTCTTACGATATAACTTTCACGGCTCTGCGCTCTTACAGGTTCAGGTCTTGTTACAGCTAACGGTTCCGGCGCAATAACAGACGGTATTTCAACAGCGGCGCTTATATCGACAGGCGCGTCTGTCTGGTCGATTCTAAAAGAACCAATACGCGAAAATCCCGATTCACCGGAGTAAACAGATTGAAAAACGGGACGTACGCGCCAATACCATGTCCCCTGTCCAAGCTCGGAAATGATCAATGAAGTCGCCGATGTCTGCCTTTTTATAAAAGGAGACGAAAAATCTTCTGTGCTGCCAATTTCGATAAAATACCCGACAGTATGCTGCCTTCCCGTCCATTGAAACCTTATTTGAGGATAACTGTCCCGATAACGAAAAATACTGCCGGTTACAGGACTTGTTAGAGCGGGCCCCGAAGAATCTACAATTGTAACCCATCCTCTTCTTAAAACCATATCATTGTAAGAAACCCGCCAATACCATTGACCAATATCCAATGCGATCTGCGCAAAGTTCCCGGTTGTGTTAATTGTATTTTCAATATTTTTAAAATTAAAATCTCCTGATATTTCTAAAAGAAGCGTCTCTCCCTGCGCAATATGCATTCTATTCCATTCAAAATCGACAACATGTTTTTCGCGGATATTGTTCAGATAACGCGCATTGTTCCACGGTTTGCGCATAACAATATCAGGATTAACCCGCTCAACTCCTGCGGCGTCAAAAGAAACCAGCGTACCTTCTGATATTGAGCGGCTTTGCCCGTTTTGAATCAGCTCTGCCGTTCCTTCATTTACCTGCACTGCGATTCCATTTTCACCGGCAGAAAGATCCAGAACAGCGCCCGACCTTGCCTGCACAGATTGTCCCATCAAATAAAGCGTAATGCCGCTGCTGTCTGCGCCGCTTGAAACGCTGATATTTCCTTTCTGCAGCTCAACCTGAAAAGTACCGGAACCGTCAATATTAGATTGAATGCGTATTAATGTATTTTCGCTTAAGAAAATTTCGTTATTCTCAATATCGATAGAAGCGGACGAAAGATTGGCTGCACGGATTAAATCTCCCGGATAAACAGGCGAATCAACAAACAGTCTTTCCCATAACGATCTGTTCTCGTGACGTCTTTGGATAATATTGTTTCTGATTATTATAATGCCGGCAGGATCAACATCCATCAATTCGATAGACCGCATTAAATCCTGCTGGAACAAATAAAGACCAAATACCGCCGTAGATGTAAAAATAATTAAAACAAGAACATCAATAAAACGCAGTTTGCTGCTTGGATACGGCGTCGGCGTCTTCTCGCTCATTAAAATCTCCTACCTGCCCGAAAGAATATATCTTGGCTCTGGAGAATTTCTATCCAGCTTTAAATTAGCCGGAGGCTCAATGCGAAGAAGCCTTCTAAGTTTTGCAATTGACTTTGGTCCTTTGTGATTTTTTGCAAAATTGATAACAGCAAAAATACGCACAGGTCTTTCCTTTCCCTTAACAGTAACAGAAGGCATTTCTACAGTTATAAAATTTTTATTTACAAGCTTCCATGTATTCTCTCCGATTAAAATATCCACGCCGAATTCTTTAGTAAGTGATTCGATACGCGATGCAAGATTTACAGGATCTCCAATAACTGTATATTCCATTCGCATATCGCTTCCAAGCTGTCCTGCAGTAACGGTTCCTGTGTTAATTCCGATGCCGATACGAATCGGCGGATTTTCAGGGTTATCTTTTGTGCGTCCCTTGTTCATGCGGCGAAGAGCGCTTCGCATATAAAGAGCCGCCTTAATGCAGTTATACGCGTCTTTTCTGGTTTTACCGGTAGTATACGCAGTCCCCCAGTGCGCCATAAGAGCATCGCCGATAAATTTATCCACAACGCCGTTTGTTTTTTCTACACAATCGATCATTTGCGTAAAATAATTATTTAGCCAGCTTACAATTTTATCTGACGCATCGTCCCCGAATGAATTGGTTATCTTTTCCGAGATTGATGTAAAATCGCGGATGTCAGAAAAGAAAATTGTCGCTTGCTTTAAAAAGCCACCCGGTTTTATTTCGCCGCGCATGGCTCGTACCGCAATGTCACGGTTTGTAAATCGTCCAAAAATATTAAGCGCTTTGCACATGCGATGAAAACTTGAAGTTAGTACGCCTATTTCATCATGGCTTTTAGGTTCCAGAGTAATTTTAAAAATACCCTCTTCTATATCATGCGCGGCAATAGCAAGCGATTTTAACGGTATGGAAATACTTTTTGCAAAGAACCAAATTAAAATAATCGAAATGCTTAAAACAGTAATCGCAAGATAAATATTGCGGCGCGTTGTAGCGTCGATATTTTCAAAAACTTTGTCGTATTCCACGCTTGTAATTACAATTGCGCCTGCGTTGTTAAGTTTTGTAAAAGCGCCGAAAAAAGTAACGCCGTCTTCATCGGTGTATAAAATTTGCGCATTTCTTTCCGCGCTTGCCCAAATATGCCTTGTAAAACGCTTGTCTGACATATCCGCGTTAAAACGCACAACGTCAAAATCGGCATGAATTAAAATTATTCCCAAATCATTTATTAAATACGATTGATTAACGCCGTATCCGTAAGAATCGTTAAGATCGGTCGGCGAAAAAACAACGCCCGCTCCTCCGTTTTCCCATGGGAAAAACATCGCCAATACAGGAGCTCCGAAATTCTGCGCTGCGTTAATTAAAACAGTTTCACCTGCCGAAGATCGCTGCAAAGAAACATTATGCAAACTGCGAAATGTTTCGGTTAAATCAGGATCAATATGTTTGGATTTAAAAAAATTATGATTTATTAAAATCTCTGCTTGCTGATTCTGCTCGTGCGTTAAATAAAAAACACAGGCAATTTCAGGATTCCGTTCAAAGAAAAATTCCGCCGATTCTGTTTCAAAATTTCTTCCCGCGTTTGATTTTGTAATGGTACGAATAAGTATCAGCGAATTGGAATGAATGTACTCTAAAGCCGATTCTGTCGCAATTGCAACGCGGCGGTTTGTTTCAAAATTGCTGTCTTCCGCCATCAGCCTGAGATCTGCGCGTATCAGCCATGAAGCAAGGGTAATAATAGTACCCAAAGAAATGAGCACAATAAATGTTATAATAACAATCAGTTTAGCGCCGATAGAAAAACGGACTTTCATTAAGCCGCTGTCTTTATTCTGTGCCATGACAGTATTATATCATGTTTTAATTTTTATTGCAATCTTTTCAATTGATTGTATGCCTGTTCTGCAAGACCAAAACCTGCGTTTTTGGTTAAATCTTTGGCATATTCGTCGTAAAGCATATCTTCGTACATTTTACCTGCAAAACCTTCTTCCACAAGCCCCGATTTTTGAACAGTGTTTCTCATGCTAGTTAAAAGATTTTTAACTAAAAATGTTTCAAGCTCAAGACAAAGCTGAAAAAGTTTGTCGTTTTTATCAATTGGTCCTTCGCCGGGACGGGTTTGCATATCAGGCTGTGAATCGTAATGTCTTTTAAGCATATCTTCGAATTTCTGCGGATCTTTTACAGCCGCCGAGTAAGACGACGGTCTGTAATTATCCATATTGATTAAATCAAGATTACTTATTTGATTATTTATTTCCATTTATTTATCTCTTTAGCGTTGTCGCTGTACCCAACATGCTGTCTGTTGTTTGTATTGTGCGCGAATTAAATTCATACGCTCTTTGCGCAACAATTAAATTAACCATTTCTGACACAACTGCAACATTGGACATTTCAAGAAATTTATGCCTAAGATCACCCATGCCTTCATAACCGGGAACTCCGGGAATTGCATCGCCGGATGCCTGCGTTGTCTTGAATAAATTTTCACCTATCGTTGAAAGGCCGACAGGGTTAGGAAAACGATAAAGCTCGATTCTGCCAACTTCAACTTCTACCAAATCACCGTCGCGCGGAACTTTTACGCTAACTAATCCGTTTTTTGTAACGTTAATGCTGTCCGGTAAAAATAATTCCGGCATGATGATATCGGGAATAAGCCAGTAACCGTTGCTTGTTACCATGCGTCCGTCGGAGTCTACTTTAAAGTTTCCGTTACGCGTATATGCAAGAGAGCCGTCGTGCATTTGAATTCTAAAAAATCCTTCGCCTGTAATCGCAAGATCTGTCGGCACGCCGGTATTCTGAAGAGAACCCTGTTCAAAAACACGCTGGGTATCCGCAAGCTTAACGCCATGACCCATTTGAATCCCAACAGGAACAACAGTGTCTTCTGTCGCAGGAGTTCCGGCTGTTCTTATCGTCTGATAAATAAGATCTTCAAAATCCGCGCGCTGCTTTTTATATCCATGCGTATTTACGTTTGCAAGGTTATTCGAAATTACATCGATGTTTGCTTGCTGACCAATCATTCCCGATGCGCCTGTCCATAAACTCCTAACCATTGTTTACCTCTTTATATTGATTGTTAACCAAATTTTGCAACTTGATTAATTAAAGTGCCCAGCATCGCTTCTTCGGTCTGGATCACTTTTTGATTCGCTTCATAAGCGCGATTAACCTCGATCATTTGAACCATCTCTACGATAGGATCGACATTAGACGCTTCTAAAAATCCCTGCATGACTTTAGGTCTTCGATCTTCTGTCATTATAATTGCAGGACCGGATGTCTGGCTTTCTTTATAAAGACTAGATCCCTGTTTTTCAAGGTATCGATCCAGTTCAAATTCTACTATTTTAAGCGTATCCAGAAGAACCAGCTCTTCCCACTGATTTCTTTCTCTTGCAACCATTACTTCGGGGTCATCAGGATAGATGTTATTAATCCATACTCTGCCCTGAGAATCTATTTGGAAATTATTAGCTCTTACGCTGATTGGACCGTTTTCGCCAAGCACCGGATAGCCTTCTTTTGTCAATAAAAAGCCTTCTTTTCCCAAAACAAACGAACCGTTTCTTGTATAACGTTCACCGTATGGCGTTGCAACTGCAAAAAAACCCCTGCCTTCGAGCATTACGTCAAAGTCGCTGTGGGTTTCCTTAGGCGCACCTTGGGTATGACTGGTATATAATTCGTTTAATTCGACGCCTGTGCCGAGTTTCCCGATAATCGGAGCCGCATCTGCGGAGCCAAAGGGGTGCTGGTAGACCCCATCGTCATTCAGCCGCCTTAGCAGCATTTCGGGAAAAGCCTTAAAAGCCGCAACTTCCCGTTTATACCCGTCAGTATCGACATTGGCAAGGTTATTCGCGACCGCGTCAAGCCGCCATTGCTGCGCCCTCATTCCGCTGGCGCCTGTATACCATCCTCTAATCATATTTCATTATCGGCGAATTTTTATTGATATTTATGGTTAAAGAAGCCCTGCTTTGACATTAAAAATGGTGAAAACTGCTCCCTTGACTATGCCGTCTACAGCGGTATTTTTCCAGATTTCAACTGCTGCAAATCGTCGTGCCAAAAAAATCTTCGCCGTTTAGAATCTTTTTTAAGTTGTCAAGATTTTTTCCTGCGGCGCAGATTACCTTTAAACCGATTTTTTCCGCATGACGGCTTGCAATTGGATCAAACGGAACATTTTTTCCCGGAACCCATTCATCGCCTACCATCGAACGAAAATCTGCCCATGTAATTTTATCTATAGGTTTTGCATTTGGATCGGTTTTGGGATCCGCCGTATATACCTTTTCTATATTTGAAAGATTAATTACCATTTCCGCGCCGAAACGTTCAGCCAGTAATACTGCGTCGTAATCTGTAGAAAAACCGGGTTTCCATCCCGCTGCGACAAGAACATGTCCCGTCAACGGATCAACTTGCAACGGATTATATACAACTTCCTGATTGCACCACTGACCCATTACCGCTTTAATAAGCTGGGCGTTTAATCTGGTTGCCATTATTCCAATCCAGTCGGCTTCCTCATCTTTAATTTTATCAGAGGAGATTTCCCTATACGCGTTTTGATAAAGACGAGCAGGACCGCCGCCGCCGACAACGAATATAAAACGATTATTAGTATCCTTTTCTATAAAGAATCTGATTAGATTTGTAAAATCTTTGAGGAACTCAATATCAACTCTGTCAGGTGCGACAATCGAGCCGCCCAATGAAATTACTGTTACCATAACAATTCTCCTTATTACGGCGCAACCCCGCCAATAATCGTTAATCTACCGTCAGTCTGCGGCGCAATAACACCGCCGCGCGCTCTTATATACTCGGTTACGACATACGAGAGCAAAAGCGATGTGTTAAAATGGTTCGATGCGTTCAGCTTTGGCACATAACCGTCTCCGCCGCCAAGTATATAATCGTTTGTGCAGATACGGTATATTCTGGCAGGGTCTACAGGTTCGCCGCCTATTGTTAAGTTTCGTATAACGCCGCCGCTCCGCGTTTTATCAATTGTTACGCGCACTTCGGCAGAAAACTGCGGAAAGCCGCCTGAACCCTGCGGTACTGTCGCCATAAAGTCGAAAAGCTCTATTAATTGAGCGCCGGTCATGGAGACTATATAAAGGTAGTTTTCAAAAGGCAGTATTGTTAAAATTCTTTCCTGAGTGATTTGTCCGCGTGGAAGTTCGGCGCGAATATTGCCGCCGTTTTGAAAAGCAAAATCCACCTGCTGATTGCTTACGTTTCTAAAATACCATACATTTGCGTCTGCGATCATGTTGCCAAGAGCCGTCTCCTGATAACGCGTTAAACGGTTTCCAAAAATAAACGTGTCGGACGCTTCACCTATTACTTCTCTTAAAGTGACTCCCGCTCTTTCTATGTACGGTACTAACATTTCATTAATTGCAGGATCGGGTCCAATCGGCATCGGTATCCAGTCAAAATCTTCAAGTCTTCCGTTACGCACACTTATTCTGCCGTAGCCGACATATTTTCCCATTTCATTAGCAGAAACAACCCAAGTGTCCCCTGCTCTCCTTGGCGTATCAAAAAGCGTATGCGAATGACCGTCAACAATAATGTCTATTCCGATTCCTTCAATAGCTTTTGCAAGATCTATTGACGTTACGTGCTCATCAGATTCTTTTACATCACCCATGTGAGTCAACCCGATAACAATATCAACATTTTCATCGTTTCTTAAAACGGCGACAACTTCCCGCGCGGCTTCCAGTTCGTTAATAAACACAAGCGAACTGTCGGGATTCGATATAACCCTTGCACGTAAAGTCGTAATCCCAAAAATGCCGACTTTAATATCACCGAAATGTTTCACAATATATCTATTACCGCCAAGATACGTTCCGTCACGCAGCCTTATATTGGAAGAAACAAACGGAAAGTCGGCAAGCGCGATTTGTTCGTTAAGTCTTTGCATGTTTGTGTCAAATTCGTGGTTTCCGAATGTAACAGCGTCATAACCCATCATGTTGTATGCGCGGATTACAGGCTCGGCATTAAACATGTTTGAAAGTGCGCTTCCTGTGTTAAAATCTCCCGCATCAACAAGAAGAACATTGGGGGTTACAGCCCTGACTGCGTTTATAAAAGCCGCTATCTCGGCTGCGCCGCCTCTGCCGTTATTTGATAAAAGTGCGCCATGAAAATCATTTGTATGAAGCAGAATAATTTCTCCGCTTCTTCCGGCATTGGAACCTTCCCTGATCGCTGCGGCATATAAAACATTTGCCAACAAAAAAACAATAAATAAAACAAGCGCTCTTTTTTTCATTGACTTTCCCCCCCTACAGTAACATTTACTTCCATCACTCTTTGTTTTATAACCTTTAATACTTTAATTGTCAAATTTTCCCATGATAATTCTTCATGGTGTTTGGGAAGCCTTCCCAGGGTTTCCATAATCCAGTTTGCAACAGTTGTATCGGGTGTTGATTCGGTCTGTGCTATTTCAATCTTATCCAGCATGTCGCCGAATTTTACGCTGCCAAGAACTGTAAAACTTCCGTCCATTTCACTTTTTACAGGTTCAACAACTTCATCATGCTCGTCCCAGATTTCGCCGAAAAATTCTTCGACGATATCTTCCATTGTAACGACCCCCATAGTGCCGCCATGCTCATCAACAATTACAGCAAGATGCGCGTGCTTCTTCTGCAATGTCCTGAAAAGTTTGGAAATCTTTATCGTCTTTGTAACAAAGACAACAGGCTTTACAATATCGGCGGGCGTTTTTAATCCCTTCATTACTTCCAAATAAAAATCTTTTAAAAAAATTAACCCTTTAATATTATCAATAGATTCCTGAAAAACAGGAAGCCGCGAAAAACCGGTCTCTCTAAAAATGCGATCTATCTCTTCTACGTTTGCGTCAACGCTAACTGCGGTAACATCGATGCGCGGAGTAAAAATACCGGAAACTTTTAAATCGTCAAATTCAATTACCTGACGAATCATCTGTTCTTCGTGGATATTGATTACCCCTTCCTGCCTGACTTCTTCTACATATGTTAAAAGTTCGTCTTCTGTAGTGGATCTGTCTCCCTTAACCGGAAAAATTTTCATTAGAATTTTTTTCCAGCCTGTCATTATTATATTAATGGGATAAAATATAACAACAAAAACGTTCAAAAGAGGCGCATTTCTTGCCGCAGTTAACTCGGGCGTTTCCTTTGCAAGCGCTTTGGGAGAAATATCACCGATAATTAAAACAAGCAAAGTCATTATCACAGTGGCAATACTTACGCCGCTTGCGCCAAAAAGACTGATAAAAAACGCCGCGGCAAGAGCGGAAGCGGAAATATTTACAACATTGTTTCCTATTAAAACCGTAGAAAGAATTTTATCGTACGCATCAAGCATTTTTAAAACAAGCCGCGCGCGTTTGCTTTTAGCTGCCATATTTTTTAATTTGATTCGGTTTGCGGCGGAAAAAGCCATTTCACACGACGAAAAAAACGCCGAGAGAGAAAGTAAAACCAAAAGAGATATTAATACAATAATATCATTTGGACTTAAACTATCCATATTAAAAGGCGCCGATCAGAATCGAACTGATGCATAACGGTTTTGCAGACCGCTCCCTTACCGCTTGGGTAC
>JGI24695J34938_10001135_pt1 | contig 23850 bp, 8 predicted proteins | sample TergutCo191P3_FD_34938 | JGI IMG/M metagenome (IMG submission 34938)
CCTGCGCTGCCGGCAGCGCTACCGGCTGCGTTGACTGCTGCGGCTGCGGAGTTTGGCTGTTCGGCGGTAATTGCGTATTGCCTGCCGGTCCGTTTGGTTCAACTGGCTCGCTGCACTGAGAACAATATTTGTTGTTTGTAGTAAGAACGCCGCAGGCAGGACATTCAGGATTTACACAGCGAAAAATATCACAGTTACACATATCGCAGAACGGCGCGTACTCATCATGGAGTTCAGTTCCGCATTCTTCATTCGGACATTTCATAATTTCATTTCCTTTCTATAAATTAATTTATTCTACACACTGGCGGCCTGCGCCGTCTGAGCGTATCTTGTAAAATTTATTACCGTCACTTTCATTTATGTAAAAAACCCAGTCTCCGGCAATATTAATACTTCTGCTCTTATCATTATTAACCTGCTGCAGACCGGTTCCGTTCGGGCTTATCATGTAAATATATTTACCGTCTCCGATAAAATAAATCCAGCCGCCTGATACATTGATTTCGGTAACAAATTCATTACAGAGATTCTGCTGATCTGATCCGTCTGTCCGCATCCTGTTAAGACCGAATGGGTTAAGCTTCCATTTGCCGCCGAAATAAATCCAATCATTTTCTAAACTGAACCGGTTAACCGGCGTATCATGCACTATTCTCCTCTCTGATCCGTCTGTCCGCATTTTGTAAACACAGCCGGTTTTATTTTTATTCAGATAGTACACCCAGCCGCCCGCTATATTGATATTACCGCATTCATCATTACATAGTTTTTGCTTATCTGACCCGTCTGTCCGAATTCTGTAAATCGAATAATTATCCTTTGTACTTCTGTAATAAATCCAATCGCCGTCTACAATGCTGTCAAATTGCATATCATCATTAAGCTGTTGTTTGTTTGTTCCGTCTGTACGAATCCTGTAATAGTGGCCGAAAGATAAAAAGTACACCCAATCTCCGGCGATATTTACATTACTGCAATTATTATCATAGATTTTTTTACGGCCTGCCCAGTCCTTTCGTATTCTGTATAATTTATTATTGTCATTAATATTTGAATAGTAAATCCAATCATCCTGCATCGCTACAAGCCCGTTATAAATATTATTGTTCGCTGTCGTTCCGCTTACAGACGCAGGAAGAGGAGGAGGAGCGCTTCTTGTTTGCGGGGGCGGAGGGGACGACGGCTTTTTTTCCTGAGGCGGAGGCGGCGCAGCTTGAAAATATTTTTCCAGCTCCGGCAGTGTTCCTGCTCTCTCCCAGTCAGCCATGCCGTCTTTCCATACCATAGTGTCCCTGGTGTATTCCCCCGCGCGGATTTTTTCTATAATAACTTCTCTTTCAAAAGAGCCAATCTCTCTGCCGTCAATAGAAACATGTATCTTTGGAATCTCAGGAAGAACAGGCTCCGCAGGCGGAGGCGGAGCGCTTTTTGTTTTTTGCGAAGGAGGAGGAGGCGGACTTCCCGATGAAGACTGTTCCGGGGCAGCTCCTGCATTCCTAACAGCATCGTCCCTCATGTGCGCATAAGTTTCAGCGTCGATCATCTTTGATTCGAACATATTTTCAATATCTTTTAAGATTATTTCCAGTTCTGTCATTTTATCATCCGCCTGTTTTCTTCCGTTCTAAAATTTTATTTACCGCGCTTGAAATTGAATCTTCTTCGCTGCTGCTTGGCTTATACTCTGCGCTGCTGCCCGGATTATTCTCCGGCGCTGAACCTGAAGGCTTAGGCGTTCCGCTCTTACCGCCGCCTGATTTACCTTCTGTGTTTTTGCTGTCCGGTTTACTCTCCCCGTTTCCTCCCGGAATATCTTCTGCCTCGATGATTTGCAGAACCTCAATCTGCTGATCCTCCGGCAGCATGGAGACGCGGCTTGCGGCATTGCCTTTTATATGTTCAAACAAGTTGCGTATATCTCTTGCGTTGCCGAAGTTGGAGTCCTTGCCGGCGACCATCTTTCGGATTACTCCACGCGCTTTTTCCTTCGCCGCATCCGTGAGAGTGAAACCAGCTTTCTTTACATTGTAGCGTTCGAATATTTCGATAAGCTCATCCGCGCTGTAATCGGGGATATGAATGTAGTGCTTAAAGCGGCTTTTCATTCCAGGGTTGCTGAATTTGATGAAGTCGTCCATCTCTTTTTTATAACCGGCAGCAATGACGATAAATTTGTCACGGGAATTTTCAAGATGCGCGAGAAGCTGAGTTATCGCTTCGGCAGCGTATTGATCAATTGGTCCTACGCCGCCCGAATGGTGTCTGCCGACCAGACTGTACGCCTCGTCGATAAAGAGCACGCGTCCGGCTGCCTGACGGCAGAATTCGTTTACCTTTTCTTTGGATTCTCCTATGACGACTCCTTTAAGATCGTTGCCGGTAATTACAAGAGGTCTGTCGTCCGGCAGAAGATCGATTGCTTTGAAAAGTTTCGAAAGTGTATGTACGATTGTGGTCTTGCCTGTCCCCTGATTGCCGGTAATGATAATATTGTTTCCTTCGCCTTCAGGCGCTTTGCCTGTCTTTTCCAGAATTTTTTTATTAAGCGCCACCGTATTCGCCATACTGCGTACCGCGGCTTTTACTTCCGCCATGCCGACCATTGCGTCAAGATCAGCTAAGACATCATCAATAGAAACCGGTTTGGCGGCTTCGCCGATGTCCTCGGCTTCGATTGTATTAAATACTTCCCGCGTTGCCTGATCCTCTGGAAGAGCCATGACGCGAAGCCCCTGACGGCGGATAACTTCTTCATACAGAATGCGCATCTCGCGGGCATTGCTGAAGTTAGGCTGTTTCTTCCGCACCATTGCGTCGATTGCTTTTTTCGCGGCTTCGGCGGCGGCAGGCGACAATACATAGTCGCCTTTTTTTACAAAGCTCTTTTCAAAAATCTGGTACAGTTCATCCGCGGTGTAATCCGCGATATTGATAATATGATTGTAGCGGCCTCTCATGCCGGGGTTCAGCTTGTCAAGGAACAGTCCCATATTTGTTTCATAGCCTGCGGCGATACAAATAAATTTATCTCTTGAATTTTCAAGGTGAGTTATCAGAGTATCGCCCGCTTCCTTGGCGGCGCTGTCTACAGGACCTCTCTCGTTCGCAAGAACGTAAGCTTCGTCAATAAAGAGAATGCCTCCCATTGCCTGCCGGACAAACTCGCCGACCTTCTCTGCGGTCTTTGCCTGATACTCGCTCTTTAGATTATTGCCGCTTATTTCCACAATCCTGTCCGTAGGAAGCGCACCGATTGCCTTGAACAGTTTTGCCAGAGTGCGGACAATAGTTGTTTTTCCTGTGCCGGGGTTGCCCGTAATAACGATGTGGTTGCCGTGTTTTTGATCCGCTCTCGGCTCCCATGTTTCGCCTTTTTCCATAGCTTCCGTACGCGCGAGATCGATGCGTTTTTTCTGAGCGCTTATCAATGTAGCGATTGAGCGGACAGTCTTTTTTACTTCGATCATGCCGACCATTGCGTCAAGCTCAGCCAGCACATCGTCCATCGCGACAAGCTTATCCTCTGCGCCGCGTATATCTTCAACTTCTATTGTATTGATGACAGACCTTCTTTCTTCCTCAGAAAGTTTGAAAAGCCGCGAAGACTGCCGTCCTTTGATGCGGCTGAAGAGATCGCGCATTTCACTTGCGTTGCCGAAGTTCGGTCCTTTTGAAGAAACCATATTGCGGATTACCTTCTTGGCTTCTTCCAGAGCATCATTCGTTAAAGTGAAACCTGCGGGTTTAACATTAAATTCCGTAAATATCCTGATGAGCTCTTCCGCTGTGTAGTCCGACAGATGCAGGAAGTGCTTAAAGCGTCTCTTCATGCCGGGGTTCGATTTATCAATGAACAGCTCCATTTCTTTTTGATAACCGGCTGCAACAGTGATAAATCTATGACCGTCATTTTCCATGTGAGCAAGCAGGGTTACAATCGCTTCATTCGCATAGCTGTCCACAGGACCTTGCTCATTCACCAGCGTATACGCTTCATCAATGAATAATACTCCTCCCAATGCTTTTTCGCATAAACTGTCAACCTTTCCGCTGGTCTGTCCCTGAAAACCGCTTGTAAGATCGTTGCCTCTGCATTCTATTATCGTATCTCTCGGAAGAAGTCCGATAGACTGGAAAAGTTTTGCCAGAGAGCGGACAATCGTTGTCTTGCCTGTTCCCGGATTGCCGGTAATTACAATGTTGTTGAGTTCCTTCGCCGCCGCTTTCGGTTTGTATTCTTCGCCTCTTGCCGCAGCTTCCTCTTTTTCTAATTTTATGCGCTCCTGCTGCATTTGAAGAGTCTGCGCAAGCTCGCGAACCATCTTTTTAACATCCGTCATGCCGACCATCTTATCAAGATCAGCAAGAATGTCGTCAATATGAACAGCTTCCTTAATGTCCCAGACAATATCCTCAGCTTCAATGATGGATTCCATCTGCTCATACTCTTCTTCAGATACATTTTGTTTTTTCAGCCTGATAGGAATCTTGCTTGTTATCTTTTCAAAGAAATTCCTGATTGTTCTCGCGTTTCCAAAACGTTCATCCTTGCTTATCACCATATCACGGATAACTTCGCGCGCTTTCTTTCTAGCTTCTTCCGTAAGAGAAAAACCTTCTTTCTCTACATTAAACCGTTCAAAGATTTCGATAAGTTCATCGGCTGTGTAATCGGGAATATTAATGTAATGCTTAAACCTGCTCTCTGTTCCGGTGTTGCTTTTCTTAATAAATGTTTCCATTTCCCTTGGGTAGCCGGCGATGACGCAGATAAACTTATCTCTTGCGTTTTCAAGGTGAGCGATCAGGGTATCAATCGCGTCCTTGGCATACTGATCAAGCGGCCCGTTATCGTCAACAAGCGCGTACGCTTCGTCAATAAAAAGGATGCGCCCTTCCGCCCGCTCGCAGTAATCATTGACTTTCGCGGCGGTCTTGCCAATATACTCAGCCTTAAGATCGGTGCCTCTTATTTCCAGCGGATCATCAGACGCAAGCACTCCGGCAGCCTTAAACAATAATGCCAGCTCGCGGATAATGGTAGTCTTGCCTGTGCCGGGGTTGCCGGTGATAACAATGTGGTTGCTTTCGCCCTTGTAATTCTTCCCCTGCTTCATTGCGCGTTTTTTTGAGGCTTGAGTTTTTTCTGCAATCTCCCTAACAGTTTGTTTTACTTCAGTCATGCCGACCATTGCGTCCAGATCAGCGAGTATCTCATCCACAGTTTTGGGTTTGTTTTTCAACGGGATGTCGTCAACAGTGATATTTTTTTCTTCCTCCGGTTTAGAGCCGTTATGTTCCCAGTTAGCGAACTTCTGTTTTAGTATTGCCGCAAGGCAAATCTTATCAACAAGATGCCCGTTCTTATGCTTCGCTTCAGGTTTGACGCGCTCTTCAATAATATAGTCTTTAAGGATCGCTTCCGCGTCCGGGTTAATTGTAAAATTCTCTTCAACCAGTTTTTTCTTTAATATCATAGCCAGCTCGTCATCGGATTGTTCGGGAAAATTAAAGTAGTCGTCGATATACTGCACGTCTTCCACATTCTTCGCGAAGAAATTATCAAAGTCTTCTTTAAGACCTAAAAGAATACTGATAAAATTATGTTCCGATTGTGAAAAACCAAGTATTAGTTCATGGAGAAACGCCGGGTCTTCAACAGCTTTATCAATGATGATAGCGCCGGGTTTTTGCTGATTAAAATATTCTATAACACTGGTATCGTTCGCCGGAAGACCTTTGGCAGTTAATGACTCCATGATGCGTCTCGCCCATTTGGTTTGAATAGCTGATGATTGTAAGTAGCCGCTTTGTGAAAGCATAGCTGTAAAGGAATCAGCCACATAGGATTTTCCGGTGCCAGTTTTCCCCTGGAAGATAAAAATCTTTTTAATCGCCTTGGGATTTTTTTTCTCTGTTATTTCTCTCTGAAAGATCTGCATAATTCTTTTCAGATTTGATTTGACAGCTTCAAGTCCTACAAAATCAGCGGCAGCGACTGGCGCGGACGCGACACCGGAGAGAGGAGAACGGCAGCCGGTGCAAAATCTTGCCCCTTCGCGGTTTACAACTCCGCACTTACAGGTTAATCCCATTGTCTGAGGCTGAGCCTGCATGGGCTGCGGACGCTGCTGCTGCCCTGCCGCTGCCGGCTGCGCTGAAGACGGCTGCGCTGATGACGGCGCAGCAGAGCCGCCAGTCATAGGAGAGCGGCAGCTTGAACAAAACTTTGCGCCTTCTCTGTTTTCAAAATTACATCTTGGACATTTGTTACTCATAATTTTCTTCCTTTAATTAAAGTCCTTTTGGGGTTGGCAGAGGAATACCTCTAATATTTTCGCCGGATGTATTAGGCGCGTCATCCGCCAGCATAATATCATCAACAGCTTTGTCGATTAAATTCAATCTCTGATAGCAGGCGGCGCGGGCGCTGTAAATTTCCGCTGACGCTGATTTGCCAGCTTCGCCTATTGCCTGCGTAAAAGCCGCCATTGCTTCGTTATATTTTGCAAGGTTGAAAAGCGAGCTGCCCTTCGCCGCAAGGAACTGAACCGTAAAAAGTTTTCCTTCGCATAAAGATGCCGCCTTGCCGTAATACTCCGCGGCGTTTTTGTAATCGCCGAGAAAAAAATAAGCGGCTGCGCAGCCTGAGAGATAAGACGAGTTGTCAGGGTTAATGCCGATTGCTTTAGCGAAACAGGAAAAAGCGTCAGAGTATTTTCCTTTTTGCAAAGCGTCGATTCCCATCCATGACAAATAAACATCAAAGGTGCGGGATAAACCTTCCGTATGCGCCTGATCAAGAAGGGCGATAATCATCGGCCAGGCGGAAGCGCCTTTGTCAGCAGCCCAGCTCGTGTTTGTACCCGCGTTAACAACAGACGCGGCATCAATTATTTTATTCATCGCGCTGAAAGCATTTTGTTTTTTTAAGCTTAAAAGGAGCGCATAGAGCTCCATACCGGCTAATTGTTTCAGGATGGCTGGTATTTCTTCATTGTTTACAGTGTCGCGTTTTGTTGTCTTGCCTGAAGTAATATCAAACCAGGCAAGCTCCGCGCCGGTTACGCATGACAACTTATCATTCGCGGCGAAGTCTCTGTACACGTCTGCATAATCACTGCCTAAATACAATACGGAGCGGAAAGATGCAACAGGCTCTCCGCCGCCGGCAGGCAGAACGGCCATACTCCCGTCTTTCTCAAACCTGAACCAAAAGCGGTCTTTCTTTTCGCCGTTAACAAATTCGCAGAGTATGCCGCCGCTGCCGCCTGGCATAACAAGGGTAAAATATTTTCCGCTTGTCTTAATATCCGAGTAAGAGAAAGGAAGCATCTCTTTTGATCCGTCTGCGGATACCAGCCCCCACTTGCCGCCTTTTTGAACAGGCAGAATATTTCCTGCCGGCGGACGGAAATCGGTGTAAGATGTCACCGTACATTTAGCGGACGGCAGCAGCTTATCGTCTCCTGACAGGATCGAACATTTTCCGTTTTCAAAAACCCAGATATAGTTTTCCGTCTTTGCTTCAATTACCGCAAAACGCGAACCCTTTTTATTAATTGGTTTAAAATCATCTATATTATAGAAGAATTCATTGTCGTAGATTACATCAAACGGTTTTCCGGGAGCGGAGACTGTTTTTAACGGCTCGCTTCCCTTGCGAAGAATTTCTTTGTTCTCATTGATGATGACAAATATTTTACCGGAGTCTCTGCACTGGTACAAATGTTTTTCTTCGTCAAAGACAGAAATTAAATCATAAGAGAGCGGAAGCACTTCTGTGCCGTCTCCTTTAACTACTCCCCACTTGCCGTTCTTCTTAACAATAAAACGATCCGCTGGAGAACTTGCAAGAACAAATTCCCATGCAGGAGCAAGTATCACATCTCCCAGATTGTTCTTGAGACCCAGCCGCTGCTGCCCGGACGCGCCTGAGAATGTCCTGTGAAGCTGAATGTCCTTACCGTCAAGGAAGAGGCGGAAGTACCGCCATGCTCCCCATGAAATAAGTTTATCTTTTTGACTTTTATATTTTTCCAGCCAGATATCTAAATCCCTGCCGGAAAGATTTTCTATCCACGCGGTTAAATCTTCTTTTTTCATTTCGATAAAAATAACGATCCTGTCTTTTAAGTTATCCGGCAGGTCGTCAAGCTGTTCCAGAGTTTTAAGTTCCTTTGAATTGTTCAGTCCGTCCTGAAAAGGAGCGATGATATTATTCTTAAAAGCTATTTGAAGCCTCGGTACAAGTTTCAGATCGCTGCGTGTCGCGCTCACAACATTGCGCACTCTCGCTCCGGCTTCGCCGTAACCTTGAACATCAAGGTAGGCGTAAAAGCCTATTGCCGCGTCCCTCAGCGCCGGAATAAGAATGAAAGGATTCGTTTCAAGCAGATTTTGAATATCCGCCATAGTTTTTATCTCGGCGTTTTTTTCCGAGCCGGTTTCGTCTTTATATTTTCCGACTGTAAACGGAAGGCTTGGAGCAAGCGAGTAGGCAACGGCGATTAAGCCCTCGTCTTCTTTTCCTTTAGAAGAGTATTCTTCGATAAGAGCGGCGACTTTATCAGCCAGGTCCTGAGCATTGTCATCAATCTCGTGGCCGATAAGCTCCCACATATATTCTTTAAGCTGCTTTCCAAAAACAACTTTCTTTCCCTCTTTAGGATTCGAAAGAAGCGCTTTTGTAATTTCGATATAACTTGTACATTTAACATTCCCTACCATAAAAGACGGCAGGGCGCGGACTGCTTCCTGAAAGACTTCAACATCTTTACCGGCAAGATGATCTTTTACATTTTTATAATCCCACCGTTCCTTGTGCCTTGAAACAAGAAGTCCCCTGATAAGTTTTTTCATTTTCTCGCTTAAACCCGGTGAACGGGAGATGAGTATATTAGCAGTCTGCTTGTTTGTCGCGTTTCTTCTAATCTGCCCCGGAGAGAGAACATTGCCCTTCTCATCAACAAAAGGCTCTTTGCCGGTAAGCAAGACCCAAAGAGTGATGCCAAGAGCCCAGTAATCAATCGCAGGACTGATGCGTCTTTGAAAAGCGCCGGAGTCAGCGTCTCTTCCTACAGCGTACATCTCAGGCGCTTCATATCCTTCTGTCGCGAAATCAGTTTCCGTGTAGTGGCTGGTCATACCCTCATCAGCCTGATATAAACTTGAGATGCCGAAGTCTCCGAGGAGTATGCCGCTGCCAACCCACTGCCCGCTTTCATTCTGCTGCGAACTTGTGTAAAAAATATTATCAGGCTTAATATCTCTGTGAATAATACCCTTGCTGTGAATAGTATTAAAACCTTCAAGCATTTCGCCCAGCGCTTCAACGGCTTTTTCTTCTGTAAGAGGGAGGAACTTATACGAATCTCCTATTTTATCATTCAGCACGCCGCCTCCGGCAAATTGAAGAACAGTAAAAAAGAATCCTTTATATATTCCAAAATCAATAAGAGACATAATGCCGGGATGACGAAGGTTTTTTAATTTCTTAATGATCTCAGAGTCTTTTTCGCGTTCAAAGAAATATTTTAAGGCGAAACGCTCGCCCTGCTTTTCGCAGATATAGAGTTCCGCTTCGCCTCCGGCAAAAGAAAGATTGCCTTTAATTGTAAAACCTGCAACATTTTCCTCAAGCGCCAGTCTGCCGGTTATCTGCGCCGCCTGATTTTGGCGATCTGCCTGCGCTTGCCTATGAATTACCTCGCTGGTTGTCCCCATTAACTCGGTTCCGGTTGCCATAAATACCTCTGCCAATCCAATAACTGATTCAATAAGATGCGTACGTTTATTGAATTGTTGTAAAAAGTTAGAAAAAAATAATAAACATTAATAAGATTATTTAATATACAGGAAAAAATATCCAGTAATTTTTTTCAAATTTTGTTAAAACGCAACATTAGTCCATGTTTAGGCACGATTTGTCCTTATTGAAAGACCGGTTTCATAGGCTGCCGCGATATGTTCAGCCTCTTCAAACTCGCTGTGAACTACATGTTCTGTAATATAATCCAAAGTCGCCTTTGTTTCTTTTGTACAATTTTTAATCCCGGAAATGATACTTAAAACGCCTTTTCTGTCGCATTCCGCGGCTTTTTTCTGAATCGCCTTAAACATATCCCTTAAGATTTCAATATCTTCTTCCAAAGGCGTATAATGCTTGTTTTGTTTATCCCGAATATATTCGAGCTTTTTTAACAGCGTGCGCAGCTGGTTAATAAAATCAATCGTAAAGTCAGTCAGGAGGACCACATTATGCTCTCTTCCGCCCTGCTCCAAAGTATACGCTAATTTAGCAAGCTCATTTTCATTGATATTCCAAAGCGAACTTTTTATACCATGAACGATTATGGTAAACTTCCGTAATTGTTCTTCATCATTAAAATTTTCTTTTTGAGAGCCGGTCTGCGGACAGATTTCTTCAAGACCGTCAATCGCTTTCTTTGCGTCTCTTATAAAAGACTCTAATAAAATCTTATCAATATGCGCGGTAGAATCGTCTTCGCTGCCGTCTGCCTCAGCATGAGATGAATTTGATTTTTGCATACGCGCGGCTTCAATTACTTCCGGCGGCTGCTTATCACGCACAAATTTATTAAGAATGGAATCAAGCTGGCGGATGTCTATAGGCTTAGAAATAAAATCATCAAAACCGCTGCGCATAAACATATCAGCCTGACCAGCGATGGCGTTTGCGGTCAGCACTGCAATAGGGTATAAATATCCCAGCTCTCGAATATGCCTTACGGTTTCTATGCCGTCCATTTCAGGCATCATGTGATCCATAAAAATAATATCGTATATTTTACCGTCTTTAATTTTATCAATTGCGTCCTGACCGCACATGGCGGTATCAATTTGAAGCTTGTAAAGTTTTAACAAACCCTCCGCGACATAAAGATTAGTTTCAACATCATCAACAACCATTACATTTCCGTAAGGCATCGGGTCGCGGGTAATATGTTCCCTTTTTCTTTGCAGCACATAATTTATGCTGAACTTCTGAAGGTTCGCCGCCGCGTCTGTTCCAAGCATTTCGTTATCAATTTTCTGCTGCGGCAATTTGACTACAAATAACGATCCTGCGCCTGGTTCGCTTTCAACATGCATTTCACCGTTCATAAGATTCACAAGACGCTGTGTAATCGCAAGCCCAAGACCTGTGCCTTCTATAGTGATATTATTTTCCTGATTAAAGCGGGAATATTCTTCAAACATTTTATCTAGCTGTTCTTTGGTCATGCCGCAGCCTGTGTCTTTCACGCTGAGAACAAGAGTTATATTGTCTTTTTCCCTGCCTTGTTCAAAACCCGCGGACAGCGTAACATTGCCGGATTCGGTATACTTAAACGCATTAGAGAGCAGATTGTTTAAAATTTGTTTTATACGAAGTTCATCGCCGAATAATTTTGCCGGCATGTGCTCGTCAATCTGCAGTTCAAATTCGATAGGTTTGGAATTGATCCTCATCATGTTCAGATGGATCGAGTCATTGATCATGTTTTCTAGTTTATATTGACCCGGCATTATATCAAGTTTACCGGCTTCTATTTTAGAGAAATCCAATATGTCGTTAATAATGCCTAAAAGCAAATCGCAAGAGCTGTAAATTTTGCTTAAGCCTTCTTCAATATCAGCGGGAAGAGTTTTATGCTGTATTAAAATTTCCGTTACGCCTAAAATCGCGTTCATCGGCGTGCGTATCTCGTGGCTCATATTCGCGAGAAACACGGACTTAGTTCTGCTTGCCATCTCCGCGTTTTTAGCCGCGTATTCCAAATCATGCCTAAGGTTGATAATCTGCATTTGATGACGAACTCTTAAAGTTACAACCATCGCGTCAAAAGGTTTTCTGATATAATCAATAGCGCCGACTGACAACCCCGCGCTTTCATTATTGTCTTCGCTGACTCCGGTAATAAAGATAACAGGAATGTCTTTGGTCAATTCATTCTCTTTTAATTCCGCGAGAACTTCAAATCCATTCATGCCGGGCATGATGATATCAAGCAGTATAAGATCAGGCTGAGCTTTTTTTGCAAGCCCAAGAGCGGTTATTCCGTCTTTTGCCGTACTTATTTTATATTCCGGCTGTAATATATGCGTTAACTCTAAAAGGTTAGAAACATCGTCATCAACAATTAGTAAGCTGTTTGTTTTTTCTGTTTTTTTCACGCTAAAACCTTCTTCTTTAATTCGTCAAGTGTTTTTAACGCAGGCAGAAAATCAAATAATTCAATCTGCCGAATCAGATCTCCGCTTTCCGGTATCTTTTTAAGACTGTCAATATAGGACAAACACTCAGTGTCGCCGTCTTCCAATAATGTTTCCAGCTCATTGAGAATAACACGGGCTGTATCGATGTCCAGCAATTCCGTAGCAATAGACTGTTCCTGCTCCTCAACAAGCGGGGTAAGTTCCGCAATCGCGGAGTTTAATTCTATTTCGAGAGTTTCAAGCTGCAGCGCGGTAGTAAAATTCTTTCCGTCTTTTAAGCCGTTTTCTACTTCCTCGGCGGCTTTTTGTAAAAGCGTTTTATTAAGCTGACCTGCGTTGCTTTTTAAGGTATGAACCAATCTGTGCGCAAGCTTAAAGTTTCCCGCTTTTATAGCGTCTTTTATTTCAGCGTATTTTCCGGCGTTGTTCTTTACAAAATTATTAATAAGTTTCTGATGAAGTTCATTATCCGCCTTCTGTTTTTCCGCCGTGTCTTCTTTCTGCCATGTAACAGGCTTAAAATATTTCATAAGACAGCGCCACAATTCCTGGGATGTAAACGGTTTCCCGACGCAGTCGCTCATGCCTCTGGAATAATAAATCTCCCTGTCATTGGACATTATATTAGCTGTCATAGCCACAATCGGAATCTCCGCGTCAAATTCAAAAATTTTCGCGGATGCTTCAAGACCGTCCATTACGGGCATATGTATATCCATAAAAATAAGGTCATACTGCTTTTCGCCTTTACGCGCGCGAGTTTTAACCATCTCAACGCCCAGTTTGCCGTTAGGCGCAACTTCGGTTTTTAGCCCGACCCGCGCCAGATGTTCGCATATTACCTGCTGATTCATGACATTGTCCTCGCACAGCAGAATATCGCCTGCGAATGTAGGTTTTTCCATGTCATTAAAAATGATCTGCTGCGTATGATTATCGTCGTTTTCTATATCAACCGCGTAAAAAGTAATCTCAAAACTAAACTTGCTGCCTACGCCCGGAGTGCTTTCGACATTAAGCTTTCCCCCCATCATTTCGATAATATTTTTCGTGATAGGAAGACCGAGCCCGGACCCGCCGAATTTCCGCGTAGTTCCTGAATCGCCCTGTATAAACGGATCGAAAATCTTTTTTATCTGCTCTGCCGTAATGCCGATGCCTGAGTCTTTAATTTCAAAAAACATCGTTACCGTATCATGTCCGACATCTTTTACAGAAGCCTGCATTTTTATCAATCCGGTATTGGTAAATTTTACGGAATTTGAAAGAAGGTTTACAAGCACCTGGCGCAGCCTTGTCGGATCGCCGTACAATCTCTTGCCCAAAGAAGGCTCGGCGTAAAAATGCATAGCAAGCCCTTTTTCAATTGCCTTGGGCATGATCACTGTCCGGCAGGAGGCGAAAAGTTCATGCAGATTAAACGGAATATTTTCCAGCTCCATTTTGCCGGACTCAATTTTAGAAATATCAAGAATATCATTGATAATCTGCAAAAGCCATTCTGAATTTTCAAGTATCTTATTTAAATAGTCTTTAGTTCTCGACGAAACGTCATCATCCAGAGCGAGCTCTGAAAACCCTACGATGCTGTTCATGGGCGTGCGTATTTCATGACTCATGTTCGCCAGGAACGCGGACTTGGAATGGCTTGCGGCATTAGCCGCTTCAGCGGCGGCTTTTAATTCCAGCGTAATGTTATGCCGCAGGAAAGCGTTGCCTATCAACAGACAGCCGGAATGAAGAATCGCGGCTTCGTTCATTGTAAAGACTCGTTCATCGTGGCAGTCATCAAACCCGACAAACCCCCAAAAAACATCCTGTACGAATATGGGCGCGACAAATACGGATAAAACATGAGTTGCCGATAAGAACTTATGCGTAGATGCCGCCATTTCCCGCGCTATACCGTTGACATACTGCCCGCTTGACAATATCTCCAGCCAATCAGGCATAGTGCCGCTGTAAGAAATATTAGTGATAAATTCATTGCCCTGCGGCGGAGCGGAAACTTCCAGCCATTCATATAACTGAGTTGCGCATAACTCTTCGTTAACTATAAGATTTTTCCATATATATACCCTGTCCGCATCTACAGCTCTTGCCATCATGCTCATGCTTTTGTACAGATTATCATCGAATTCGGTAAATCCTGTATCGAGAAGCATGGACGCGGCATGGTTTACAGTATGCAGAAGCATATCCCGCTGCTCGATCTCGGACACCATCTGTTTTTGTTCGCGCAAGTCACGCAGATATGACGCTACAAGCGTATCATCGCCGAAGTTAACGCGGGCAAGCGTTACCTCCGTCGGAAGCAATTCTCCCGAAGGAAGCTGATGCATCCATTGAAAAACAACCGCGCCTTTTTCTATAGTTTGCCTGACATATTCAGCGATTGTATTCATCGAAGGCCTTCCGTCAGGCTGATATTCAGGAGACAGTTTCATAAAAGATCTGCCTAATTCTTCTTTACTGTTCATTTTAAAAAGTTCAAGCGTTTTTTTATTACAGTCAAATAATTTTATATTCTCATTCCAAAGCATGCACGCTATAGGAGTCGCGTCCAGCATAAGCCTTGCGTATTCGTGAACTTCCTTAATAGCCATTGTTTGAACATTGCGGTTAACGGCGCTTGCCATAATAAGGCTTCCCACATGCAGGATATCAAGATCTTCCTGCGGCAGTATACACTCGTTACAGCAGTTATCAAAGGAGACGAACCCCCACCATCTGCCGTTCAGGCGCACAGGAAAGGCAAAAACAGTTTTTACGTCGAAGCTTGACATAAACTTTCGTTCTTTTTCTGGAAGCTGGCTGACAGGAACGCATAGGTACATATTACGCGAAAGTTTTTCCTTCCATAACGGCAATTCATCAGACGAAAAAGCATTGCCAATCGGAAAAGTTTTTTCATACCGCCTTTTTTCGCCAATCCATTGATGCATAAGAACATAATAAAGCGCGCTGCCGGAAGAACCGCCACCGCCGTAAATATTATTATCAGGAATATCGGATTTATCCTTGTTTCTGAAAATATAGATTCGATCAATATCCATACATTCAGCCAGAAGCTTAAGACCTTCGGGCATGGCTTTTTGAAAGGATTCTTCGTCATCCACATTAAACAACGTTGCCGCCATAGCGTTAATCGCGTGAAGAATATTCGCTTTCCGCTTCTGATCCGACATGGAAGTTTTTAATTTTTCGGCATTCTCATTGAGACGCGTCCACGCTTCCTGAGTCTCCCGCGCCAGCTCGCCAATCTCGTCATTGCGGTCAATGCCAAAAATATTTTTACTGTCATGATCTGATTCAGATACGCTGATTGTGAGTTTCTCCAGCGGTTTGAGCACCAGCCGCTGAATTAATAAAGAACTGGCTAAAACATAAAGCAGAAACGCGAAGGCAATGACAACAACAGGAGGAAGAAGGCTTATAAAATTATACAAAGAGCTTGAGTTATACAATGTAATCGCCAGCCAATTTGTGTACGGCACAGGAGCTATAGACACGTACTGGAAATTTTCGCCTGACAGCTTGAATACATCAGGATAGACGCGCATATTTTGATGAATTTTAATATTTGAAAGATACTTATTAAGAATAAATGCAAAATCATCATTTTGTTTGACATCCAGAATATGGCGCATTTTACCTGGATCATATACGGAAACGCCGCCAAGAACATGATCCGCATCCGGCACAGAGCTGTCTATTTGAATGAGTCCCATATCATCAATTATAAACCCTATAACGTTCTGCGCGTCATACTCGCCGAACAGATCATTAAACACCTTGCAAAAAGGTATACCGGAAGAAAAAACGCCGGCAATTTTTCCGTCTTTTATAACTTTATGATCAATCCATATATAGTAATCATCAAGGCTTTTAACAGTGTCCAGTTTTAATATATAATCAAATTCAGAATCAATGGCGTCAAAAAACCACCTGTCATAAGCGCTCCCTTTTTCAAGCACATGATACGGATTAAAATTATTAAATGACGAGCCGCTGCTAATTGAATATTCATTTTTGGAATCATTAACCGCAAAATAAAGACCGTTTATCTGCATCATATCGGCAAAATGCATCATTTTTTCATAAGCCGTCTGCTTTTTATCGGGATTATTCTCGTCAGCAAACCACTCAATAATTTCTTTTGACTGCGCCGCGTACTGAACAAGAGAAATCTCCTTGTTCAGATGAGCTCCCAGCATATCGACAGTTTCCATTGTATAGAAACGCGCGTAATCTTTAGAGGCGTTGTCAGCCATTCTGAAAATCATTACCGCGCTTGTAAACGTCATTGCTGTCAGAATAAAAACAATAAAGAGCATATTGATAATTCTAAAACGCGAAGCGAGTAAGCTCTTGTTTTTTCTTCCGCTTAATTTCATTAGTTTTCCAACAAATCCATGGCAGCTGTTTACAGGCTAAAGGTATGACGCAGCTAAAAAAACAGAGCTATTATAAGTTAATATAACATAAATATCGTATATTAGCAATAATTCCGCCGGTTATAATTTTGATAACTATACATAAACAAGCCCCATAAGAACAGCGGAAATGATAAGAAATACAGCATAACCTATCAAAAACAATGGAGTAAACAGCGCGGCCATCGCCGCAAGCGGCGCAGGACGCAAAGCCGGACCGACAAGAAAGAACGCAAGAGCTGTACCTTTTTCAACTCCTTTATCAAGTAAAACCTGAATAAACGGGATGGCGGCGCCGCCGCAGGCATTCATCGGTATGCCCAAAACAGCCCCGGCAAGGATTGACTGTATGCGTCCTGCGCTGAAAGCGCGGAAAACATATTCCTGCGGTATAAAAACATTTACAGCAGCGCCTAATAAAATTCCAGCAAGCAAATAGGGCGTTACAAATAATAAATTTTTATAACAATTAACAAAGTACTGTTTAACTAAAAATATTTTATTTTCTCTTTTTTCTATATGCCCGCTGCCGTCTTCATAAACTTTTATTGATTTTCTGATCATAAATTTATCAGGGATTGCCAAAGATAACATTCCAACCGCGGCGCTGAATATAAAAACTGAAAGCGTGCGCACAACCGCCATTTCCAGACCTAACCCTCCCGCAGTCATTACAAAGAGCTGAGGGTTCATTAACGCAGAGGAAGCGCAAAACGCGATGAGCGGCGCAGCGCGTGCTGTTCCGCATCGCGGCCCTGTTCCGCCTCGCGGCCCTGTTCCGCTTCGCGGCTCTTGGCTTTTATAAAGTTCGATGACAACGGGAATTGTACCGTAAGTGCAAAGCGGAGATAAAATACCGATGATAGAAGCGAAAACAACAGCTTTTACCGGCGACTTTATGATCCATTTATAAATAATTTTTGTCCATGATAAAAATTTTATTAACTCGCCTAATAATATTCCCGCAAGAAAATACGGGAGGAATTGACTCAGCATTTCAAGACAAGTCCAGAAATAGTTGTGTATTACTGCTATTACATACTGCTTGTCCAAATTAATAACTACTTTATTGCCGTAATTGACGCTTGCCCGTAAGCCATATATTCGGTATAAGCATACACAGTTATATTATGAGAGCTGCCTGCGTCGCCGGTAATTGTTGAAGCGTCAATAGCAATTTTATTAAGACCGCTGTTTACGCTTCTTATGTATTTATTGTCTATGTAAATATCTACTTTTACCGCGTTAGACGAAATATTCAGATTTATATTAAGGTTTTGCCCTTCAAATTGCGCTGATGTAATGACAATATCCGGCTTCGCCAATTGTTCCGCTGTTAATCTGGTACTGCCGATGCCGCCTGTATCCAAATTCCCGGCAAAAGAAACTCCGCTCCGTAAATCGCCGGCTTTTTTATTTCCGACTACGGTAATATCTTTGGGATTACCCTGCACTTTTAATCTCTTACCCTGTTTCGTGCCTACTTCGCCTCTTTGGGTTAAATATGACAAATGACCTATTTTTGTATAATCAACATGAATAATATTAGCTTCAACAGTATCCAGGGCAAGACCGTCTCTTGAAGCAAGTATGCTGCGCATTTTTTTCTGTGCGCTGTTTATTACAGCAGACCCCGGAAGCGGACCATTGTCACAGCCTTGCAATGCGTCCATAACGACAAAATCAGCAGGCATTACTGCGTAATAATCGGCAATCCATTTTTGCAAACCATTGCTATCCGTATGCGGTATTCTGTTATTGCGTCCTATATCACCGGCGTTATTTCCGTAAACACGCGGAGGCGTCGCGCCTATGGAAATATTTTTAATAGCTCCGGTCGCCGCAGCCGACCAATGATTTTTTAATACAGGTATGCAGATAAGCGCGTCTGCTTTATACATCTGCTCTACTACATAATAAACGCCGTCACCATTATACATAGGAGGCCAAGGCGAAGTAAAAACAGGATTTTCTAATTGTACTTTTAGAATACCATCCGGAATTTCAAAAGGAACAGAAGTCCAATAAGTTTTACCGTCTGCTCCTGTGCCGCCGATAAGATCAATACCGATGATCTCATCTACTGCGGTTAGATTTTGCAATGTGTAATTAACGTTAGCAAACTGCTTCATAGTTCCTTCAGTCTCATTACCTTTGCCCGATCCTTCCATAACAAAAATTTTACCGGAACCCTGAACACCCTTTTCTCCAATAATTGTTCTTACATTTTCAGCGACAGCCTGCACAACGCGCCAATCTGTGACAATACCGTTAGGAGCCGCCGCAGCCGCTGCATTTTCCGCTCCTGAAGGAATTACAGTTCCGTTCGGCCAAGCCCAGCTGTAATAAGTGGTAATGATATTCGGCTTGAGTACAACTGTGTCGCCGAATTTAACTATTCCTTCAAGACCGCCTGCAAGCGCGATAGCCTCATCAACCAGCGCTTTAATGCTTGCATAAGTAAATTGCGCCGGATCTGATACAGTCATTGACTGCACCAGCGAAACAATTGAACTGTTATCCTGGGTTACAGACGGTTTCTCCGAGTATTGAGCAAATAAAGTCGTATTCGCCGTTTTATCCCAATTTCTCGCAGAAGATAAATCCGCGTTATAATATCTTGCTCCATTTGTCTGCGCGTCAAAATATCCGTTGAAATCAAAGGCAGCATGAACCGGAGCAGTTGCGCTAAGCGCAGGCATCGGCGAGTCAAAAACAGCTTTTACATCTGCGGTTTGTCCGCCGCTGCCGCCGTTAGCGTTAAAGATGATTGTATAAGCGTTTGCTTTCCATACCGCAAACAAATTCAGATTTGTCTTGCCGACAGTAACGCTTTCTCCGTCTTGATATGTTACTGTCCCTGCTTCATCTGCTGACCAGCCTGTAAATGTGTATCCTGTTCTTGTAAATGTATTTGATTTTAATGATGCTGTAGTGTTCTCATTAACGGACTGCGGCGGCATTGTTCCCGTACCGCCATTTGCGTTATAAATAATTGATACGGCATTTCCTTCCGGTTTTTCCTTATCATCTTTACCGGCGCATGCCGCGAAAACTGTAAAAACAAGGAAAAATAATCCAATGAGAAAAAAATTTATATGATGCTTTTTCATGTTATATTCTCCTTAGGCTATAATCAGAATAAAAATCATTTTACTAAATACAATTTAGCAAATACGTCCGCATTTTGATATGCTTTATTTTTATCAGCGCCTTCAATAAACATACTGCCCATAAAATATTCACGTCTATTTGATAAACCGGCATTGCAGTAGGCAACAGCGAAACCCATCATTTTATTCTTAAATAATTTTTCCGGCGTATAATCAGGATCACCGCCGACAGGATAATTTTTATTAAATATTTTCATTTCAACTTCCCATGTGTATAAATTAGATCCATCCGCATTATCTCTGTTTCCTATTTTATAATTTACATGGCGGTTACGCGCAATAAATCCATGACCTGACACATAATCCATTGCATGCGCACCGTCATAACTTATATGATACGCAAATGCAGTATTATTGTTTTCGTGCATACCGCCTAATCCGTCTTCATTAATAAATAACTCAAGACAGTCATCCTGCTCTATAGCGTTATACGGATTTTCTATTCTTGTAATACTTAAATAAGTATCTATTATTTCTACTAAATAATAAAGCCTGTCTTCTGTCCAAACGATCTTGAACCTTCCTGAATATGTTCCCTCAGGAGGAGGATTTAAATTTGATTTGCTTGCGTTTCCTCCGCCGAGCCATACCTGATCTATCGGTTTCCAATCAGCATTATCCCAAGCCGAATCGCTGCCAATACCGTCGATTACAGGAGCTGTTTCTGCAAAACGCGCAGCATAATCATATTGCCATAAAATAATGCCGGAATTGTCTTTATCGGTATTATTTGAATCGGTATCGTTTGTACCGGAATCAACAGAGACGGTCTTATTCACGCAAGCTGTAAAACTAATGCAGATAATCAGAATCATCATGATAAAAAATTTCATTATTTTCATTATACTCTATTATTAATCCTTTTATATTGAAATTGAGACTGTTCCAAAATTTAAGCATCATAACAGCTTTAGTTTATAAAAAATATAAAGTAAAAATTAACATTTTTGTCCAATTGACTATAATAAAGGAAAATCTCCTAAAAGGAGATACAAAAGCGGGAAACGGGAGTCGGACCCGCGACATCGACCTTGGCAAGGTCGCGCTCTACCACTGAGCTATTCCCGCGCTTGGGTTACCGCCTTGTAAAGCGGCATACTTCACTAAGACTAACAAAAAGAAAAAAAAATGTCAAGGGCTTTTAATAACGGTAATTGAAACCGAACCCAAAACCCCAGGGGAATCCCTCTCCGGTAATAGTGTTGGAAAATTTCCATGCCCCCCAAAGGTGCGGTTCAATAAAAACCGGAACAGCCTTAATTGGTAAAAATGATATTACAAATTTCAGGCTGAGAATCAGGGATTGAGCAAGACGAAAATCGTTTAACTTAATTCCTTCTGCGCCTGTTAAACCTTCGCTGTTATATAGAACATTTCGTAATGTCAGAGTGCCGAAAAACCTGTTAAAATATACATGCGAAAGATTTCGCTGTATTTCAAAGGAAAACAGAGCCGCTGACATTTCACCGCCGGTCAGCCATGAAAGGTTAAAGCCGCCGGGAGAACTGTATTCTTTTGATGAGTAAGCGTCAAATAAAGGCGCGCCGTAGAATGACAAGCCGTGAAGATTCATTCCTGTTTCATCATAGGCGCCGTAAAAAGTAAAGCTGAGGGGGAAACGGATTTCGGCGTTTGCCCGGAAAATTCCTTCTATGCGTGGTTTTGAAAACTCACTTGTCGGAATTCTTAAAGCTGTGCTTCCTTTAAGGCTGAGGTAAAAACCTCTGCCGAATAATTCATTCTGACGGCGTTGAAGGTTTGAAAATGTTAAACCGGAAGTAAAAACAAAAGCGCTTGAGGTTTCTTCCCATTCATACGCGGAAACTGCGCCTGCGTTTTTTTCTTCATTAAAAAACGCATTGCGGAAATAACCCGCTCCAAAAGAAAATCCATATCCCCATCGTCCAGGATAACGCATGAGGCTTCCGCTGATAAAAACTTTTGTGCTGCGGTAAGGAGCAATTCCTGAATCAGCTATAACTTTGTCAGAAAATTCCAGCGTTACGGGAAATCCTGGAATAGTACATTGCCATGAAAAACGCTCAATCATTGCCATCCGATAGGCAATATCAGCAAAAGCCGTCACTATTATTAAATTTCTGTCTGTCGGATCCATAATGACAGAAAATATTCCGCCGCCGTCAAGGCTGAAATTAAAATTATCCGTATTAAGTGAAAATCTAAACAGAAAAAGAGGCAGCCAAAGCTTAAAAGGATTCATGTAAGAGACGCCGAAAAAACGTTTTGAAGGCATTTCACCGGGTTCAAGCTGCGTGTTTTCATCTTCAGGAGATATTTCCGGCAAAGATATTTCCGCATTCTTTTGACCTGCGGTTAATCCGTAATTTTCATGATTCGCTTCCGTCAGTTTTAATTTTATTTTAGCGCCGGAAAGCGAATCGGGCATTTCAGGAAAGCGCAAAAAACCGTCTCCGGAAAAAAACGCTCCGCGGTAATAAATTCCGCCGTTTGCAGATAACGGATAAAAAACGCCGCCGGAAAAATCGCGTTCATTAAAAACTGCCTGCATTGTTTCAAGATCGATGACAGCGAGTTTGTACATTCGATCATCCGCGTTATGACTGAAAAAAAGTTTTCCTTCCGATACGTTCAAGCCTCTCATATACTGCCAATACTGTCCCGCTTCGCGCAAGTGAGAGAAATGATCTCCGCCTTCTGAATTTTCTATCTGAAAGAGACCGCCTGTAATATAATTGTAAAGCATAAGAACGCGCATACCTTTACGCGCCGCGATAAAGGCGATATTTTGATCGTCCACAGCCTGCGGACCGGAAAAAATAAGTTCTTCGTCTCCCTTAAATAAAACTTCTCCGCTGCCGCTGAAATCTTCAAAAACAATTCTGTTATTATGCGCTTCTGCTTTAATGCCGATAACGCCGTCACGGAAATACCTCGCTTTATAAAGCCCTCTGAAAGAATTGCCGGTCTTCCTGCCGGACGCTGTATCAAACTCAGTTACAGCCGCGCCGTACCTCTCCCCTGTCAGATGATAACCTGATACAAGAAGCGTTTTTCCGTCTGCGCTTACGTCAAGATCATAAGAACTTAATAAATCAATATTAATTGTGCGGATATTTTCCGTCTGCGTATCAAAAACATGAACTTTACATTCAGAGCCGTTAAGTATATAAACATATTTTTCATTTGCGGCTAACGCGGAAATAAAATTTCTCTTTTTGGAAAAAAACCGGTTTTTATCGGGAAGAAGTTCGTCCGTATTTTCTTCAATATTATCCAAACTAAGCGATGTCTTAAACGCATTCCATGCGTCCATAAAATTTATATCGTAAACTTTCTTAAAAATACGATAGAAACCCGATCTGTAAACAATAAAAGAAAAATAAATTTTTTTTCCCATTGCCTGCCAGAGCTCAACATATTTATCCATGCCGTAAGTTTGTATAAGCCATGAGGAAAAAATTCCTCCGTAATCATACCAGCTGCCTCTCTGCGCAGGATTGTCATTTACTCCCGAAGCCTTAAACGGCGCAAGAAATTCATCTTCATAAACTGCCTGCCTTAGCTTTTGTTTAATGAGAGGATCATTCGCTCTGCCGAAACCTGTCATGCTTTCTGCTGTCAGAGTTACGCCTTCTATCATAAAAGCCGGCGCGTTAATTGCGGACGGAGTTGCCCAATTTCCGAAAATATTTCTAAGTACGCGGAAAAAGCGGCTCCTTGTATTCAGAGAAACAGCATGAGTTAATTCATGAATAAAAAGCGCTTCAAGAGTATTTTCAAAATTTGTCCACTCCAGATCCATCGGCGTGTCATAAAGCGTAATATGCGGATAAGGAACAGGATTGTAATAACCGTTAAACATTTCGGTGTGAGGAGCAAACGTAACAGGGATGCGTCCGGGAACTGTAATGCCAAAAAGCAAACTTAATCGTTCATAAGCGCTGTCTGCGTAAGATGCCAGAACGCGGGCGGATGATTCAGACTCTGAGGGGAAAATAATATCAAAATATTCTGTTTTAATTACGCGAAATGAA